>Ga0272441_10009441_pt1 | contig 15066 bp, 14 predicted proteins | sample SSMProp6N_FD_193582 | JGI IMG/M metagenome (GOLD analysis project Ga0272441, IMG submission 193582) | Marine sediment archaeal communities from Little Sippewissett salt marsh, Falmouth, MA, United States - SSM-Prop-6N | ecosystem: Environmental > Aquatic > Marine > Wetlands > Sediment ... | reverse complement strand
CGAATACCCTTCGTTTGATCTTGGGCGATCAACTCAATCTCCAGCATCCCTGGTTTAAGCAAGTCTACAGCAAAACGATCTACGCCCTGATGGAAGTTCGGCAGGAGACGGATGCCGTTCCCCAGCACATACAGAGGCTGACCGGATTCTTTTGTTGCATGCGCTATGTTGCCGCGACCCTATCCCGCACTGGGCACCGTGTGGTCTATATCCGCCTGGATGACCCAAAGAATGAACAGTGCTTCGAGGGCAACTTGCTCCGATTGATCCAGGCAGAGGATGTGGATCGATTCGAGTCTTTGCTTCCGGACGACTATCGTCTCGACCACCATCTGGCGGACATCGTCTCCCGCTTGCCGATCTGAACGAGTGTCGCGGATACTGTGCATTTCTTGACTGAGCGCGAAGATGTCGCAAAGCGCTTTAAAGGAAAGAAACGCTATCTCATGGAGTCTTTTACCGCCACATGCGCAAGCGCTATGATATTCTCATGGATGGAGGCAAGCCAGAGGGAGGCAAGTAGAACTTTGATCGCAGCAACCGAAACCGATACGATGGGGCCGCATCGCTGCCGGAAATCCCTGCATTTAAGAACGAGGTTTCGGACATTGTTGACATGATTCATCGACTGGAGAAAAAAATCGCGTGTACCCGTGATGGTTCGAACCTGGGGTCGCAGGACCAGCGAAAAGGGTGAGGGGTTGTTGGCTCAGGCACAGTCTTTTCTTGATCGGTTGCCTGATCTATAGGATCACACAGTCGCAAGAGGCTCACGAGATGCGCCGCCAGTCGACACTCGCAGGGTCAATGCGGATGCTCCCGCCAGTTCCGATGAACCGCGAACCGGCGTCTTCGGGAAAGCCGATCAAATCGATGGGCGCCGACCGTTTCATGCGTCGCCTGCGACCGCGAACGCGGGCCATCATCGGGTGGATCGATTGCCCCCAGACCGCAAAGGCAAGGTGGGTCTGCGGAAACCGTTTCAAAATACGCCGCAATTTTTGAGCACCCACACTCCCCGCCTCTGCCCAGAACTTCGGTCCTTTCTCTCCCATTTGGACCAGATCGGGTTTGTATCTGTCCCCAATGGGGACCTCCACCTGCACCTGCGGGTACTCGGGCAGGTAAAGTGCCCATAGCAGCGCTTTCATCATCACGTGTCGGTCACTCTCCATGGGCTTTTTGATCAGAATCAGTTTCCGGTTGCCGGAGCGAAAGGTGTACTTTTTACGCAACCCGAGATCGCCGTCCATGACCCTTAGGCCTCACATTGCGGCGCAGACAGCCGGTTTCGGCGGTCGGATAGGTACCGTTTCACCCATATTCGAGCCTTTGGCGTGGTGGTGTTGCGAATCAGAGGATACAGAATACGGCAGTCGTTCAGGGAGAGTTGGTCCGTGATTTCACCGACATAAAGTTCATCGCGGGTATGCGGGTATTTCTCATTCGATCCGACAATTTCCTCCTTGACGATCAGTTTGTTGTAAATCAGCGCCTGCGCTGCGAGAAGCGATTCTCGGCGAAAGCGTCCCTTCGGGTGGAAACGATACAGCAGGGTCAAAAGGTCACCGGGACCATAGAGATGGCGGCTGCCGCCCAACTCGCGTACCGCATCGGCCATCAGAAAGTTGACTTTCAATGGATAACCGTTCGGCAGGCGCCGACGCAATTCCCACCAGAGGGGGTAGTGAATCGGGCCGGCTTCGATGTAGGTGCGTCCGGTTGACGGGAGGAGCTTGGCTATGGCTTCTGCCCGCAGGTGATCGCGCAAAGCGAATCGGCTGGCATCGGATCGGGCAAACCGTTTCACCGCTTCCAGGGTCTCCTCGAAGGAACTCTCAAGCGATGTGTCGTAGAAGTGGATCAAGGCGGCCGTGGCCCTCTTTTCGGACTGATAGACCTGTTGCAGTATCGTGCCTGCGGGGATATCCGAAGGGCTTTCACCTTCGACAAAGCGTTCGTGAATCGACAGCAGATGTTCGATAAAGGGTTCGACCTGATAGAGTCGGATTCCCTCGCGGTAGTACTCTCGCAACCGCTCTGCCATCTGACGGCTGAATTCGGGATATTCCATTTCCTGTTCCTCGAGATAGGCATCGATGCTGAGACTGTCGTTCAGCATGGAGGAGAAATTGGGGTCTGGCGGCTCTTCGAGAATGATGGCATCATGACTGCACATCAAAGCGTGTGCGGCTGAAATGGCCTCCGGTCGATGATTGGCCAACACCAGTGTGGCTTTTTGAATTTTCTGCATATCCTTATTTTCGATGTGACCAGCTTGTGTGGTATGTTTGTTCAGAATCGCTTTTCCGTCAGGTATTTCCAGTAACGTTTGGGCAGACGGCTTTGGTGAAGTTTTGCATTTTTTCGTCGGTCGATCGTGGCCGCGGAATAATAGCATCGCCAAAGTGACTGGCAGAGTTCTTCTCGATAATCTTTGTCCCGAATACCCGTTATGTCCTGTTCGGTTTCAAGGTGAACAGTCTGTGCCTTGTGATTTGCATAACCGATCCCGTAGCCGCGATGGATGTCGTAAATGATCCATTGCTGGTCGGCGAAACGCGTTTCAAAATGGCCTCGAATCAACGGCAGCACATCATATCGAGGCCCAATCAGGGCAACAAAACGCCCGTCGCGGGTTTGTTCAAAACGAACGAACCCCTTCATGCGATGCGCCTCGCGGCGCACCTTCTGGCTCAACTTGTCGATCTGAAGAATGGCGGCAAGACGAACTCGCAGAGCTGGGTTGCGGCGTTGCGTGATGGCATCGACAACGCGCTGATAAATGAGGTTTTCAACGTTTGGATGGCCGGATAGATAGGCGTGGAGTACTTTTTGCCGGTTTCGCGAACCCATGTGGGTTTTGAGGCCCTTCCAAACGCGGTTGGCGATTACCTGATCGGATTTGATTGTCTGTCGTTTTTCAAACATGCCCAACTGACCTTTGACGGAGGATTCGATGGCATCCGGATGCCTGCCGGTTTGGTGTCCCTCGAAAATGGCGCAAAGGAGGTTTTCGAAGCTGTTATCGATCTCGTAGATCAATCTATCGGCGCCGGTATGCCTTACTTTCTTGTCCGCGTCCGGTCGCGGTGATTTGGGAGCCGGGGTGGGGCATTTTCCCGGCCACTGTTCGAGGGGCAAGCCGTCGCAGTGGATAAACGGACGTGCGCGGGAAACGATGGCGCCCAACTGCCTGATGTGTTCAAGGCGAAGACGGCCTTTGGTACGTAGGTTGACAATACGATTGGCCGATTTCAATCCAATTCCCGGTACTTTCAGGATCATCTCCCTGTCGGCGGTGTTGAGGTCTACCGGAAACAACTCGGGGTGCCTGTGAGCGAATGCATGCTTGGGGTCCATCGTCAGATCAAGCCAAGGGGTATCCTCGTGAACCAGTTCTTCGACCGTGAATCCGTACAGCCTGATCAGCCAATCCGCCTGGTATAGCCGATTCTCCCGCGTGAGCACAGGGGTATCGATCGGCTTTGAACAGCCGGCCCCATCGCTCACGGGAATGTAGGCCGAATAATAGACCCGCTTGAGTTCGTTTTGTCCATAGAGCCTGTCGGACAGCTGCAAAATCTCCAGGTCTGATTCCGGGCTGGCACCCACGATCAGTTGGGTACTCTGCCCGGCTGGTGCAAAGCTCGGCGTGTGTCGAAGCCGCTTTCGATCTTCGCGGGCCTCCGCGATACCATCCCGAATGACGCCCATCGGATGCAACACGGATGCGTAGGTTTTCGTACCGGTCAGCTGCTGTAGGCTGTGCTCCGAAGGGAGCTCGATATTCACACTCAGGCGATCCGCGTAGCGACCGGCTGCAAGAACAAGGCGCCGACTGGCAAAAGGAACGCATTTGAGATGAATGTATCCGTTAAACCCTTCAGACCGCAGCAGGGCAACCGTGTGCACCAGCCGTTCCATGGTATCGTCCGGACTGCGCACCACACCGGAACTCAAAAACAATCCTTCGATATAATTGCGCCGATAAAAGTCAGAGGTCAGGGAGACAATTTCGCGCGGGGTGAAAGATGCGCGGGGAATATCATTATCAAGGCGATTTACACAGTATGCACATCGGTACATGCAACGGTTGGTGTAAAGGACCTTTAGCAAGGAAACACACCTTCCGTCTTCCGTGTAGGTGTGGCAGATACCGGAAGGTGTCGCATTGCCAAAACTTCGCACTCTATGTCCGCGGCGGCTTCCACTTGATGCGCAAGAAACATCGTATTTCGCCGCTTCAGCAAGGAGGGCCAGCTTTTCCGCTAGGTTCATGAACGGCTCCGATTTCAGTTACGACGAGAAAGAACCGTGGACGGTCGACTGACCGACCCTGAAAGAGTGGTATTGAACCCCATGGATCACCGTTGGTTCAGGTCGCCTTTCATTCGACACTGACGGCCGTATGCTATAGACGCAACCGCTCTTGAAGGTGTCGGTTATAGATACCGCTCGTCTCTCAATTGAGCGATTTCAACACCCAGGGCGACGCATTGCTTGCCCGCCATGCAGGCCTCCGCATCTTCGTCCGGCAGGTAGTGCTTTACAGTTTTGTTGCCTTTGCAAAGATGAACAACCGTCGCCTTCTCTTCTTCATCATATTCCACATCGATATCGATGCCGCATTCACCAATGTCCGGGTAGAGCGATTTGATTTTTTCGCACAAAAGATTTTTTTGAATCATGTTTTTTCTCCTTTTTGATTAAACGATTTGCGCCGTGACGGGGGCGAAACAATGACATGTGTACTGTTTGTATCATGCCTTCCGAATACTATAGTAGTTCGCACGACCCTGATACACAAGGCCGAATTGCTTAAGAGTTCTGCTTTTCTTCATGCACAGCGTCAGGACAAGCAAACCCATTCCCGTCCGCACGATCCCTTGCTTCATGCAATTGCCTTTGGTTCGCCCATTTGCCACGTGTGCATTGTCGCAACGGGGGGGCAAACGCCGCATCGATCGCCTCGTCGATACGATCAACCGTTATGAACTCTATGTTGCTGCGTACTTCTTCGGGAAGTTCGTCTAGGTCTTTTTGATTTCTTTTCGGCAGTATCACTATTTTCAGTTCGGCGCGATGCGCTGCCAGCGCTTTCATCTTGATGCCGCCAACGGGCAAAACCCGTCCCCTCAGTGTGATCTCGCCAGTGATCCCTATATCACTGCGAACAGGTTTGTCGCCAAACAAACTGGCGAGTGTGATCACCATTGCGACACCTGCCGAAGGACCGTCTTTGGGCAGTGCGCCGGCCGGTACGTGAAGGTGTACGTCCACGTTGTCGAATATTTCCGGATCGATGCCCAACGTCTCCGATTTGGCGCGGACATAGCTGAAAGCAATCTGGGCGCTTTCCTTCATTACATTGCCCAGCTGGCCTGTCATGGAAAGTCGGCCCTTGCCCGGCATTTTGGAGGCCTCAATGTAGAGTATGTCCCCCCCCACCGACGTTACGGCCAGCCCTGTGGCGACGCCCGGCATGTCGATGGTTTCAGACGGTTCAGATTCAAAATGTTCCTTTTTCAAAAATTCCCTGATCATCTTAGCAGTGACAACCACGTGATACCAGCCGTTTTCAGTCAACTTGACAATTGCTTTGCGGCAGGTTGCAGCAATACGCCTTTCAAGGTTTCTGACGCCTGCCTCCTTTGTATAGTCGTATATGAGCTTGAGGGTTGTCTCGTCCATGATGGTCAGTTCCTCTTCCGTGAGACGATGGGCCTTCAACTGGCGGGGAATCAAATGGCGTTTAGCGATTTGGAATTTTTCATCGGCAGTGTAACCGTCGAGCTGTATGATCTCCATGCGATCGCGCAGTGGCCCTGGTATGGTATCCAACTGGTTTGCCGTGGCGATGAACATCACTTTGCTCAGATCAAAGTCCACATCCAGGTAGTGGTCCCGAAACGTATTGTTCTGAGCGGGGTCGAGCACTTCCAGCAGGGCGCTGCTCGGATCGCCGCGCCAGTCCTGACCCACTTTGTCAATTTCGTCCAGCATGAACACAGGATTTTGGCTACCGGCACGTTTGATCGCCTGAATGATTCTTCCGGGCATGGCCCCTATGTAGGTTCGTCTATGCCCTCGAATTTCTGCCTCGTCTCTGACACCACCCAAACTCATGCGGGTGAATTCCCGGCCCAGAGCACGCGCTACACTGCGTCCAAGGCTGGTCTTTCCGACCCCCGGCGGACCGACCAGGCAGAGGATCACTCCCATGGCACTGGTATCTGTTTCCTCGGGTTCACCTTTACCCCGCTGCTCAACGATGTTGCGAACAGCCAGATGCTCGATGAGCCGCTCCTTTACGTCACGAAGCCCGTAGTGATCTTCGGCCAAAATTCGGCGTGCGGCCGGGATGTCATTGGTATCCCTGGTGTAGCGGCCCCACGGTAAATCCAGTAGCCAGCCAAGATAGGTTTTGATCATCGGGTACTCCGCCGATTGTGGCGTCATTTGCTGCAACCGCTCCAGTTCTCGAATTGCCTCCTCTCGGGCTTCATCGGGCATGTCCGACCGCGAGAGCCGTTCACGGAAAGAATCGGTCTCGGTTTTCGGTTCGCGGTCTTCACCCAACTCGCTTTTTATGGCTTCGAGTTGCTGGCGCAAGTAAAAATCGCGTTGCGACTTGCTCATTTTCGCTTTTACATCTTTGCGAATCTTTTCGCCGATATCCAGCATCTCCTTCTCTTTGGATAGGTAGGTCAACAGCGCACGAATTTTTTGGCGGACACTGTCCAATTCAAGCAAGGATTGTCGCACCTCCGTGGTGAGCGTCATGTTGAAAGCCGTGGTGTAGACGAGTTGAACTGGATCTTGAATGGTGTTGATTGCGTTGACCGCTTCCTTTTCCGCGTTTGGAGAGGTGGAAAGCACCTCTTTTACAGAGGTACGCAGTTCACGTTGCAAAGCGTCCATTTCCAAACCGGACTCCACGATCTCAGGCGCATGAACAATGTCGGCCCTCAAAAAGGGGCCATCGGTGTGCCACACGGATACCCGAAAACGACTCAATCCAGTGACAAGGGCGACCAGCATGCCGTCGTCGTTCTTACTGGTCTCTACAATTTTGCCGATGGTTCCCACCTCGTAAAGTTGTCCCGGTACCGGGTCCTCGGTCGTTTCATCCTTGATGGTGAGTAGGCCAACCAGTCGGTCCGCCTTCATGGCGGACTCGATCAGTGGTGTGGATGTAAGTGAGATCATAAACGGAACATGCATTTGGGGAAAAGCCACCAACTTTCGCACAGGAAGAATTGGAAGCGCAGCCGCTTGGGATGTAGGCACGATTTTTTCCAACTGTTCTGAACCTTCTCTACGGATGTCTGTTTTCTTCGAATCCATGTTCACACCCATGGCGTCTGGGAATCAATAAGGTTGACCATTTAAGATTAAACATACATTAAACATTAACTTGACATACGCAATTTTTTCTCCTATTTTTCTTGTAATGAAATATATTCAAGCCTATCCGATTAAATTTGTTTCACTCCAAACCGGCCTGAAGCCCTACCTGATCAGAAGCTGGGAAAAACGGTACAAAGCGGTCTGTCCGCGGCGATCGGACAGCAACCGTCGAACTTTCAGCGATGCGGATATCGAACGTTTAAAACTTTTGAAGCAGGCGGTGAATGCAGGGCATACCATTTCTCAGGTTGCCCGGATGAGCGATAAAGACTTACATCAGCTGGTCTTGCAGGCCAAGCCTGCTGGCTCATCCAACCGTACGGTTGTTTCTGAACGACACTTGGCGGGCAGGCAATCCGCGATCTTGCAGAGTGAGAAGGTTTTGGAAAGAGCCCTTTTTTACATCGTTCGTCTTGACGCGGAGGGGCTCGAGGCTACGCTCGGTCTTGCAGCTGTTGAGTTGCCTCGCCATGCCTTCCTCAGAGATGTCGTCGTTCCTTTGTTCGAACACGTTGGGGAGATGTGGCGAACGGGAGGGCTCAAGGCCGTTAACGAACACCTACTCTCCGTCGTTGTCAGGACGATGCTCTGGGATATGTTGCGTACCGCGGTGACGCCCGCGAATGCTCCCCGGATCGTGATCGCCACACCATCCGGCCATTGGCACGAACTCGGTGCTTTGGCCTCTGCTTTGGTCGCAGCGGAATCAGGATGGCGGACAGATTATTTTGGCCCCAATCTTCCCTATGACGAAATTGCCTATGCGGCCGCCAAGGTCAAAGCAAAGGCGATTGCTCTCGGCATTTGCCATGGACTCAATGAACATCGATTGATGACTGAACTTAGAAATCTGCGACGAACCGTCGGGCAAAAGGTACCCATTTATTTAGGGGGGGTAGGCCTCAACAGAGTGCGAGGACTTGCAGATCAGGTTGATATTTGTATCTGCCGGGATGTTGATGCGTTTCGAAAAATGCTTGACGGCAAAAATGGTGAATTGGATCCCGCTGTTAAGGCCGGGTAGTCTTGTCCTTTTTATGATGTGCTTTTGCTAGCAGACCGTTGAGCGTGCAGGATGGTGTAGGATGTCTTGATAGAGGCGGAAGATATTGCGTACCAGAGGTCCCAATCCACCGGCAACATCCTTTCGCTATTGTCTTGGTTTAGCATGCACAGAAAGAAACGTTTCCCACTCGTTCATTTCGATGATGGCATTTCCGTCAGAGTCAAACCTATCGAAAACGGATCGCCACTTTTCCAACTTCGGCGCACTATACTCCTCAAACGTCATTTCTCCATCCTGGTTGGAATCCAGCTTGCTCATATCCCATGGCATGTTTCCACATTGTCCGCCACCACGATAAACACTACCTGTCACCGCAGGAAGGGCGCAGAAGTGAAAAACGGATTCGATGCTAATCATTGTCAACATATTTTTCAACTTCATCGTAGCCTTCCGGCGTGTCGCAACAGTGCAGTTGGAAATGCAGCGTGTTTATTTCGCTCGTTCAATTCTTTTACATCTTGTTTATGTTTTGTCAAAAATAAATTCGGGTTTTCTGAAACCTGCCTTTGTCGGCTTGACGTGTTTCGTTCCACACCCCCTCGTTTATTACCAACTATTTAATAACTCAACCATTTATTAGTTTTTACAATTGACGTTCCGACGCTGACGTTCTGACAGCCGGAAAAAGAAACGAGAACTCTTTTGTATGCCAAATATTGACAAAAATTAAACAATAGATAACTTGGTTTTGGTGTCATGATAGGCATGGCACCATTACAGGCTGTGTCCAGCAATGATTATCGAGCTGGACTGTACCTGCAACCTCACACAGGCAAGGAGGAACTATGCCGAGTTACGTGATCGCTGAGAAATGCGATGGCTGCAAGGGCGGAGAAAAGACTGCATGCATGTACATTTGCCCCAACGATCTCATGGTTTTGGATCCGAACCAGATGAAAGCGTACAATCAGGAGCCAGACCAATGTTGGGAATGTTTTTCGTGCGTCAAAATCTGCCCGACGCAGGCGATTGAGGTGAGAGGGTATGCCGACTTCGTGCCATTGGGAAGCAGCATTATGCCCATGATGGGAACGGAAGATGTGATGTGGACCTGCAAATTTCGCAATGGGACCATTAAACGCTTCAAGTTCCCCATTCGCACCACGCCCGAAGGAATGGCGAATGCCTACACAGATCTGAAGGGAAAGGACCTCGAGAGCGATTTGCTGTCTACCGAAGAAGCCGATGGTGTGAGTATTCCACGGCCGGAGACAGTCGGTTAACGCTGTTGTCCCTACACCCTGACGGGTCTGTCTCAGTCGCGCACAGGGGCTTGTAACGCCCCTGTGTCAACTCAGCCTTCATGGTCGTGAGGACAACCGCTTGTCCGGGCACACGTTTTTGTTGGCTGCGGGGGCGGTTGCATGCGAGACGGACTACTATTTTGGTGTGATCTTTTAGCAAACTAAAGGAGAAATAGATGGAAGAGCAAGCTTTTTTGAACCTGATCAAAATGACTGCAGAGAACCACGGATGCAGAATCGTGGATGTCGATCTGGAAAACCACGTCCTCAATCTGGACGGTCCCGATGAAGCCGTTGATGCATGTGCCCGAGCCATCGCAGATGTCTTGGGTCAATAGATCAGCAGGGCCAATATCCTGCGCCATGTGAGTTGAACGGGAAATGTACGAAATTCAGCCTCACCACATCCACCGGAAGCAATGGACGTGATGTCGTTTTGCAACCCCGAACAAAGGAGTAAACATGAAATACGCCCCCATTCCATTTGACGACCGGTTGCTGCAAAGTGCATTGGCCATGAAAAAATGCGGTTTGCCATGGACTCCGGAAACGGGATGTTTCGTTTGGGACCCGCTCAAAGTCATTCAAGCGCCATCTCCCTTTCCCAAGCGGATCTATTTTATTTTGAGCATGCCCCGATTTATGAACATTTTCGGGGATATAGACACGATGCAGGAAAAACTGGTCTGGTTGCCCACTTGGCACCAGGCAACCCTGTTGTGCCGTGAATTGAAGATCAACGTAGTTGACGATGACGGGTCGCCGTCGTCTGAGACAAATCGGTTCGTCCGCATGTACCAGCAGATCGCAAGCACGTTGAGCTTGATGAACAATCACAAAGCCACCAATACCAAAGGATCTGAAAGTGAAGCGGAAAACCGGTGGGTCGAGGGAGTGATCGAAGCTGAACTCGTCGGCTTGGATGATCTGCCCGGAGAAACACAGCAGTGGATTCGATCCGCTTACAGCGATGTCGCTATCGCTTATTTGGGCTGGCGGCGCATACAAGAGAACAAAAGCGATCGGTGGCTACCGCCGGAGCGATTCTTAGACCCGGATTTGCTTTCCGACCTGGGTCATTTCTTTTCGGATTACCAGCATCAGATACGAACACTGGAATCCATACGTCGGACGCTTTTCTTGTTGCGATCCATGGACCCTGAGACCGACCCCGATAGCCGCAAGCATCTCCTGCAAGTTCTAAGCGATGGTGCAGCAGGAAAAAATGCCTCCACAGGGGTTCTGGAGCAGTTGATGACACCCAACGAAACGCATGCCATTTCCTGATGACGGTACAGATTCGTAATTTCCGATCCATTGATTGGTAGGGTTTACCCCTTGTCTTGCGGCCACACGGCCACCATTTACAGCAAGCTCTTCTTTAGGTAATGGTAAGCTTTATTCGCACGGCAAATTTTGGTCTCCTCTCACGCTAAGGATATACTTATGTACAGTCTATATGAAACACTTCGAATGGTACGTTTTTTTCTCACCTATTGCTCCTACGACAAATCAGGCACCGGGCACTGCAATTTTCCATCAGCCGCTGTTGAACCCCAACCCCCGCTGGGTGAGGATGCTGGATCGAGGTAATCCGTGATTCGTTTGGGACTTTGCTGCCTTTTCATAGGGGAACCGATACACTTCCGCCGAACGACGGCAAAGCATCAGGCCAAATTCAGCCGCAAAAACCAGCTCCGCAACCTCGCAGCGTTGTGTCTGCACAATGCCCAGGAGCTTCAGAGGGCTTTGATGTATTGCCGTGATGCCGGGATCGGTGCCTTCAGGGTCAACAGCCAGATTCTACCCTTGATGACACATCCCTCGCAGGGGTACGCGATAGACGAATTACCGGGCAGTAACGACATTATCGACCTCTTTCGTCATTGCGGTGATTTTGCCCGGCGGTTCGACATACGGACCAGTTTCCATCCGGATCAATTCGTGGTGATCGCCTCTCCAAAAAGCGAGGTGCGCAAAAAATCCGTAGCAGAACTGTTGTACCAGTCCATGGTCGCTGGCTGGATCGGGGCGGATGTGATCAATCTTCATGCTGGTGGAGCCTACGGGGACAAAGTATCCAGCCTCAAGCGAATGGCCTCAGCCATTCGGTCTTTACCGCCCCAAATTCGTTCGCGGTTGACGCTCGAAAACGACGACAGAATTTTCAGTCCTATCGATCTTCTACCGGTTTGCCGGGAAACGGGCGTTCCCTTGGTCTACGACGTCCATCACCATCGCTGCCTCCCCGATGGCATGAGCGTCTTCCAGGCAACGGTTGAAGCCCTTTCAACATGGAACCGGGAACCCTTGTTTCACATTTCCTCGCCGCTCGAGCGCGAGCGTACACCCATGGACCGCCGGCACGCCGACACAATCGATGCAGAGGATTTTCCAGCCGCCTGGCGTTCTCTTGACCTTACTGTGGATATAGAGGCCAAGGCCAAGGAGATTGCCGTCGAGAAATTGCGAAAGGATTTGGTGCTGTAGATCATCTCAGTTATAACCTTTTGTTGATAGGATCCAGCTTATCAGGTATGTAATGGGATCATTACACCGTTACCCTGCAATCATACAACCAACGTTCTTTCCAAGGAGGCATTTACACATGAGCCGCGAGGATACGGCCCGAAACGTCGTTCACCGACTGTTGCGAGGTCAGCAGCTCGGTGTCCTCTCCACCACCGGTGAAAACGGACCATACGCCAGTCTGGTTGCTTTTTCGGTCTCGGATGACAACCGTCACCTTTTCTTTGTCACCCCTCGGTCAACCCGAAAGTTTGCCAATATTACCAAAGAAGCCAGGGTTGCCCTTTTGATAAACAACAGCATCAACCGGCCGGAAGATTTCCACCAGGCCGCAGCGGTTACGGCCGTCGGCTCCGCTGCATTGCTCAATCCGTCGGAACGGGATGCTATGCGTGATCGTTATCTGGACAAGCACCCCTACCTGGAGGAATTCGCCCACTCGCCCAGCTGCGAGTTTCTGGCCATCCAGGTGGATCGCTATATCCTGGTTGAGCGATTTCAAAACGTCACCGAGGTTAGGATAGACGATGAACTGGATCCTTCCAATTGAGAATCTGACAACCGAAAGCGCAACTCTGCTCGGCGGAAAAGGGGAATCCCTGCGGAAGCTTGCGATGGAAGACCTTTGTATTCCCCGAACCCTCTGCCTGACCACCCGGGCATACAACGAATTTGTTGATCGGGCGGGACTCAGGGAGAAAATCAGCCTCGAGCTCAATCGCAAGATTTTTTCAGAGATGCGCTGGGAAGAGGTCTGGGACGCCTCGCAACGAATCCGCCTTTTTTTTCTGCGTTCTTCCATGTCCGATGAAATGTACAATGAAGTGGACCGGATCCTATCCAGCACCTTCGGTGACAGGGCGGTGGTTGTGCGTTCATCAGCACCTGAAGAAGATCGCAGCGGACACAGTTTCGCCGGTTTGCACGCCTCTTTCACCCACTTGCACGGCACCGAAGATGTGATTCGGCATATACGGCTGGTGTGGGCATCGCTTTGGTCGGACGCCGCCCTTTTGTATCGTCAGGAATTGGGGCTGGACATTTTCACCAGTTCGATGGCGGTCCTGGTTCAAGAGATGGTGCCGGGTCAGGCATCCGGCATTTTCTTTACCCAAGACCCCAGCCATGAGGATCAGGGACTCATCGAGGGCGTTCATGGCATGAATCCGCCGTTGGTCGATGGAAAAATTTCCCCGGACCGTTGGGTACTTGCGGCCGAAACAGGGCAGGTCATCGACCACACGGCGCCTGGGTCGAGGACCCACTGGCAACCGCCGGACAGCACCCTCACAGCAGACAACCTGCTGGCATTGCCTTTGGAGTTGAAGGACCAGACGCCGTTGGATCCGGAAAAGATTGCAACGTTGTGGGAGGCCGGTGAGAAAGTCGTCCGTCTTTTTGGTGTTTCCCAGGACATCGAATGGACCTTCCGAGATGAGACGCTGGTGCTGCTGCAGGCCCGGCCCATCACCACATCGATGAAACCGGCGGACGGTGATTCGCGGGCATGGTATCTGAGCCTGCACCGCAGCCTGGAGAATCTGCTGTCGCTTCGCAAGCGCATCGAAGAGATTCTGATTCCCCAGATGCAGGAAACCGCCCGAGAACTTGCAGAAAGCTCTCTTGTCGATCTCAGCGTTACAGAACTGGCGTCTGAAATAAGACACCGCTGGGAGATTAACCGTCACTGGGCCTCCGTCTATTGGGATGATTTCATCCCTTTTGCCCATGGGATGCGTTTGTTCGGCCAGGTGTACAATCAGGTGATGACGCCCGAGGATCCATACGAATTTATGAAGCTGCTGAAACGTCAGGACCTGATCAGCATCCGAAGAAACAAGGCACTTGCCGAACTTGCAGCTGGCGTTCGTCGGCGACCGCTGCGGGCAAGGGCGCTTGCCGCTCGGAACATGGACGCGCTTGACGCTGATTTTCGGAATGAACTGGATGCGTTTGTCGTGCGCTACGGAGATCTGAGCTGCACCGTGACCGGTGCTGTTGACTGTGCGCCGGACGCCGGCACTCTGGCCAACACGCTCCTGGAAATGGCGAAAATGCCGGAAACACTGCAAAGTGGTTCTGAAAGCGATCAAACCGAAGCATTGGAATCGGCGTTTTTGGATGCCTGCGCCTCGCTACATCAGGAAGGATGCGGTCAACTGCTCTCCCTGGGTCGCTCCAGTTATCGTCTCAGGGATGATGACAACATCATTCTCGGTGCCATCGAGGCGCAACTGATCGCAGCCACCCAGGAAGGGTGGCGACGAATCGAACGTGGATGCGAGGAACTTTCCGGAGTTATGTCAGAGCTCGGACTGAAGAAGGACAGTGGCGCTTCCCGACCGCCGGAGAGCACGCCACCTCCGATGGTTCTCGACCGACAGATCACCGGGCAACCGGCCGGACCCGGCCTCGCGAGAGGGCGCGCCCGCGTTATCGTCGAACATAGAGACATTGCCCATTTCAAGCGCGGTGAAATTATCGTATGCGATGGTGTGGATCCAAATATGACGTTTGTCATGCCGCTGGCCGCTGGCATTGTCGAACGGCGGGGGGGGATGCTGATTCACGGAGCCATCATCGCCCGCGAATACGGTCTGCCCTGCGTTACGGGCGTTGTCGATGCCACCCAGAGGATACGAAGCGGGCAGACCGTTACGGTTGACGGGTATTTGGGAATCGTCACAATTGCCGAAAAGTAATGTTCAACTAAAATTGCAGATCATACTGTCCAAGGGGATGAAGGTCCGGTGTTTCCTTGTGGATGACTTGGCTAGGTATCCTGGTACAGCCATCCCGGAGTCGTACTCTGCG
>Ga0272441_10009440_pt1 | contig 15066 bp, 14 predicted proteins | sample SSMProp6N_FD_193582 | JGI IMG/M metagenome (GOLD analysis project Ga0272441, IMG submission 193582) | Marine sediment archaeal communities from Little Sippewissett salt marsh, Falmouth, MA, United States - SSM-Prop-6N | ecosystem: Environmental > Aquatic > Marine > Wetlands > Sediment ... | reverse complement strand
CCAATAAATTAATATTTAGTGTTTCCGTCAAAAATAGGTAGTTTCTTTTTGGCAGTGTCCAATACCATCCTTAAAGGAACGTTCAATTCCTCTGCTATTCGTCTCAAATGCTCGTACTCTGGCTTGGCACTGATGATTTCCCCATCGACCGTTGAGATTTTGACCTTCACATCGAAAGTCTTGCCAAAAAGCTCCAATTGGTATATCTGATTCGTCCTTTCGGCCACCAATCTGGGAATTTCACGAATTCTAACGCCTAAGGACCCCGTTTCCTTCATTAAGATTTTAATGTGCGTTTGATGGTCTTTGTAGCTGGTAATCACAGATATCACGTTAATCGGTCGGTTTTTTTTGCCCATGGCGGGAGTTATGAAAACGTCTACAGCACCTTCTTTCATCAATTTCTGTGCCGCATAACCTATGACCTCTCCCGAAAGGTCATCCACGTTTGTCTCCAGCATGATTATCCTATCTCGAACTACATCGTTGTTAATCCCCTCAACGACTCTTAACAAATGGTGCATCTCTCCCATTTTTTGCGATCTCGTTCCATAACCAATCCGTTTTGGCGTCATGGACGGATATACTTCAACGATTTCGTCAGAAATGTGGGCCAAAAGAGAGGCGCCTATGGCGTCAGTGAACCCCCCATCGGTCGACGACCCCGAGCATTCTATTTGGTATTTGCACAGAATATCCAAGGCGTCAGGGCTGGGCACTGCAGGATAAATGTCTGCAGTTTTTACATGTTCCCCTCCTAATGATGGTGGTGTGGCATAAATGACACCGTCCAAAAACCCGCCTTTGTCCAGAAGGAATAAGGATCCCACCACTTGGAATATGGCGTCCAAAGTCAGTCTCTCGTTGATTTGGTGGTGGTATCGACTGAACTTAATATCTGCTTCAATCAGATCATTCCAAACGTCGAGCATCAATTTCCATGCTTTGTCTGAAAGGTCCAGTTTATCGATTAATTTAGGGATTGCTTTTTTAATTTCACCCTCATGATCAGGTATTAGACCTTCTATATACGTCAATATGAGTTTTGCTGGAATGCCATTGGCATCCACAGGCCTCAATTCGTATTTGAAGCTGTGACATAGCTCCAGCTCCTCGATCGTCTTTGCCAATGGATTTAGAATTTGAGGTTTGTCATTTAAATCCATCAGCGAAGAGAGAAGCATGTCCCCTGAAATTCCCCCCATCTTTGCGTCTATGATCAACGTCTTCATGGCCAATAAAAGTTAGGGAAGAACTTCTGACGGTTGGTTCAACTCGTTGTAGATGCATTTAGCCACCTTTACCACTTTTAAAGCATTGTCCCTCCCACCGGGGATGGCATTGGTAAGGAAAGCTCCCTTCGCAGCATCTTTAGACGCAGTCTTTTCGTCCATGCCCATAAGTGCCCCTACTGCAGCAGGTATGGTAATGTTAATGACTGTATGTCCGATGTATTGAAGTTCCTGAGACATAACCGCACCTGCAAATATGGCTGTTTCCATGTCCGGATCACCCATGCCTACACCCTGGAGGGCGAATTCTGGTACGGTTTTAGCGGAGAGATTTTCGATATGGAGTTTTTTCCCGTCAATTTCTATGTCGTAGGATATGTAAGAGTCAAATCCCCAGAACTTGTCTGTGAACTTGTCGCTTCTTCGAGCCTGTGGCCGAAGCTCGGTGAACTTCAGCTTAATTTGCCTTCCGGTAAAACCAGAAAGGATGTATGATCCTCTCTCTTCGACGTAAGATTTCCGCTCCTCGTCTAATGCCTTAGCGACATCTCCAATGCTTTTACCATCGTTCATCATATTATAACTTCGAACGATCCTTCTGTAAATGGCACGGTCTCTTACAGGCTCGCTGGCCAATATACAAGCTCCTGAAATTGATCCTCTCGACACTTCTTCAGCTTTGCGAGCTATGGTGTTCAGAGCACAAAAAGACATTTCTGGATCAATGAAGGAATTCATCTTGTAATTTCGGATGTCTTCGGCCACTTTGAAAATGTCACCTTCGTGCTTCATCAAAAGCCTCATGGCAGGAACTACATCAGCGCACAAATGGCCAAGAGGTGGGTTTACAGGCCCTCCTGAAAAGCCCGCCCCAATGATGGCAGCTTCCTCGAACCCTGCAAATATCTCGTTCAACGCCATGGAACCAATAACAGATGGGCCACTTATGTCTTTCAGTATCAACCCAAAATCTCCGATGACCCTAGCCGTGTTGAATTCCTCTTTTGTACCTCTTATGTGCAACGTCTTGGGAAGTTTGGCCGCGTCTGCAGCACCTTGTCCCGCAACGTAGGCGGAATCAACCACGCCGAAAGATCCGTATTCCTCTCCCAAGAATGCATCAGGGTGTACAAGCTCCATTGTCACCGTCGCCCCAATCAATGCTGGCCATAAGGGATACGGAGTTATTCCTGCACCGGACATGCTGTCCATCATGGCTTTTGTCCCTACTTTGGCAGCGTTTTTTGCCAGTTCAGGAATGTTGAAATCTTCACCAAGTGCACTATGGCCATAGATTGCTCCTCCTGCTAAAAAAGGCGGAAGTTTGGAGCCGTCTACTGATGTTAGATTTTTGTCCATGAGCTGTTCGTATATCGCCAAGTACGCGGGAAACGAGGGAACTCTGTGAGTGAACTTTGATGTGCTTAGACTGATGGCGCCGGTTCTCGTTGCGCCAGAATGCATCCGCGCCATTGCCCCCAGCTTTCTGTTGCCCATAGGAACGCCTGCTCGAGCACAAGTTCCGCAGAAGTAGGCCAATGATGCCACAATTAGAGCCGCGTTTGAGGGATCTGCACCGGCATTTTTGGCATTCCTGATGGCTTTTTCTATTATCATGTCAAGGGGTATGCTGGGTGATGCCGCATCGACCATCATCATTTTGCTGCTCATGAGTCGCATTTCTGGCTCTTGAGCACTTCCAAAGGTATCTTCACCGATGGAATTTGCCGCACAAAATACTGGAATCACTAAGGAGCCATGCCCTTTGGTTGCCGCTTCGATCTTATCATTGGTCATGTAATCTGGCTTGTATGTGCAAGCCAATGTGGCGGCCAACAGTATTTTATCCTCATTTTCCACTTTTAAACCCTCCACAAAACTTACCAAAATATATTCATTCCATATGTTAAGTACTTTTTCGATTATCTTTTATGTCTATAATTTAATAGAATATTCAACCATATTTAGTGTGCATACGCCGACATAATTTTGTCTTATAATTCTTGTATATATTATCATTCAATCTTACGTTATACCGAAAATTTCATATCTGATTAACTCTTATTAGTTACAATTATAGTGCTTAAACTAGAACCATGAGCACTATTTTGTGATGGTGAGCTTATATGAGACGTAAATTGCCTAGGAAAAAGATCGTGGTTGCAGATGAGGCCGTACCTTTCATAGCTCGTGGTGGCCGTGTTTTCGGCAGACACGTAATAGACGCCGATTTGGATATAGTGGACGGAGAAGAAGTGCTGATAGTCGACAAGAGAGACCATGTCATAACCACGGCCCAAGCAATTATGTGAGGATGGCAGATTGGCCGTCCTCAAATCGTTTATTCAATTTTTACTTATTCTCCATTTGTACGTGTATCATCTGTGGTTCTTCGTCTCTTGTGCTCTTTTGTTCCATTAAAACTGGTGGGCCAGTAAGTAAGCTCGATCCTACATAAACAATGATCCCACTTACAAGTCCAATGAATACTGGATGTATAACCGAACCGCTGTAGAAGTGCCATACTACCACTGATGCAAAAGAGGCCAGCAAACCGGAAACGAAGCCCGTTGAGGTGCCACCTTTCCAGCACAACCCAAGTATGAGGGGCACGAAAACGCAACAAGCAATGACACCCATGCTGACGGAAACCAGGGGTACAATCTGTTCCGGAACGTCATGGGCCATGACGGCTGCCACCACGATCAAAAAGACTCCCACCACTCGAGTAAGAAGTAGCACTCTGTCATCTGGAAGCGAGGGGCGCAGGAAGCGCAAAGTGTCCGATGTGAGTGATGTTGTAGTGACCAGTACAATGGCGCTTATGGTGGACATGGCTGCCGATACGGCTGCCAGAAGGATTATAGCATCGAACCCGTTGGGAAGCAAAGACTGGGCCACAAAGGGTATAAAGCTGTCAGGGTTTTCCACGAAAGGTGCAAGTTCCTCTGTACTGAATGCTCCATAGGCCAGCACGCCGATGGAGAATATGCAAAACGCATACACTGCAATGGACAGCGGACCGTAAATGCCTGCAAAGCGTACCACTCGTTCGTCCTTTGCAGAAAATATCATTATCAAAAGGTCTGGAAGTGCCAACAAACCCAAACTTATGGAGAAGGCCATACCCAAAGTCGTCTCCCAAGGAACCACATAACCACTCATGTTGGTGACTGCTGAGGGAATGTTTTCCCATATGTGTATGCCACCACCCTGGAATAATAGGGCTCCATAGAGCAACACTGCACCGGCCAACATGAGAATCCCCTGGATGAAACTCACCCACAGAATGGCGGGCAATCCACCAATAGTGTAATAGATGGACACTATGAATACCGCCACCAACAATCCTTGGACGTAAGAAATTCCCAGAAGACCTTCAAATAGATGTGCACAACCTTTGAAGATGGCAATGAGGTAGACCGTGTACATTAAAAGCATTATCATGGCCAGAATAATTCTGCCATTGGGCGAATTGTACCTGCGTTCGAGCAATTGCGGCACCGTTTTTGCATCATAATATTTTGCCATGGTCCATATCCGTGGTGCTATCAACCAGGCAAGACAGGCAAAGGCTACATGTAAAAGTGTAGCCCAGATCGTCCAGGGAAATCCTGCAATTAGACCATACCCTCCACCACCCAGGAAAGAAGCTGCGCTGAAGTAGGCGGCGGTGAAGGCGATTCCAATCACTGCAGGATACATAATGTTGCGGTTGGAGATAACGAATCCCGAGAGGGTGCCTTGTCGGAACTTGATGGACAAAACTACGACCAGCGCTACATAACCCGCTACGAGCAAGTGATTATACATGATCTCTCCTGATAATTACAATAAATGTTATGGTGAGCATAAAAACTATTGAGATTATCAGGGCCAAATAAAGTGCTGGTGCAGGCAACATCATGTTCCTTCCATTTTTACATTATTGTTGTAACGTCGTTTCTGATGTTTTACGCCCTCCTTACTCATCTCCCTAAAATTCATGACTATGAATACTCCTATTATGTACTATATAATACATTGATGATCGATGTGATGTATTCATGCTTAAAACATTTTCCCTGGCATATTAAGTGATTAAGACGACTGGAAATTTGACGACTTTTAAAATCTAGGGGCGAAGGATCTATCTGTAGGGATTGGTTATTTGCCGTTTGGTACTTGGGTTCGCGGCGAGTTGGCACGTTCTATGGAGGGAACCAGTTAGTATTATCTAATTGGTTTTTGACTATAATTGCAACTATCTGGGCGTAGATATCTCAACTGCGTAACTCCTAATTATAATTGGTTCTCGACTATAATGGGTTTTATACCCATATCTGGATATAGAAAATCTAATAAATATATAGATTAGTCTGAACTATCCAATCTATAAAGACATACTATATAAATTTGTACTGTCTATTTAGGGGGGGCGTGTCTAAGGACATTTGGTGTTATGAACAGGATACTAAGTAATAATATCAATATGGATGCCCTATGAAATGTTCACACGTTTGACGTTTAAGAGGCAAAAATGAGAAAAATGGTCCCTACATTGGAACTTATGAACGTCCTCCAAAAGGAAGATATAATCCCTCTCTTGTGTGAGTCTCAGTCGACTGAGGGTGATGTAGAAGATGTGTTAATATTCGTGAAGTGCGGGATGGTCCATGAAGCCAGGAGCTTCTATAACCAGGCTGAATGGGATCTTGAGTCACGGCCAATTATCTCTGGCATACGACGCCCACCCCACCAAAGAAAATTTTTCATCATTTTTGATGGAGCACTTGTGCAACAAGTTGCGTGATCTCATGTCGCATTGGTGGTTAGATGCATAGTGTATCATTTCTGATTAAATATATTTACAAGAGCCTTCCTAAAAACCTGCCAAAAATCAATCGGCTTTATATGGCATTTATAAAGGCGTAGGCAGAAATCAGAGGTTATAGTCGAGAACCAATTAGCCTCCGAAATGCATGAGGATCCAAATGAAGGGGCACCATCCATGAATCTTAGTTTCAATGACATCTTCGGCGTTCTTCGAGGATAAAAGAAGAATGTAAAGGTAGGCGAAGATCAAAACGGAAAAGCTTGTTTGCCCCTATTGCAGGAACGATAAGCGTGTACAATTTGATAGGATAAACTGCATAATATGATACTCATGTGGGGCTTGAGGAATCTACTACCTCTTTCTAGGATGCGCAAGAGCCCTGTTTAATGCCGTAAGTCAAAGTCCTGCCGCACGTTTAAAAACGGAAAAAAGGCAGCTGTTGCCAAGTCTTGTCACATCACTGTGTTACAGTGGCGCCCATTTCCTATGAATGGTGGTTTGAAGATACCGCTAATATGACGGGCCATATTGAAGAGATCATGGCCCTATTTTTTAAGGAAAAAAGTGAAGGTGACTGGAAATTGAACTCAATTATGAAAAGACAAATCGACATCAATGAGCTGGAGTGACTGGCGGATTGCCACCTTTTGGATCTACAAAATATCTTTTCAAGGATCAAGGAGTTGAAAGCGCAGGAAGCTGCGAAGGCGGAATGTGGAATTGGGGACCTATGCAAAAAGATGTAACTGGAAGACATAGGTTATAGAAGCAAAGTTATTGGAATTTCCCGCGCACCTGATCTTTTAAAAAAGGAGAGCATTGGTAGGTTGGCCAGTACTCTTCGAAACTGAAATTTTTGAACTTGAGATCTATGCAGTTTTTGGTAACTATCCGGATAGTTCCTCACTGGTAGCTAGTAACTTCTGCACCGTTTTCATCGTCCAGAGGGTAATTAAAATTTTAGGTTATATTTGTAACACTCGACACAACTCTATCTGGATCCAGGTCAACTATAAACTTTTAACCTTCAGTTCAATACTAATGCATGAGTGTACAAACATTCGACGTGAAAACGAAACGCAAATGAATCAACGTGTTCAAGGTCGGAAAACTCTGGGTATTCAAACACTTCTTCGCCGATAATAAGGAACTTTTTCGAGAGCTTGCAGATTATAGTGTTTAACGATACGAATAGGCCAAATCTCTAACTATTGCGAGTTCGAGATTTGTCCGAAAAGTATCGTTAAACACTATAGAATCATCTAATTGGTTCTCGACTATATCGGCAGTTTTGCATGTTCGATAGACGTAACGGCGCCATTGAATATAAGGGACAAAGTAGTGGGCAATGGATAGCCCACTCAAAACTTCAAGCTTTTGAACTCTTCCAGCTCTTCTGATGAGTGGTGGTCTTGCCATTCAACGGCATATTTGGTATCCGTCGCCATATGGATCTTAAATATCTAGGTCATCCCTCGTACTCAAGGGTAGAAATCGCATTTTTGAATACGATCATCTTCTTACCATTTCCAATGTTCACAAGTAGCTCGTAATTGTTGTACGCCATGAGTTCGCCGATAATAGGCCTGCCATCCATTAGACGGATAGTCACCTTTTGTTTTAGAACTTTCGGGATGAACTGTGGATGACTGACTGTGGGTTGGATGGTGTCTCCTTGCTTTTGCTTGTCGCCCTCTTTATTATTAGACATATTTTTCTAACCCCAAAATTTCAACTTGTTTCATAGAGTTCCTTGTGGAAACTTTATAACAGCTTTGCTGATTTATGAAGTTATAATCGAGTAACTTTCTACAAAGGCACCTACAAACATTAAACACAGTCCAAAGGCTACAAGGAATATTTCCGTTTTTCTCAAACGAATTTCCTTAATAGACTTACTAACGGTTTCTTTGCCATTAGTTTTTACAATAGCAATTCTGGCAGTAGCACACATAATCAATAATTGCCCCAGCATTTCCCATAATCCTGAGCGATGGAATATATCAAATATTCTTAGCAATCTATCAAGCAAATCAGGTGCAATGCTAGCTACCGTAAAAGACTAGGTTCCAAGAGTTATTGAATTTAAAGCAAATTGTACTCCGAGGCAAAGATAACCATATGGAATAAATACTTTGTTTTTGTTGGAAAATGCAAACAAATTCGCGAACAAAATAACAAAAACGGATATTAAGTTATATGTGAAAATTTGTAGTGTTGATGTAAAAAGATTGTTCGACGTTTCCCAATCTATAACAGAATTTTTGCTCATTAAAAATTCTGTTGGCAATAAATAATGGCTTAGAATTGTAAGGACAAAAAATAATATAAAATATAATACGATTGCTGTTGCAACACGGACAGATAATTTTTTATTTACTAAATTTTGTTTGATTTTTATCATTGAACAACCTCTTGCACACGTGTAGGGCCTTGCGGCACAATTCCATAATCTGGTTATGAAGCAAAAGATAATAACCTTACATGAGATACTTGTTACTTCGGGAGTGCAGAGGATCACGAATACCCTCAACCTTTAGGTTGGGGATGGGGTGAACCCTCGCCTGTTTTTCGTGTACTTTTAAATCGATGCAGTATTACTTCTTTTTAAAATGGTTTTTTTGGCACCTTAGTCACAGATGGTGCCACCCATCTATGGCTAGGATGTGATATGCGTTGGAATTGCGCAGTTTTAGCCATGGCCAGATCACCTACCACATCGTGTTGGTGCCCAAGTATAGATACAGGGTATTCTGCAACAAGCAACTTAAAAAGGATTGCAAATCGATCTTCAACAATATTTGCATGGAGCAAGGCTACAAAATTCATGACATGGAAATTGTAGAGGGTCACATCCACTTGTTTTTGGAATTTCATCCAAGCACTTCTCTGTCAAAGGTTGTTCAATACTTGAAAGGAGGCAGTTCTTATAGACTGTTCAGGCTTCATCCTGAACTAAAAAAGCGCTATTGGGCCGGAAGTCTATGATCAAGTGGCAAATTCTTTCGATTCGTTGGAAATGTAACTGCTGACACAACCAAGCACTATATTAAGGAGTCTCAGGGGAAACCGAAAGCAGAGTTTCAATCATGCAAATCAAGGGAATCTGGGCAACGAAGACTCGAAGATTTCTGATATCCGGAAAACCGGCTGCATGCAATTTGATTTTTACCCATCTATGTGCCACTTGTCCCTCTATTATTGCTCCTCTAAGCCTTGCCCGAAGGTCTCAGTTATCCACTCTTCGATTTTCTCTCGAACTTGCCGGAACGCCTTTAGCTTATCGGCTTCACTTCCCTCGATCGCACACCGTTATTATGAAATCCAACTTTCGATCCAATAACTTTTGTAGGCTCTTGGAGCTATGGGCAGATATGTCAATGCCCCTTTTGGCCATTACCTGAACTGCATAGGGATTTACTTTGGTGGGATTTGTCCCCGCGCTGTAAACTTCGTATTTGTCGCCGTATAAATGGCGCAGCAGCCCTTCGGCCATTTTTGATCTGGCGGAGTTATTGGTGCAGATGAAAAGAACGCGCTTCTTGGAGGGCATAAATTCTGCATATAGTGTTTAACGACAAATTCGTATCGTTAAACACTATAATTGGTTCTCGACTATAATTGACATCTGCAATAAAATATCTTGGGGCAAACGGTACAAAATGGTGTATAAATAATATTATGTAATCAATTAAAACTCAATGGAATGGATGAACGAACTTCTTCAAACCATTGCTTTTTACAGATTGCTAGGATAAACCTGGTTTAAAGTCGGTAGGACATTGGAATATTACGATATCCTCATCTAGTCTATCTATTACATCTCCTTGTTCATTGAACAAGAATAAGTTTTCCAATCGAAGTGGGGCACACGTGCCCTTGTCCCAAATCTCTTCTCCATCCACGCACAATTTTATGGCCGTTCTCTCTTCATATAATTGCTCAATGTTGCTCAACCATGCTATTGATGTGTGGTTTCCGTCAGTTAGACTTCCCTCTAACCGGTAGTCTCCGGGAACGATTACGTCCACCTCTAAGTCAACACAAAGCCTCTCGAAAAGCCCGTCTCCGTCCTCATCCAGCAGATCTGTTTCTACATTTCCAGTAAGTGATGCTCCGGCCACAACCAAGCTTACGGGTATGGAAAATGACTCATTCTGGGAATTGATTTGCACGTATCCTTCTATGCTTTCGCCCGGTGCATCATATGGTATGGCGAGCGTGGCGTTTATAATGCCTTTTTCTTCCCCCTTCAGTTCAGAGGGTCCGCTTGCTGATATCCATGGCCAATTCTCTTGAGTATATAAGGTCGCCTCCAAATCGAAAGGTTGAGGGGTATCATCCACTTTGAACCCGTAAACCCATACCTGCCATAAACCAGGAGTAGGACGAGAGAATCCCACTTCCTCAGAGATATCGTTACCGTAGGAAATGTCCACTGGTTTGTCATTGACGTTGAACAGTAGCAAGGCCAAATCAGAGTCGGAATTGTCCCATTTCAGAGTGGCACCAATCCTAGTGACGTTGGACGTTACATCCAAAGGAAGAATCCAAATGCCCTTTTCTTCTACTGTCTCATTCCAAAGGTCGCTTTTGATGCCTTCTACCATGCCACCGTAAGAAATGTTGTATAGATCAGCTCCACCGTTTGTAAGGTTGAACTGCGCAGAACGAATTTCTCCTGGCTCTAATGGGCCCAAAGACCATCTTCTGGGCGAATTATCCACCAAAAGTCGTTCTACTTCCAGAACGTAACTTTCCTCTTGAGAGACGTTTCTGGGATGTATGGCCAGCATCCATCTCCCAGAGGGTGGTCTTGTTACAATGACACTTTTTGGGGAATATTTTTGGTCAGAGATATAATGTTCGCTGGTAGGATCCAACAAAAATATGTCCAAATCGGAGTTTCCCTCCCAGATCAAAATGCTCTTCAGTTCTTCGGTGCTGGGGGGAACGTCTACGTAGTAATAGTGCCATTCGTTTTCACTCAATTCACCGGAAATTAAGCCTCTACCCTTTTCAATTTCGATTGGGTTTGCCACTTCTACGGTCAGAGGCATGGAATAAATTAGATCTCCGTCTTCAGATATGTCGATTGATCCTTTGTAAATACCTGGCTTTGCATCTTCAGGTACGCTTATTGAGGCTCCAAAAATTCGTTGGCCATTGGCCGGTATTTGACGAGGAAGGGGCTGAATATAAGCGAACTCTGAGGCAGGGCCTGATGTGGCGGTCGTCACGCTAACGAGTTCCTCGTTCGTAATGAACAAGAATTTGGCGTTCCAGTCTACGTCTCCCGGAGCCAAGGCATAGATCTTTTTTTGAGTTCTATCGGCCCCAGTGTCAAGGCTACCGTAGATGGCCTTATCCCCCACTATCTGGAAATCTCCATAGGCCCACCTTCCAGCAGACCAATGATCTGGCAGCACTCCGCAAAGATGCTCATTCTCTATGGCAGATAGAGACCTCTCTGCATTCAACAGGCCTGCCCCTTGGTAGTAGGTTTCATACTCCTCTTCCAAGGTGTTGTTCAACTTAATTGCACCGTTGATCATGGCAGCCTTTACGCCTGCTGGCGTGAGGTCTGGGTTGGCCTGAAGGAGCAAAGCGGCAATGCCTGCAGCCACCGGCGTAGAAAGGCTGGTTCCAGACGAACTGGCATAGTATGGATTGATCTTGTTCTCCAGTTCCACATCCGGGGGTACGGTCGATATTACGTTAACTCCTGGTGCCACCAAAGTGGGCTTGAATCTGCCGTCTCTAAGAGGTCCAGAACCACTGAACATGGCTACGTGGTTTTCACAATCTGTAGATCCTGCAGTAATAACTTTAACGCCATCACCAGGCGATTCTACACAACCCAAACATACTGAGGATGCAACTGCCATCAATAAAAGAAGTCTTTCGTCCAAGTTTCCTGCAGCTACACAAACCACAGTTCCAGATTCCATGGCGTTGTCTGCGGCTATGGACAATGGTGGATTATTTTCGCCCAAGTTTAGGCCACCCAGGCTCATGCTCAATACGTCGGCGTCGTTTTCCAGGGCCCATTCTATGCCTGCGATGATGTTTGAGATCTGGCCCCCACCATTGCTATTGATTACTCTGACGTTGAGCAGACTAGCTCCAGGTGCCACTCCTTTGTAAACTCCCCCTGAAGCCGTTCCCGATCCTGCGATTATGCCAGCAACAGCGGTGCCGTGTCCCAGTAGATCCTCTGTAGTTCTCTCGGAGTCAACGAAGTTCTTTTCGCCAATGACTTTCCCCGCTAAATCGGGATGGTTCTTGTCAATTCCAGAATCTAATACAGCGACTAATACTCCACGGCCGTCGATGCCTTTGTCCCATAGCTCATTTGCGTTGACGCTCTCTGCTGCACATACCGTTTTGTTGTTCGGAGTGACGTTGATTAATTGAGATGCCGAAACGGTACCGTCAAAGTATATCTCAGCTATCGAATCGTCTTTTAACAATCTCTTGATGGTTGAGGTATTTGCAGATCCTGATACGCCGTTGATCAAATGATACGTGTACTTCATATTGAAATCTTGAATGTATTTTCTTCTTCCCTCTTTGAAGATTACTATTATCGGTACTTCTTGATCGATTTTGAGACTTTCTTGAAGGGATGGGTCTGAGATTGTGATGTTATCACTACGATACGGGAAATTGTTCTCAGAATCCAAGCCTGTCTGATTGGTTGACGTTGATGCTGAAAGTAACGTTATCACCAGTACTGCAATGAACGTAATAATCTGTGTTTTTCTTTTCATGAATTTGGCTTACCCCCACACAAACCAAAAGCCATTTATGGCATTCTATGAGTTAATGATAAATAAACCTGTGTCTCACCTAACCCCGATGATTCTCAGTTGGTTGTTTACCAACGTTCTTTGGCTGAGCTTGGCTTTTCTAATCTCATCAGTGATCTTCAACCAACGTCATATTTGTGGCTTGGGATGGGCCCTCTTCAGCATTCATTGGTTGAAACAACCGGCCCATTATTTAGAAATCGGCGATCACTTCAACGTGGTTTTGACCATTGCAGTGGCTATTTCCTGTTTATATATGTCTTGGCGTATTTTGAAATATAGACACATATCACCTTCTTGCGTCTGGGTCAGTTTTGCTGTGGCAGTTGGTGGACTGTTTTACTATCCCTTCGTTCAGTTTGCAGCTTTGGAGCATTGGTTGATCAGCCAGACAGCTCATTTAACGTATTTGCTTCTTGGCTTTTTTGGATTCCAGGTTTTCGCCATAAGCGAAAGCGTGCTGTCGTTTAATGGTCATTCTGTGCAGATAATTCTGGCCTGTACAGCCATTCAAAGCATGGCCTTCTTCTCTGGTTTGATATTGTCGGTCCGCGCCCCACTGGGCAGGAAGATGGTTGCTTTGATGGCATCAGTCCCCACAATATACTTTCTAAACTTGTTCAGAAATGTCTTCGTAATCGTAGCTTGTGGCGATGAGTGGTTTGGGTCAAATAGCTTTTATTGGGCCCACAACGTGGTTGCCAAAGTTGGCTCTGCAGCGGCACTCTTCGTCATTGCCTACGTGGTGCTCATGATTCTGCCAGAGCTTTTGAACATGATCGATGAATTGTTCACGATGATTAGACCTTCAGGAGGGAAAGTATCCTGAGGCTGGCCAGAGGTTCTGCACCCTGGGTAGGGGTACCTTTTTTGGCTTCGGTCGTACTGGCAAGTTTCAGGGTTTGGCCTATTTTTGTAGTGGCTTTGATGCTATTTATCATTATGTTTTTTTTTCATAGGGATCCTGACCGCAGTCCTGCAGGTGAGGGAGTTCTAGCGCCAGCAGATGGTGTAGTATTGATGTCTTCTCCTGAGAAAATTGTCATATTCATGAACCACTACAACGTTCACGTAAACAGATCTCCTGTTGATGGAAGGGTGAAACAGGTGGAGCATCGGTTTGGAGGGCATGCTCCTGCTTGTTATCCTTCTGCTAGCAAAAATGAAAAGAATCTGGTAATTTTAAAATCCCCTGATGGAGAGATTAAGCTGTGGCAAATTACTGGTTTTCTGGTTAGGAGAATCATTTGTTACGTTGAACCTGGTGATTGGGTGAAGAGGGGCGAGAGAATCGGTATGATCCGGTTTGGTAGTAGGGTGGAATTCAACTTACCGGAAAAATACAAGCTCACTGTGAAATGTGGAGACCGGGTCAGAGCTGGGGAAACTGTTGTCGCGGTGAAAGAGACATGAAAAGCATATCCAAATTAGTCCGGATTCCAGATCTGGTGTCACTTCTGAACTCCTTTCTGGGATTCAGCGCTGTGCTCTTTGCCTTTCAAGGACGAGTTACAGCATCAGTGACTTTAATATTCTTGGCCGCGGTGGTAGATGGTGTAGACGGGTTTTTGGCTCGCAAAATGGGCCCAGGTCCTCTGGGGATTAATCTCGATTCACTGGCAGATGCGGTTTCCTTTGGAGTGGCTCCTGCGGTTTTGGCGTGGTCAATATTCAGTTCGCCTTTTTGGATATTGGGTGGAGTTTATCTGATTTGTGGCATTCTCCGATTGGCTCGGTTCAATGTTGCCCCAAAAGGTGAGAAACACTTCAATGGGTTCCCCATTCCTGCCGCTGCAATGATAATTTCAATCAGTTTTTTGTTGTCAATTCCAGTTTTATCTGCTATTTTGATGATTATTCTTTCTGCATTTATGATCAGTGATGTGCCCTACCCCAAATGTAAGGATTATAGGATCGTTTTTTTTGCATTAGCGGTGGTTGCTGCGGCTTTGGTCAGCTGGTACTGTGGGACAATATCCCTGTTCGCATGGGCGATATTTTCGATGCTGATTGTTTATTTGTTATACCCCTTGGCGAGATGGTTATAGTCGAGAACCAATTAGACGAAAATAATTGGTTCTCACCAGAATAGTGCTTAACGATACGAATATGTCAAATCTCTAACTCTTGCGAGTTCGAGATTTATCCGAAAAGTATCGTTAAACACTATAATCCGAAAAGTATCGTTAAACACTATAATCCGAAA
>Ga0272441_10009439_pt1 | contig 15068 bp, 24 predicted proteins | sample SSMProp6N_FD_193582 | JGI IMG/M metagenome (GOLD analysis project Ga0272441, IMG submission 193582) | Marine sediment archaeal communities from Little Sippewissett salt marsh, Falmouth, MA, United States - SSM-Prop-6N | ecosystem: Environmental > Aquatic > Marine > Wetlands > Sediment ... | reverse complement strand
TAGAATACAGCACCTCGTAGGAGACAGCATGTTTGCACAATTCAATTGGGGCGAGTTTGGTGTAATGGGCGCCGTTATTGGTGCCCAGCTTTTCATTATCATTGCCCTTATAAAGTGGCTACAGGCCGCAGTACAGGCCAAGGACAACTCCTTAACGGAGCTCCGCGGCCAACTCGTGGATACCGCACAAAAGTTCAATAACACCGTCGTTGTTGTCTTTGAGCGACTAATAGACACTATAGAAGACTGGGAATTATTTCTACAGGAGGAGAGGAAAGCACGGGAGGAGTGTATGAAAAATATGCGGGATTGTATGGAGACTATGCGCAACGACATGGAGAAGTTTGCGGTTATGTTGGAGAGGATCTGCAAAGAGTGGAACATAAAGATTAACGGGGGGTGAGGTATGTCATGTGGGGAGTCAAAATGGGTTACTCCCACATCGCCTCGCCCCTTATTTATTTCTTGGAGGCGATAATATGAAGGTATGTCTGGACCCTGGCCATGGAGGTAAAGACCCCGGCGGGTGTGGCCACGGGATGCAGGAGAAGCACCTGGTACTCGACATCGCTATAAAGGCGGCCAGCATGCTGCAGGCCCGCGGCATCCCTGTCGTTTTGACCAGGACTAAAGACGTATACGTGAGCATTGGAGACCGCTATCGCCTAGCGACTCGCAGCGGGTGTGACCTGTTCATAAGTATTCACACAGATGCATATTATTCTCAGGCACACGGGTTTTCCCTGTTGTTCTTCAACAACAACTCGAAGAACACCATTGGTCAGCTCTTACGCCAGGAATTGCTCGCCGTGCATAACGACTGGAACAGGTGGATATACGGGGATTATGTAGGCGTCCTGGTTCATGCCACCATGCCGGCTATCTTGACCGAGAACCTGTTCATAACCAATCCTGACAATGCAGCTCTGCTGGCGCAGGACAGTTTTAGGACCGATTTGGCCCGGGCTCATACCAGGGCCATTTGCCGATATTATGGAGTGCCCTACGACGTTGGGGCTGAAGGGAGTGAAGACAGCGTGGCGGTATACAATCTGCAAGAGAAGGAGTCCCAGAAGGGCCCCGAGGGAGAAGACCTCTTCGTCTGGGTGACACCAGAAGGCTTCACGGAGAACGCGATGTTCGGCCAAGTAGCCTGCTACTTGAACATCTATAATGAGGACAGTGAACCCGTAGAGGCTCTGATCTGGTGCAATAAGGAGGGGAACCTCCCTGGGGAGTGGCCGGTAAGCAGCACCATACCCGCTTGGACAAGGAAGTCCATCGATATGCGTGGCCTGGTGGGGGACAAGTCAGACGGTTTTTCCACCACTCTTAAGTGCAGGAGTAAAAACATAGCACCAACCATGACCATCCTCGCCAAATAGAGCTGTCCCTTTATAGGAGTATAAAAGGGATAAGGATCAAGAGCCCTTTATTTGCGAGGGGAGGTGAGATCTTGGACTACACTACGATGATAGCTGCCGCTGTAGGGCTGTTTATGCCCGTCATAATCAGCGTGACCAAACAAGCTGGCCTGAACAAATGGTGGAATCTCCTGATAGCCTTAGCCTCTTGCGCTGTGGCTGGATTCCTCACCGTATTGGTCAGGGGAGAGCTCAACTGGGCTGACCTTGGTGCAGCAGTGGTCGCTGTCTTTATAGCCTCTCAGGCGGTGTATGCGGCCTTCTGGAAGGACTCTGGTGTTGACACCATCATCGATGACATCACGAGCATCAAGAAGAAGCCCGTAGAAGCTTAAGTCAGACCTGTAGCTAGCAGGGGTCAGGATTTAATCTCTAGGTTATCCTGGCCCCGCACCATCCCTGCAAGTTTATGCAAAAAGATGCATATTTATGCGAAAGGAGTAGGCATTGTTTTCTCTGGACGAGGCCGCCAGGTATATACACCTCTACTTGAACCTTAGCGAAGAAGAAGCCAAAACGGAGATCAAAAAGATGGCGTTCAGCCTCATGAATAGGTCGGGTAACGAACAATTTGCTATAGACGAAACGCGCAAGCGCGTGGCCTTCGCCGTGCATTGCTGCCGAGAAGGATGGCGTCCCCAGAACCCTGTAGCCTTCCTTAAGGGTTGTTTCCGTAACCAGGAGTATAACAAGGAGAACTGGGTACAGTGGATGGCTAAGTTGCTCAAGAAGGACAAGGAGATACGATCCTTCCGCAACGAGATGGCGGCCATGGAAAGCCTGAGGCCAACACAGGTACTCTCGTACCCCCTGGGGCGTAGAGCCTTTAACCTCATCTGGACCCCGGTGAAGTCAAGGGTGGTAGCCCACACAGAGGATGAGATAATGGTTCTCTTGGATGCTTATCCAACCTCAATAGCGGCAGAAGGTCGGACAGAGGAAGAAGCCACCCCTACCGCTTATAAGCTTAATACTATAAGTAATATACAGCTTAATAAGCAAGGTACAGTTGGTGTAGCTGTTAATAGTAGCTTAAACACCTACCTTAATAGCTCCTATACCTCAGAAGATAGGCCTATAAGTTATACCCCTGTTCAGTTTAAGTACGGGGGTAGCTTCTTAAGCGGTTATCTGTATTGCTCAACAAATGGTATACAGCTTAGGGATGGCACACCCCTGACAGAGGATAAAGCTCGGGGAATTATAGCTGAACTGAACGAGCATTGGCGGGAGCGGATTGCTCACTTTGTGGCTATATATGGTCCCCATAACATAGCGCGGCTTCGCGATGCCTACGTACAGCAGTGGGGGCGCATAGACTTCTCGTCCCTTTACTTCGTGGAGAAATTCCTCACCGACCACGCCAGCTTCGAGACGCTGGAGCGCGGTAAGGTGAGGGAGGTCATGCAGCTGCCCACGCATTTGGTGTCGGCTTAACTGTCGCGCGAGCCTGGTATAAACGAAAGGAAGAAGGAGAAGTAATGACGGGAAACGGGAACGGCGTGAAGGTAGTCCATAACGGGTCGCTGGATGCGACTGATGTTATCCTTCAGGTCGAGGCAAAGACACACGAGACCTACGAGGAGTGGAACCGGCAGAAAATAGTCGACTCCATCCTTTCTGAGACCGACCTCTCAGAGAAGACGGCGAAGCAGATCGCGGAGGCTGTGGAGGGCAAGATCGAGGCATCGAGCCTCGAGGTTGTCTCCACCGACACAATCCGAGAGCTTATCGACGGAGAGCTGTTATCCCGAGGATACACTAGGGCTCTCCGCCAATACGCTCCGTTCTCTATCCCCTTCGCGGCGCTTGAGTCCCTTATGTTTGGGGGGAACAAGGAGAACTCTAACCAGACCCCCAACCCAGAGTCGGTTAACCTCTCTGTGGCGGAGATGATTTTCAAGGAGTACGCGCTGCGTGAGGTGTTCACGGGGGAGGTGGCCGAAGCCCACCGCAAGGGGGATATTCATCTGCACGATCTTGGGTTCATCTCGAGGCCATACTGCGGTGGACACAGCCTGGAATACATCAAGAAATATGGGCTCCAACTGCCCAACATCACTTCCACGTCCAAGCCGGCCAAGCACGCCGGGGTGTTAGTCGGTCACATGGTTAAGATGGCGTCTACCCTGCAGAGTTTTTACGCGGGCGCCGTTGGCTGGGATGCAGTTAACATCTTCTTCGCGCCTTTTCTCAGGGGAAAGAGCTTCAAAGAGGTCAGGCAGGTGGCCCAGATGCTTATCTTTGAGTTCAACCAGCTTGCCGGCGCCAGGGGTGCCCAGGTTGTGTTCTCTGACTTCAACCTGTACGGGGTGGTGCCAAAGCACTTCCGCGACACTCCAGCTATGGGGCCGGGGGGTCTGTATTGCTACGAGGTGTATTGGCACACCGTGGACCAACCAAGCGGCCGCACGGAACACTGGAAGCGTACCGTGTTGGGGGTTAAGAAAGGGGCCCCCGATAAGAGCAACTCGTTCTATGAGTATGGGGACCGGTCCCGCGAGGCCAACCAAAAGATATTCCCCGGGGAAGTGGAGAGATGGGACAGCATCAAGGAGCTAACCTATGCTGACTATGAGGAGGAGGCCCAGACTTTCCTGGAAGCACTCTTCAGCGTGTATATGGAGGGGGATGCTATGGGACAGACGTTCTTCTTCCCCAAGCCGCTGCTGCACCTCTTCGATGATTGCTTCAAAAACAAGCGCTTTGCCGACATCTTCAAGTTGGCCTGTGAGGTTGCTTCAAAGCAGGGTATTACCTATTTCGTCTTTGACCGCGGGGATGATGTTACCGTGTCTCAGTGCTGTCGTCTGCGGCTGAAGCTAGACACCAAGGACCTGGAGGAGACCAAGAGCCCTGAGCGCATGCGCTTCTCGGCCCTACAAAACATCACCCTTAACCTCCCACGTGCCGCCTTTCGTGTTTTCGAGCAATCTAGCTCCAAGGACTGGAAGAAGAAGCTCCCCCAGCTGGACGCAGAGCTTGAGCGCCTGGTGGATTTAGCCGTGGCCGGCCATAAGGCGAAGAAGCGACACATACGCAAGCTGTTGTCGTTGGGTAAAGAGGGCATGTTGTCCCTGTTTGTTCTCGAACATGACGGCAAGCCCTATCTCCAGATGGATCGCTTGACCTACTTGGTAGGCATTATCGGGCTCAACGAGATGGTACAGCATATCCTGGGCGAGGAGCTGCATGAATCCGATGCCGCTTATAAGTTGGGGATGCGCATCGTCTCTAAGCTCAGTACCTACTGCAACAAGCTCGGGCAGGAAAACAACATCCACTTGGTGCTCGAAGAGTCCCCGGCAGAGTCCGCGTGTTATCGCCTGGCCTCCCTGGACCTGAGGGAGTATCCCGAGCAGGTTAAGAGGGTCATCCGGGGGAACATGGAGAAGGACCAGTACTACTACACCAACAGTGTACACTTCAACTACTCGGCCTCTATCGACTACATCTCCCGCATAGAGGGCCAGTCTAAGTTCCACCCGTTGATCGATGCTGGAGCCATTATCCACGTGTGGCTAGGGGAACAAGAGCCCGACCCAGCGTCGATAGGGAATCTTGTTGAGAAGGTTATGCGCAACACGGATTGTACACAGCTGGCGTTCTCCCCCGAATTCACGGTTTGTGAGGCTTGCCAGCGGACCTTCCGCGGCTTCCTAGATAAATGTCCTAACTGCGGCAGCGAGGAAATATACCAAGTGACCAGGATTGTCGGTTATTTTTCCAAGGTCCAGAACTGGAACCCCGCTAAACTTGGCGAACTCGAGGAGCGCCAGAGGGGGTTAGAGATGGTTATGATGGCAGGAGGTGCGTTTTAGTATGGGAGGGCCGTGCTGTCCACACTGTTCTGACTCGAAGTATCCCTGTGTCCATATGGAGCAATTGATGCGTCGGAGCTCCGAGGAAGAGGAACAAAAAAGTGGAGAAGAAGAAGATTGAGCGCCTGCTTTTTGTAGAGGGTTATTCTGTACAGGAGGCAGCTGAGCACCTTGGTGTTACGTCCAAAGAACTGCGGAAGAAGCTCCAGGAGTGGGGCCTCGAAGCCGAGTTAAGGCTTCGGGGCCTTCGCTCTGAGCCACAACTTAAACTCCTGCGGGTGGTCAGGGAACTCTACCCCAACACGGAGATCAAGAGTGAGCACCCTATTGGTGAGCGCCTAGCCCTGGATATATACCTACCAAGATACCGCATCGCGTTTGAATACGATGGCCGGCAGCACGATCATTTCGTGGAGTTTTTTCATAAGGACGAGGAGGGGTTCGAGCGCGCTCAGAAGAGGGACCAAGAGAAGGAAAGGATTTGTTATGCGCTAGGCATTGTTTTGGTAAGGATCAAGGCCGGGGAGGAGATTACCGCCGACAACGTTATGCGCAAAGCAAAGGAGGCACTAATCTCTAACGGTGAGGGTATTGAGCCTGAGTTGCCATACAAGGAAAGGCTGAAGCGCCTATCCCGCGATGCCAAGAGGGCTCGTATGCGTGCGATGTACGACTTCGCGAAGAAGCTCAAAAAACAAGGAGGCCAGCTGGATGACACGAGATAGCAAGCCAAGGTCGAGCTACCACAAGCTGTCCGGCCGCAAAAACTTTGAAGATATCAAGTCCGACGCCATACGGTGTGACGGCGACCTTTTCCTGTGCAATGGTTGCGGTAAGGTGTTCGATGGTGGCGGCAAAACGGTGGATATAGGTGGATCCGTGCTGCGTTACTGCCGGCACTGCTATAAGAAGAGGTTTGCTCCGGATGCACCGACCAGTTAAGACTATGGTACGCAGAGAATACCCATGTATACTTCTGGCCCCCATTGATCATGGTGTTGAAAGGGCCGTTAATAAAAAGCCTGCTAAAATGGTATTGACAGGTCTGGTCGCTTCGGTTATCATTGTGGCAAGGCTAGCAACATCTGGTAGATGCAAACGGTAAACTCACACAACATGTAGTGGCAGGGTTGCTACACTCGCCCCGGGTGGGCGATTAAACTTGAGACTATGTTAGTGAGATGGGGGTTTTATTTTGCGAAGTACCTGGTGGCGGCGGTTAAGTGCTAGCCTGGTTGTAGCGATGCTAGCAGCTTTAGCCCTCCTTTCCGCTCCAGTTAAAAGTGCCGATGGCCACATCCAACACCCCCAAACCGGCTCGTCAGAGTGGATCTCAGACACTCCTTTAGATTATTTCGGGGTATGCCGGACAGACACAACCGGGTCAGAGGCACTTACTTTTGTTGCCCGCGGCGTGCCAGCCAGAGAAGCCGAGCTCGAGTCAGAGGAAGTTCGCTCACCAACAATGTCGACTGCAATAACTGGCTCGAGCTCTGTGCTTCAAACATCCACTGCCTTCTCCGGGTACCCGGCCTACTCTATTGCCCCTCAAAACCTCGACCCTGGCGCACTATACCCGCAGTACCCCGCTGCGCTTATAGGGGAATATTTTTCGGCCGGTTTAGACCCGCACATAGATATCTACTTGAGCTGGGAGGAGAATTACCCGGAAGGATATGCACGCTTGGTTCGTTGGGGCAAGGCATTTGCTATGGGGGATGAGGCGAACTACCCCTCGCTTCAGATAGACCCAGCGATGTACGAGGCCAGCATTATAGCCTACGACCAACTGCGCTGGAAAGGTATGATACACCTCCGGGGTTGCGGGCGCTCTCCGTACTATGACCGTGCCGAGGAGTGCGTGCGCTACCTGCGCAGCCGTGGTCGTGATTGGTGGACAGCGCTGGCGATTATGGAGCTGGAGAGCACTTATGGTACGGATCCCCTAGCCAGAAACGACTTTGGCGTATGCGATGGCAGCTTTGATATGAACTACGACTTGAAGGGTTACTGTGATTATCTTTACTACTATCAGGTGGTAAATCCTGGGGCGATGGGCTATTGTGGCGGCTTCTCCAATGAACTCGAAAACATCATGATCGTGTACAACGATCATGCTTCATATAGGGGCAATATATACGAGCTGGCTACGTGTATGAAGAACTGGTTCCCGTAAAGGAGGATGCTGTGGGAGAGAGTAGGAAAGACGCATTGTTTCGTTGGGTTGTAGGGGCGGTATACACCGGAGCGGACATTTTGGCCGATGTTATTCATGGCCTTTGCTACGCTTTTGTGACCGGTGTTTATGAGGCCCTCGAGGGTTACATCTACTATGAGGGGGAGAACGAAGGTTCCTGGACCTACAGTTGTATCGGCCGCAAAAAGAGACATGACAATAACCGCTTTGGCGATAGCTTCAGCGACAACCAGATATCTGAGTACATAGACAAGATCATCCAGGACTTCCGCAAGGAACAGAGGGACAACAAATGAACCTCGAGAAAGTCCATCTTGGGCCTATAGAGATCGAGACAAACTGTCCCCACTATAGTGTCCACGTATCCCCTGCCGATTTTCGGACAGGAGATCCACTGCAGTTTGTCTGCGAAGAGAAGGAGAACGGGACCAACAACTGTCAGGAATGCTTGTTGGCCAACATCACGGCCATCCTTATGCATATCCGGGACGTGAACTTCACTATCTTGCGCGAGCTACAACAGGGTAATAAGGGCGGTGGGTTTGTAATCCCGACCATCCAGACCAGGAAGTGATCCTATGGCGCTATGGAAAAGGCGTAAGGGCAAGCTAAAAAAGCGCACGGCTACGGTGAACATACCCGCAACAGAGGCCTACAAAATGAGTGATGACATCTGGGTATTCAGGGCGCTCTCTAACGACCCCAGCCTTTTAGAAGAGATGCGCGTGGCCTTGGCCAATGAGTTCTTTGGGCGTCCTCAGACCGTATTCTTAGTGCCGAAGAACATTGAACTTCTGGAGGTTGTGGTGGTGGAGGAAGAGAGTGCAGGAGAATAATTCAGAGACCAGGGTTTTAGCACACGGCTTCAACACCGCTGGAGCTGTTTCCGCCTTCCTCGACGAGGGCGTTAAGGCAGAGCACTTCAAGTCTATCGCCAACCGAAAGGTGTGGGAGGCCATATGCTATTGCCATGTAGATGGTTCCCAGGACAAGGGGAACATCAACGATGTCGTTAATTACATCCGCGAGGAGACTGATGACTACGACTACCTTGGTGGGCCGTCCCTCAAAGAGAGGTTAGTCTCACTTTCCTCCCTGGATCTGGGTTCTCCTCGTAACGACGCCAAGAAGCTCAAGGAGGATGCATCCCGCAGGGAGATGGCAGACACCCTGCAGATAGCAGCGCAGCTTGCCCAGGAGCGCGGCAACGACAAGGAGTTCTCGGAGATTATGGGTCGCCTGAACCAGCTGCGCGAGGAGATAACCTACGACCCGTTAGATGGGGTCATGCAAGCCGACGACCTTTTGAGCTCCCTGGACACCATAGACCAAATGCCAGACTTTGTTCCTACCCGCTTCCCATCTCTCAACGCAGCCATAGGATACGATCCGCAGCGTGGGGGGCTAGCCAAGGGCGCCGTACACGCCCTGGTAGGCGCGCCCGGGGCGGGGAAAAGCACCTTTACCATTAGCCTCCTTACGGGTTTCCTGGAGTCTGGGCAAAGCGTAGCCTTCGCGAACTTCGAGATAACCGAGAGCCTGTGGGTGAAGTTCTTCTTCGCCAACTGCACGGGATGTAACACCCTGAGGATGAAGGACTATCCCCAGGGTTTTTTTGAGCGATCTAAGGAGAAGTTCTCCAGGCTCATGAAAGAGTGGGAAGACAGGGTATTTATCAAACACTCCCACTCTTCTTTGTTTTACGAGGATATCGAGACATGGATAAGGGACGTGTCGCGAGACAAGTCTATCGATGTGCTTATTGTGGACACGCTCCAGTCTTTGGAGGTAGGTTCCCGCAAGTACGCCACGCGGTGGCAGGCTTACGAGCATATCATGATGCGCCTGGAGCGGTTAGCATTAGATCTCAATGTAGCGGTTCTTATAACGGGGCAGGAGAACGTGAACCGTATTAAGGAGGGGCGGGAGACGGCCTCAATCTCTGACACCGGCGGTTCGGTAGCCATTGAGCAGAAGTCCGCTGTTGTTATGCACCTCATTGTCCCCTCGGACGAGATCGTCGACTGGGTAGAGATACAGCTGACCAAGAACAGGGTGGTGGGGAAGATCAGCGACGCTTCTACTATACAGTTCCAATACGACGACAATTACAAGGGGCACAGGGAATATGTGCCTCACCCCACGAGGGAGGAAAGGGGGCTCAGGGCTGTCAGCTCACGCGTTCACAACCCGGATGCCTCCATGCTTGATGACTAAGGCCAATAAACCACTGGGAGAAGCGGAGATAGTGAGCATGGACGCGGTGGTGGACTACTTACAGTGCCCGCGGCGCTTTGAACTGATCCACAAGAGCGAGGACCCCATACCCCCGATGTCGTTGGGTACTAGGGCCCGCCGTAGCCAGCAGTTTCAGGAGGCCCTACACTCCCTGCTTGTTTTCTTCCTCTTTCGTTCCATGTCTGGACAGGTGGTGCCCCTCGCGACCTTGTTGGCCCGTTGGGGCAGGGCCTTCCTAAAGGATTACGACAACGTGCGAGACGTCATGCATGAGTCTCACGAGGTGTCCTCACAGCACCTTAACCTTGCGAGCCTGAATACAATCGGAGTAAACGTCATCACAGATTTCCACGAGGAGTATATTCGCAAGGGATATAAGGTCATGGAGATCATGCGCAATGGGATATTGATACTCCCCTCCGCGAGGAGGGTTAAGGCGGAGATCCATTATGTGCGGTCAGCTAAGCGACGCGGCCCGGAGGTAGTGTATCTTTACACCGGCTTGCAGAAGCCGTCCTTGCGTCTCTACACGTGGCCGCTGCTGGCTTCTGGCCTTCTATATGAGCAGGAGTATGGTGTCCGGCCGCAGGCGGTGCTATCCTGTCCGGCCGTGCAGCCTTCGGGTAAGGAATACAAACTCGAGTGGAGGGAGGGTCTTATAGGGGATTTGGATGACATCTTGAGTATGGTTTACGCTTCCCCAAAGTACTTGCCGGATTATGCCGGCAGTTGTATAGGCTGCCCCGCGGGGGAAGTGTGTGGCTTGTATGGTTGGCGGGGCTTGTACTGATGAAAGGGGATACTATGAGGGGGTTCCTACCGCTTGCCCCATTGGAGTCTTTCGTAAAGAGGCTTTATCCTGACGTGGGTCTTAAGGACACCCACAAGGAGGAATATGAGAAGGTGGATTTCTTCTTCAAAGAGATCCTCGGCGTGCAAAGACGTGTCTGGCAAAGGTGGGAGAAATCAGGGAAGCTGGATGAATCTGTTGGTGATAGGGTTGCTTGTCGCCTTGGATATCATCCCTTTTTGATCTGGGGAGATATCTGGTTTTCCGGCTGTGAAGAGGAGTAGGTATAGTGGAAAATCGTGTGCTTGGGATAGACCCAGGATTGGCGCACATTGGCCTGGCCGTTATTGGTGAGGAAAAGCAGCTTATAACCGCAACGACACTGCGTAACGGCAAAGACGGATTCGGTGACCTGACGAGTGAGGCCATCGCCTGTATAGAGCAGGGGCTAACGGAGGCAATACTTAGACACGAGTCTGGCCCTCCCCCAGCTTGGGAGGTAGCTATAGAGGATTACTCCGTCTTCGGTTTCTCCGGGGCCATCATCCGGGCCGCTGAGATGGGTGAGGTTATCAGGTTGATAATTGAATATCTAGTGCGTGAACTCACCATGGATCGTAACCAGATATTCCGCTATCGCAGCACCGATGTTCGTGACTATGTCTGCGGCAACCGCCGGGCGAAGGATGCCCAAGTGCGGGAGTGCTTGGGTGAGCTGGGATATACCCAGCGTATGAACCCGCATACACGTGATGCTCTGGCGGTTGCCCTCTTCCACACCAGAGAGGGGGTTGATTAGGTTGCCCTTTGGACATTATGACCACCCGGTTAAGTGGTATAGGCGTGTTCTGGCCTTTATGGCCATATGCGCCTTGGCGGGGTATATCCTGCTGGCTATATCCTACTCCACAGTGGAGCAGAAGAACGACTGGATAAATATACTCGAGCACGAGAAAGAACAGCTTATTACCGAGCTGGCAACGCAGGAGCTCCTCTATGAAGGGGCCCTCCAAACCGTGCAAGAGATGCAGGCTATTATCGACGAACAAACCTCGACCATAGAAGCCCTGCGAGAAGGCGCTGCGAGGTTGTCGCAGCAGTTACCTTAGGAGGAGTTATGTTGAACGAGTTAGAGCAGGCTTTTGAGCCCGAGCTGGCTGGCCTAAAACACCACCAGGTTAGGAGTGTAGTCACCTTTATTATTAGGGAGCTGGCCCCCAAGGAGATTGTCTTTATGCCCTCTTCGTCTACCGGGACTCACCACCCCCAGGATGAGCGAGTGCTTGGTGGGTGGGTTATGCACGGCAAGAGGGTCGTATTGATGTGCAAGCACCTGGCGAGGGTCTTTGATCTCCCTTCTTACGAGACGGACGTCCTGGTGGCAGCGGCCATCGTGCACGACCTCTACTAGTATGGCAATGGGCACATTACCTTGTTGGGGCAGTTGAAGACGGGCTACCTTAAGACAGATGTTAGCCACGCCGCTAAACTAGCGGAGGATATTGTCGGCTCCGAGCTGCTGGTGAGCTGCAATTATGCAGAGACAATAGTCCTGCGGGAAATAGCTGATACGGTGCGTTGGCACTCCGGCCGGTGGGGGAGTGAAAGAGACGGTGAAAATTTTTCCCGCGCGCTCGCGCACGTCTGGGAAAAAGGAGGGTCTCCCCCCTCTAAGCTGGGGTTTATCCTGCACTTGGCGGACTATGTGGCCAGCCGGGATAGCATAACGGTGGACATATCCTATGACCATCCGGCCTGGGAAAAGCGTGTTAAGTGGCCGGTCCAGCGAGAGGGGAAGATCAAGGTTATCACAGGCCACCCCGGATCTTTGTACGAGTATAAACGTTCACGGGCCAAAGAGGCCTAGTTAAAAGGAGGAAGCCATATGAGCGAGGAAAATGCCACGAAGTGGGAGCCCATTGAGGAGGAGCCCGATGCTTCGGAGGAGGTGACTATGGATATGGCGGACGACAAACAGGACAAGACTGAGCGTAAAACCCCTGCTAAAAAGGCAAAGGACGACAAGCCAGCGGAAAAGGCCAAGAAGACCACCGCAGCCCAGAAGAGGCCCGAGCGCAAGAGCGTGTGGGTATGTAAGGAATGTGGGATGAGCTGGAACCGTCCGCGCCTTTCCTGTAACGTTTGTGGAGGCCCAACGGGGCGTTTCCACGGCACCCCCGAGGAACTAGCAGCCTATGCGCAGCGCATACAGACCCGCAGGAGAAAGGGGATCATTAACTCTTGAGTCCGGTTAGCCTTGGTCGTATAGGCCCTTATGCTCCCAAGGGTGGAGGAGGTAAGCGGAGCGGGAAGTCACGTAAGACCAGGAAAACCCCGAGAAAAGGAAGGGGCAAGTGATGGAAGAGGCTGTGGCCAACGTTGTTTGGTCGTGGCGTTTCGGTAAGGACAGCACGTTTAAACGTTGCGCTTTTTGCGGCCGGCGCCAGCTTGAGTTTGAGGGGATGTACATAGACAAGTCGCCAGTTTGCTCCCGTGAGGGGCACTTCCCCATATGGGTGTGCTCGGTGTGTTATGAGAGCCGTACCACATGGTACTGCCCGGCTTGTGCTAAGGAGGCAGCAGATGATGCTGGCCTTGGAGAATAATATAAGCTGGCAGTTTGTCCTCTTCCTTTTTGTGATGTGCCTGACCATTATGGTCATGCTTGAAATCATAAGGGGTCACAAGAGATGAAGCGTCTCGCCAGGCAGGTGGAGATCAAAGGTATTCTATACAAGGTTGTTCAGGTGGCGCCCAATGACCACCGCCTGCTTGGCGACGACTTCGACCGCTGGGCTGGCACCGTGGACTACAAGAACTGCGAGATCCTCGTTGACCGCACTCAGAGCCTCCAGCATAAGTGGCAGATATTCTGGCATGAGGTTGTCCACATTATTGTGGCCGGGTGTAATGACATGCATGCCGAGGAGGAGGCCCTGGTGGATATCATAGGTGTGGAGGTATTCTCCATCTGCCGTCAGCTTAAGATGCTAGGAAATGGAGGGGAGTGAGATGACTGAGGTCAAGCCCACCCTGTCTTCTGTCCTGCGTGTTCTCGCGGATCACTTCGATGACTTCCCCTATGAAGTTGAGGGCGAAGCGTGGAGAAAGTTCCGTGTTTACTTCCGTTGGCAGGAGTTTGAGGATGGCACTGCGTGGTGGGAGTTTTCTCATCCAGCGGTGCTCACGAGGGACGAAGTGTGGGACAAAATGCCGCCCTGGGGAGGAGAGTTAGATGCCGCTCCCAACACCAAGTAAAGGGGAAAGCAAAAAGGACTTTCTCTCCCGCTGTATGTCTAATGACACAATGAAAAGTGAGTACCCCAAGACCAAACAGCGCTATGCGGTGTGCAACAGCAAGTGGAACCGTAGGATAAAGGACTGGGAGGAAAATGATAGAAATATCCGCACCTGAGGAATGGGAAGAGGGGTGGACTGAAGCCTATTTGGATGACAACGCCCCCCTTGTCCACGCTGTAACCAGGTGCCCATATTGTAAGGGTAAAGACCCCGAGTGTCGGCAGTGCATTGGTCAGGGGTATCTTAGGCGTTGGGTGCCTGTACAAGAGCTTAGAAAGGATATCTTGAGGTGAACGAAACTTATACGGTGGCTCCTGAGTGGGTGTGTGTCTTTGTTTCCAATATGCGAGGGGGAGAATTCCTCCCCACGTCTGGGGTGGTGTCTGCCATTGGGGATATTGCCCAGAAGCAGCTGGACTATATTGGGGCTCCTGGTGGGCGAGATATAGTTTACTTTAGGAGAGAGTCCGCACAGCGTCTCCCTAACATTCAGGATAGGGTGTTTGTGCACTGGGGTGATATCCTGGCCTACAACAAGAGCAAGGAGGATGACTGAGAGTGTTTTTACGAATCTCTGGAGGAGGAGAAGGAAGATGAGTGAGCCCAAAATATGCCCGTTGTTAGTGCTGGCTGGGAGGGTTGCGCCATGGGATAACGGCGACGCAAGCAACCCAGATGATTATTTCAAGACCACAATGTTGTGTCCCGAACACGTAGAGTGCATAAGGGAGCGATGTGCTTGGTGGGGTTGGTGCCAGGAAGCTGAGGAAAAAGCATGGCGGAAGGAGATGCATAACATTGGGACCTGAGGAACGCAGCTGCTTTCGGGGTTGTCCTGGCTGTGGCAAGTGTGCCGAGTACCGTTTCAACTCCACGCGGTGCCAGCAGTGTTATCCCGACAACGACTGGTGTGACTGCCCCAATGGTATGATCCGCTGGCATAACAGCCGGCGCCATGATCTAACTGTGCTTAGACTCGGTAGGGACCCCTATCAGAGTGGTACGATCACTGTGGCCGGCCAGGAAGCGGTCAAAGCCGAGAAGGAGTTCCAGGAGTACCAAAAGGAGATGGACGCGTGGCGCAGGCGTAAGTCGCGCCTGTATTTTACCTGAGGTGTTTTCCATGGCAGAGTTCGAGTTTCGCCAACCCAGACGTCAGACTATAGGTGTTGATCCTTACGATGGGGCCGGGATTCAGATCGATATGGACCGTCTATCTGGCGGGCTCACCCTGAAGGTAAACGAGGAGACCATTACCCTCACCCCCGAGGAGCTCATGTTGGCCTTCCGTATGATCA
>Ga0272441_10009438_pt1 | contig 15068 bp, 7 predicted proteins | sample SSMProp6N_FD_193582 | JGI IMG/M metagenome (GOLD analysis project Ga0272441, IMG submission 193582) | Marine sediment archaeal communities from Little Sippewissett salt marsh, Falmouth, MA, United States - SSM-Prop-6N | ecosystem: Environmental > Aquatic > Marine > Wetlands > Sediment ... | reverse complement strand
CCCAGCGTCGCCGTGCCGGCCACAGAATAGGCGACGGTCACCGTGTCGGTCGCGGCCGGGCTCAGCAGCAGCTCGACGTAGACCACGCTGCCGGTTTCGAGCGCCTCGTCGGTGGCCCGTAAGAATGTCACGGTCGGCGTGGCGTTCGTGTTGTTCGCACTGCCGGGCGAGCCGCCCACACTACCGGCGATCCAGTTCGTGGGATCGTTGCCGTAGGCGGCGGCATCGATTCGTTCGAGCGACGGCCCGCCGTTGTCGGCCGCGACTGGCCAGGGCAGCTCGTCGTCGTACTTCACGCGTTCGACCAGCACGTACGGCACAAAACCGTCGTCTTCGGGACTGTCCGGTTTGTAGAGCTTGACGCTCTCGCCGCCGTTCGCCAGGGCGCCGTCGAACGGGCCGAACACCTGGAGCGCGGGGTTCGTGAGCCCGAACATGCCGCGGAACTCGGCGGGCTCGATCGAGACCACGAGTGCGTGTTCGCCGGCCGCCAGCGAGGTGTTGGTCGGGAACGTGAATTCCATGGCACCGTCGAACAGCCACGTGTTCGACGGGTTGCTCGCGTCGTAGAGCAGGACGCTGCCGCCGGACGCGTTGTACAGCTCGACGTACTCTTTGCCGGTCGCCGCCGGGTTGTACATGATCTCGTTGATCACGACCGGGCCGACCTTCGGATACGCGTTTGACAACCCGGTGCCCGTCCGGAACTCCGCGAGCGAGCTCGGGCTGTCCATCCCGAACGTGTGCGCGCTCATCGAAGGGAAATCCACCTCGCCGTCGCTGCGCACGTAGCGCCCGAACGAAACGGGATTCTCGCTCGCGCCGAACTTGACCCAGGTCCGGTAGCTGGTCAGGTTCGTGCCGCTTGCTGAGGACAGATAGATCTTCTCGCCGTGCGAGCTGATCTCGAAACAGGCCGGATCGTTCGTGTCGTTGTTGAACGAGGTCCCTTCGTAGAAGACATGGAACCCGCCCGGCGCGATGTTGATCGCGGGCGCGGTCGGGATCTGGTACTTCTTGACGTTGTCCTCGTTGTCGCTCAGGTACCAGCCGCTCACATCGACGGTGTTTGTGCCGATGTTGAGCAGCTCGATCGCATCCTCGCGCGGCGGGTCCGTGTGGGCGAGCACCTCGTTGATCACGATTGTCGCGTAGGCCGCGGGCGGGTCGTCCTCGTCCGGCGAGCCGTGCAGATTGCTGCTCGCGCGCCATGTCGCCGGCTCGTCCGGGTCGCCGTCCGGATCCGAGAGCACCAGCGAATAGCCGTCCCCATCCGTGGACGGATACCAGTTTGGTTCGCCGTTGCCGTCTTCGTAGGCGACCTTGAAGATCGTGTTGCCGCCCGCATCCTTGATACGCAGCGTCTCGCCGCCGTTGTCGAGTCCGGTCCCGTTCTGGAACACGCCGTGGTACGATTTGGCCGGGTACCGTGTCGCGAAGGCGGTCGGGTCCTTGACGATCACGAAGAAGTCGCCCGCCGCCAGCGTCATGCCGTTGGAGAATACGAAATCGATGCCGGCCGAGAAATAGAGCCCGGCCAGGTTCAGCGTGGTATCCCCGATATTCTTGAGTTCGACGAATTCGTGCGCGTCGTCGGTGCTGTCGCTCGGGTTGTACATGATCTCGGTGATGCGCAGGTTGTCGACCAGCAGCTGGGTGGTCGTCGAATACCCGGTTGTCCGGCTCGCCTGTTCCGAGGGCAGCGACCGGCCGCGCGCATGCGCGGCGCGCACACGATAGGTGTAAAGCGTGTTCTGCAGCACGTTCGTGTCGACGAAGCTCGTTGCGTTCGTCGGGGCTGTGCCGACAACCGTCCAATCCGTGTCCGCCTCGTGACGCTCGATCTCGAACCGGGTCTCGTTCGCGCTGTTGTCCTGCCAGCGCACGTCGATCTGGGCGTCGGTCACGTTGGTCAGCAGCAGGCTGTCCGGCGCGGCCGGACACGCGCCGACCGGGAACGATGCGCCCATATCCGCGCCCGCCTGGCCGGCGCCCAGGCACGGCGAGATGGCGGCGAGCCGATGATCGGGCTCGGATACGGACCGGAACCAGGGGTCGCGGTTCAGGTTGCCCGTGCCCGCATAGGCGTTCGTGCCCTCGATCGCGATGTCCGAGTAGGCGACCGTTGCCGGCCCGTTGCTGACCGACGACGCGTCGTTGGCCCACACGATCGTGTTGTGCGTCTGCCAGACCGCGCTCGCCTGGCCATGCAGCCCGACCGTGCAGTCGGCGATCGTGTTGTTGTAGTTCGTGCAGGCGTCGGTCCCGCCGACCAGCATTCCGTCGTCGCAGTCGTAGACCAGGCTGTGGCAGAGCGTGACGCTGTTCGTGCCGCGATAGGCCGGCGGGTTCGGCGTCGTTCGGTCGGCGTTCAGTTCCAGATCGAACGAAATGTCCGAGCTGGTCGGCGAGCATTGGTGGATCTCGATGGCCAACACGTTCTGGCCCGTCACAAGCATGGATAGCGGTTCGACCGATTCGTAGTAGTTCGTCTCGCCGGCGCCGCCGAGCGACGAAATGGCCTGGGTCAGGTAGTCGATGCTGCCGCCGGGCAGGTTGTCGCGGCGCACTTCCGTGCCGTTCAGGTGCACGACCGCCCCGTCGTCGCGCCGTAGCCGCAGGGTCAGCTTGGTCAGCACCGAGACATCGGTGACGGTGAAGGACCTGCGGAAATACGTGGTGATATACTTGTTGTTCGGGTCCCCGCCGTAGCTGACGACGGTCGCTTCGCCGCCGTCGCCGTAGCCGAGTTCCGCCGGGCCGCTCGCCCAGCCGCTGTCGTTGAAGTTCGTGCCGCGCCATGCCGTGCCCTGGTCCGAGCCGTTATCGAGGTATTTCCAGGTAGCGCCTTTCGCGATGAGCGTGAGCTGGTCGTAGCTCGAGGCGATCTCCTCGACACCGACCGCGACGCCCGCGCCGGACACGTCGTGGACGAGACAGTTCGATACGGTCCCGCCCGCGTGGTCCAGGAACCGGACGCCGGCGACCGCGTCGCTTGTCCCGACAGAGTCTTTCATGGTGCTGTGCTTGACGGTCGCGTCCGAATCCACGAGCTCGACGCCACAGCCCGTCATCTGTTCGAACAGGCAGTCGTCGATTTCGGTCGGCGTATCGTTGAACCGGGTTTTCGCATAGTCGCGCACGATACAGCGGCGCATGGTCACGAGGCTCGCGCTGCTCGCAGCCACAATGCCGTCGGTCCCGCTGTAGCTCTCGACCAGCGAGTCTTCGAGCGTCAACGTGCCGCCGCTTGCGGCGTAGAACCGGCCGCCGGTCGTCTCGGCGTAGCGGCTTGTCACCGACGCGCTGCTGCCCGACGCCTCGATCGTCCATGCCGAGCTCCCGTCGTAGGGGTAGACCAGCACGGGCTCCGCGCCGGTGCCCTGGATGTCGAGCATGCCGGAACTGACCGTGATCTTCTTGCCGCTGTTGAAGAGCACGACGGTATCCGACGCGATCGTGAGCTTCGCGCCGGACGTGACGGTTACGTCGTCGGTCACGCGCACGATCCCGCCGCTGTCGTCCCAGGTCGTGTTGCCGGAGATCGTGCCGCTCTTGCTCTGCGAGCTGGTCATGACGACCACTTCGATCGGCTGCGCGCGCAGCACGCCGCCCGTGCTGCAGAGCGCTTCGACCAGCACGACGTCGACGGGGCCGGAAAGGGACACATTGCTCTTGGTCGACCAGGTCCCGTCCCGCGTGCTCCAATTCGCCTCCGCGCCGTTCACGTGCACACGCGCCGTATAGTTCTGTGGCGCGTTGCCGGACAGCGAGACCGAGCTGGAGTCTACGACGGCCCAGCCGGTTCCCTGTGCCAAAGCGCCGCTGATCGTTGCGGTCAGGTTCGTGTTCAGTTGGCCGCGCACCGCGTTCCGGCGTTGCGCGGCGCCGTCGAGCAGCGACTGGCGATAGGTCGGGCTGAGCACACTGCCGCACTCGTCGAGGATCTCCGCCATCTGGTCGGAGCCCATCACCGTCTCCAGCACGTCGAGCACGTCGCCGGCGTAGTACGGCACGATCGGCGGGTTCAACAGGAAGTTGCTGACTGTCGGCTGCGCGACGCCCGAGTTCGATTCCCAGGCCCAGATCGAGCGGTTCGGATCGAGTTCCGTGATCGCCGGGTCGATCACCGAGTCCATGTCCCAGGGCACGAAGTCGAAGATGCCGTCTGTGCCGTCCGCATAGATGAAGTAGTCGTCGCCAACCGTGTTGCGCGAGGAATACAGGCCGTTTTCCACGTTCTCCAGCGCGGACTGCACGGCGAAGTGACGGGCCCATTGCCGGATGTTCGCGCGGTTTGTGAGCACCTGAGGCAGTTCGGCGGGCGGGCGCTGCACGTACCAGCACAGGTTCGAGAGCGAGTGCCAGACCGTGGCGGGGTTGTTGGTCTGCGCAATGTAGTCGTTGTTCTGATAGTCGGCGATATCGGGCCTGTAATCGAGCCTGCCGTTGTACGTGTTGCCCCGATAGATGTTGCCGATCGGCCCGTCGTAGTGTTTGCGCATCAGATAGTCATCGATCTTGCCGACCCGCGCGTAGATTTTTTGTGTGGCGTCCGGCGTCTTGTGCGTCTCGTTCAGCCAGACCCGGCAGAGCTCGGTCTCGGGCGCGAAGTTGCCGTAGCCGGACCGGTCCATGATCGTCATGCCGAGATGCTGGAGGATGGCCCGGAAATGGTTCAGGTTCATGTCGCGATAGCCGTCTTCGCGCCGGCCGCGCGGCAGCTCTACGCGATAGTTATAGGGTAGATCGCCGCGGCTCGAGGAGCCGCGGTACCGGAGCCCGCAGTTGTAGAAGATGCGGCCGTCGCCCGTGATCAAGGTGCAGTCGAGCAGCACGTCGGACCAGTCGCCGCGTGTCTCGAGATCGTCCCTGTTGACCTGCGTCAACAGCAGATGGTAGGTCCGGTACTCGCCGATGTAGTCCGGATCGTCGCCGAAATAGCACAGGTACGAGTACGGACCGCTCAGCACGCCGGCCGTGTTCTCGGCCGGGACCGTGACCGATTCCGCGTGGCTGTCGGTCGCGCGGACCCGGAACTCGAGCAGCTCGCCTTCCGCCATGGCGCTCGCGCCGTAGACCGGGACCCGCACCGTATAGATGCCGTCGCCGGCCGCGGTGTCGCCGTTCTTGCCGTTGTCCAGCATCTGCGCCTCGGACCACGACCCCTGCGGTACGTCGTCTTTGCGATGGTCCAGGATCACCGAGGCCAGCACGTCGCTGTCGTAGGCCGCGGCGCGCGCGCTGACCGTGATGACCGAGCCGGCCAGCGGCCGGGGCGGGTCGTGTTCCACGTCGCCGACGACCGGGGGCGGGCTCGGGTCGTACACGCTGTTCTGCGCGCCCGGCGTGCCGGCCGGCGCCATGGATGCGGCCCATGCCCCGTAGTACTGGTTGCGCAGCCGGCCGAAACCGGGATGCACCAGTTCCAGTGAGGTGTTCCCGCCGTCCGGCGTGCCGCCGTCGATGTACTTGATGCTCGCGACCTCGACCCAATCGTTCAGCACCTGGCGCGAGAGCGTGACGCGCTCGCCGCCGTCGTCGAGCCGGCCCTGGTAGCTGGCCAGGCAATTCGTGACCGACGGGTACGCGTTCGTGAAAGCGCTTACGTCCTGGCAGACGACCAGAAAACCGCCGGGCGCGAGCTGGGTGCCCTGCGGGAAGGAATAGTCGATGCCGTTGTCGAAGCGCCAGCCCGACAGGTCGACCGTGCTCGTGCCGGCATTATGAAGTTCGACATACTCCGTGTCGTTCGTCGTCGGCCACGGCGCGTACGGATGGTACATGATCTCGTTGATCACGACCTGCGCCGAGCACAGGGCCGCGAAGAGCAGAAACACGGGAACCGACAGGCTCATAGCGCGGCCGCATCGTCGCGCCGCAGTGCGAGGAATATTGTGTACGCATACCCCATCATAGACACACTTCTTCACGGGGTCTCGCTGCATTTGACTTCACCTCCACCCTGAACCCCACAGTTTACCAGATCCGGCGCCCTGTGGCAAGGGATTCGCGGATGAAAACCCCGGCTCGGGCGGCGGGCCGCGCGCGTTTCGTGCAACGCGGCGTCGCGTCCGGTCGCATCACGGCATTGGCGAGCCCCAGAACGCGCTACGCGTCCACAATCAGCGCCCAGACCGTCTCGTGCTGCTCGGTCCAGGGGCCGGGCCAGAGCTGGGCCGCAGTTGCGCGCAGGCGCGCGGGCGCCGGACTCTCGGCCACGTACTCGAGCGCGAGCCGCGCGATGCGCGCTATGCGGACCGGGCGCACCCCTTGCGCGAGCGCGAGCCGCATGGTTCCGACGATCCGGTCGTCCCAGCCCAGCTTGCGCCGGGGATCCCGGCAGATGCGCGCGACCGTGTCGCGCAGGTGCGGGTTCGTCATACGCGCGAGCAGCTCGGTTGCGTAGGCCTCGAACCCGCGCGGGGTGAACAACGCGTCCACGCCCGCCCATTTCGCGCAGAGCGCGGCGCCGCACTCCTCGAGGAACGCGGCCTTCGCAAACGCCATGAGCTCGGGGTCGCCGCCCGCTTCGGACATGAAGGTCATGCCGCGCTCGGCGGCCAGGAACCCGATCAGCACGTGGATCGCGTTGTGTCCGTAGAGCTTGGCCTCCTCGAACGGCAGGAGCCGCGGCTTCTCGATGAGCTGTGCGAGCGCGCGATCCGCGCCGCCCGTCGCCGAGATGTAGATGTCGCTGAACGCTTCGACCAGATGCGCCCTGGCCGCGCCCGGCGTGAGCGGGTCAAGATGGCATTGCTCGAGCTCCGCGCCGCACACCACGCGGCTCATCTTCCCGATCACCGTGTTCAGATAGCGGGCGCCCGTGTGTGCGGTGCGGGACTCGGCGCGAACCGCTTCTTCCAGTTGTTCCGCGGCCGTGTTGTTGTTCTCCGCCGCATAGACGAGGCGCGGCCGGCCCGGCGCGCGGTCGAAGCCGGCGGCCAGGATCGGTGCAACATGCTTGTAGACCGCGACGCTCGGCAGCGCGGTCGCGAGCTCGTCGGCCTCCGCGACGAGCTCGATCAGAGCCGCGCGCTCTTGCTCGACGCTCGGGTTCAGAACTTCGATGCCCGTCACGCGCTCGACCGAAACGCCATCGGCGGACGCCACGTTCACGGCGATCGAGCCGGAGGCCCGGATCGCGGCCACGAGCACCGCATCGACTTCGGAGACGACCCTGCGTTCGATCGTGTCCGCGCCCGCCGCGAACGACAAGAAAATGCCCGTCTGGATCGGACCGCAGCCTATGCCGAGGAATGTCTTCATGCCTTGTCTGGACCGGGCGCTGTCGGATGCACAACTCTATTGAGCGCGGCGCCTGCGAGCAAGGTTTGATTCCGGGGTTCCACGTGCTGCGCATCGCGGTCCGTGCTTGTCCGTGCCTGCCACGCCGTAGCCCGAGCCGCGAGGCGCGCTCGGGACGAAGGCGGGTCTGTCGGTGTGGGGCCGTGTCGAGCCCGCGCGCCGCGCCCATCATGCCGAGCGCCGTTCGGACGGCGCGCTCGCGCCGCGGCGCCAGGGGATCGGGATCCGCTGGGCCAGTTCGACGATCCGCTCGATACGTGCAGGCATGTCCGCGACCCGTGCGGGCGGCACGCCGGCCGCGACCAGCTTGACCTGGATCGCCGGGTCCGTGGCCAGGATCAGATTCGTGTGTTCGAAGGCAGCCAGCTCCAGCGCCTCGCGCGCGTCGCGCAGCGCCGGGCGCCCTTCGAGCGCGAGCTGCTCGCACAGCGGACCGTTCACCTCGAGCATGTGCGGGACGCCCGCCTGCTCGGCCACTACGCCGCCTACGAACGAGAACGGGCTGTGCCGCTCGTAGATCAGGTCCGGTTGAAAGAACGTCAGGATCTGGCGCAACGACTGTTCGGTCATCGTGTTGTTGCAGACATGCCGCACGGCGCGCAGCGCCGGCATGTGATAGGCCACGGTCAAGTCGTCGAACAGCGTCGTCTGCGGTATGCCGAACACCGCCACGTCCTGCGGCGCGTAGCCGGCCACCGCAGCGCCGAGCAGCGCGACCTCGTGGTCGAGCTTGCGCAACGCCCCCACGAAACAACGGATCTGCGCGCCCGGCCCCGTCTGGCCGGAAAGCGAAATCTCGGGGTCCGAACACAGGTAGCAGATCTTCATGCCGCTGACTCCTCGAACAGCGCCTTCAACGAGGCCGTTGTCTGCCTGATATCGAACTTGTCGATCCGTACAATTTTCTCTCGCGCCCCGTTCGCCGCCTGCGCGAGGCAGGATTCGTCTTCGCCGGCGCTTGCCACCACAAAACGGGCGTGCGCAATCTTCTCACCCAGCGACTTCGTGCCGAACCGGCCCATCCGTAGATCCTGACCGTGCGCCTTGAAACTGTACGGGCAGTCCAGGATCATGCCGCTCAGGTACGCGACGGTCGCCGGCGCCGCCGCACACTGTGCGTGAAAATGCGAGACGCCACGCAGGCCCGCAATGTCGGCGATCTGACAGGCCTGCACAAAACGACGCAGCAGACTCGGTATCCCCCGTTCCAAGGCCCAGACCAACGCCCGGCCATAGCCGTGCGGATAACGCGAGGACGTCGACAGCGTGTGTTCCCGAACCGAACTGCAGGTCGTGAATGACGGCAAATGGGTAATCTCCGCACGGAGCCCTGCGATGCCCTGATCAAGACCCGTATCGCTCGGACGCGACAGCGAGAATACGTGCAGCAAAACGCCTTGCGCCTCCAAATGCAGCAGCTCCTCACTGATCGCCGGTTCGGATAGCGCGGGGAACCGCTGGAGAATGTATCCTACGGTATGCGGCGACTGTGTGGACTCCATTGCGTTTCCTCCGGTTCCCGACCCCGCCTTCCCTGGACGGTGGCTGGACGGTCCCCCGCACCCGTTATCATGAAGCAGAAACCGTGCCAACAGCCCGCTCAGTTGCCGGAAACACACCAAAACCGCCCGAAAATCCGGTACCCCCCGTCTGTTTGTTCTCGTTTTTGCAAACATGAGAAAATGTGCCGCTTGGTTTTGGGTGCGTATGTGAGTCAGACTTGAAACAGTACTTGGCGATTGCAGACGGCAGTGCTAAGGTCCTTACCGAGTATCGAGAGGAGCTGCCTGATGCGCTGTGCGCTCTGTCGACCTGCCATATTGTGTATGGCATTGCTGTGGAACTGCGTATCCAGCGGCGCTGGTGCGGCCCCCACGGCGGTCGTGGACAAGGATACGGGCCGGCCGGTTTCGAGCACGACGTTGTTGCTGCGTCTACCGTCGGGCGCGGAACAGCGGCTTGCGACAGATGCGCAAGGGCTGATCGTGCTACCCGCAGCAGCCGTTGAGACGGGCGTCACGCTGACGCACCGTCACTATCTCAAGGCTTCGGCCACACCTTGGCAGGATGACGACGCTCCGTCATTACTATTGGCTCACCCGGATCCGACGCACGGCGAGTATCCGCAGCCGGGCAATCTCGTGTTTGGCCTGGGAGTGACGCGCGGCGCGCTGCGTTCGGAGCGCGATGACGGGTTCGTGACCCTGGACACACCTGGCGTGGGCCGAAGCGTACGCGGCCTGAGGCCGGATGAGCTGCAGTTTGACCGGCTGAGCACGCGCGCCGTTTTTGCTCAGGCATCCATTGGCCTGTCACGGATCGGCGGCGCCCGCGAATTCCTGGACCTGGCGCTTGTCGGCCGTTTTGGGGTGGGCGTGGCCGAATTGCATGCCGCCGGTGACGGCCCGGATTTGGAGTCTTCTGCGGAGCCGTACTGGAGCCTGGGCCTCAACGCGCGCGCGCGGCGTCCGCACTCGTCGCTTTATCTGGCCGCAGGTTTCCGCGCCGGCCGACTGGAAGAGTCCGTTCTTTCGGATAAGAACAATGAGCTTGAAGCCGAGCAGATCCGGCTCGAGCATCTGTTCGCGGCCGGGCACCTGGGCGTTGGCGGTCTGCTTGGCGACCTGGCCGGCCGGCCGCTTGGTGCACGCGGTCGCTGCTCGGCCGAGCTGGGCGCGGCCTGGCAGGGGATTGCCACGGATGTTGGGCTCACCGACGCGCTTGGCACGACGACGCGCACGGTGGAGCAGGACCTTGTGCGCAAGGATGCGTTGAGCGGCTACGTGCTGCTGGGCATTCCTATCGGCCGCCGCGACATGGGCTACGCGCGTGTGGTCTGCGACCAGGGCGGCGGCTGGACGGCCGCACTCGTGTTTGCCCGCTGGCTGCCGTTCCTGCGGTGAGGCCGGCTTCGCGTCAGGCGGTTACACGTCCTGCTTCGCGTCATAGGCTTGATTCGCGGGCAAAGAATCCTTGCTGGTTGCAGGCCAGCCCCTGCACATCCCCGCTGGGCCATCGTGGGGCGTCGTTGACGCGAGCGCCTTGGTTGGTCGTGCGCGAATCGCTTTCGGCAGGCTGAGGCATGGGGTTCGCGGGATGCGATCGGCCTTGACGCAACGGTGCCGCAGGTGCTTGACTGCTTCGTCTTGCCATCACCGACACTGACACAGACCAAGACCGGAGGAGAACGTGGCCAACGAGCAGACCGCAAATGAGCTGAGAGGCGAGGGCAAGCTGCCCGTCATTTTCGTGGAAGCCGAGAACCTGGCGGAGGCCACGCACAAGGCGATCATTGCTTGTCACGACCATGGCTGCCGGATCGAGACGCCGAAACAGAAGGCGGGCATGAGCCTGGGCTACGACGCGGACATGACGATTCGGGTCAACAGCCCTGACGCCGAGCCGAAGGTTTATTTTCCGGGCATGCACGACACGCCGGTGGGCGTCATGCAGTACATCCTGGAAGTCACGCACGGGATTCACAACCACTGGAAGAAATGCCCCGAACATCCGGAGTGGTGGGGCTACACGTACAACGAGCGGTTCGTCGATCAGCTGCCCTTCATTTTCGCCCGGATCAAGGCGGACTGGGAGGAGAAGAAAGACCAGTGGGGTGCCGGCATCGGTCGGCCCAGCGGCCGGGACTACCAGTTCACGACATGGCGGCCGGACGAGGATATCATTATCGAACAGCCCGATCCGCCCTGTCTGCAGAGCGGCCAGATCCGGCTGCTCCTGAACAAGGACGGCGAGCTCGTCATGAATTACCTGACCGAATGGCGCAGCCGTGACTTGCTCAAGGCCTGGAATCAGAACAACATCGGCCAGATCGAGTTGATGCGGCTGCTTGCCGCGAAGATTGCGGACATGCTCGGGGTGCCCGTCAAGCTCGGCGCCTACATCGACCGCAGCCGGTCGCTGCACCTGTACGGGCTCTACGTCGACCGGGACAATCTCGAGCAGCAGGTCGAACAGATGAAAGAGGCCGGCTACGAATCGAAGAGCATGCCGTTGGAGGACTATTTCACCGCGGTTGGCGGCAAGGACCGCACGCAGCTCAAGAAGCTGATCCATGCGCAGTCCCTGGCCGAACAGGCCGGCCATGGGTTGAACCAGCCCGAAGACCAGCTTGCGAAGCTGGGCTTCGACGTTGCCGGCACGGACTATCCCGAGGAGTGGGACGTCTGGCCGAAGAGCTGGGACCGCGCGGCGGATCCGAAGATCCTCGCGCGGTGAGGGGGACTGTGAATGGTGGATTGTGGATGGTGAATGGTAAGATAAGAGGGGCCCTGCCGGCAGCAGCCGTGCTGCTGCCGGCCCTTCTGTGTGCGGCCGAGCCGCCGTACCGGCAGACCAGCCGCGGGATCGAGTATGCATACGTCAAGCAGAAGAACCCGCCGCTCGTGTACCACGCGGTCCGGGTCGATCTGAGCGTCAAGACGCTCAAGACCCGCACGATCCGCGCGCGCACCGACGAAACGCTTGCGCGACTCGCAAATCGCGTGCTGCTCGAGGGCGGCCCGCTGCGGGTCGCGATCAACGGCGACTACTTCGATATCAAGACCCCGAACAAGATCCCCTGGGGCATCCATGTCAAGCAAGGCGAGATGCTCTTTTCGCCGACCAAGAAGTCGGCGTTCGTGCTCGACTTCTTCGGCCGGCCGTTCATCACGCAGCCCGTCATGAAGCTCGGCTTTTCGACCGGCACCTCCGCGTCCTGGAAGAAGGTGCTTGCGGTCAATCGCAAAATCGAGCGTGACGAGCGCGGCTGGTACCTCTACACGCCGACCTGGGGCCGGTCCGCACCACGCTTGCGTGATGGGGTCGCCGTCGTGGCTCGTTGCGGGCCGCTACGTACCGGGCAGATGATCCGGGGCGAGATTCTTGAACTGCCGGAGGGCGGCGCTCCGGATATCCCGCCGGACGGTGCCGTGCTGATCGGGGCCGGGCAGAGCACCGCCGCCATCCGCCGGCTCAAACCCGGCATGGGCCTGACCCTCAAGCTCGAGCTCACGCCGCCGGCCGACACGGCGATCGGCGGCGGGCCGCGCCTGGTCCGTGATCTGCGGGTCAGCGTCGAGTTCCAGCGCGAGGCGTTCAGCCCCGGCCATGCCGCCTATCTGCAGCGCGGCCGGCACCCGCGCGCGGCGATGGGCTATAACCACAGCCGCGACAAACTGATCCTCCTCGTGACCGAGGGCCGGACCAAAGAGAGCCAGGGCACGACCATGCAGGAGCTGGCCAAGCTGTTGATGGCGCTCGGTGCGCGCGACGCGATGGCGTTCGACGGCGGCGCGTCCGTCGGGCTCTATGTCGACGGCCGGATCGTCGTGGACGGCACCGAAGGCGGGAAGCGCGAGGCACGTATCCTCAGCAACGCGCTCGCTGTGTTCGAAGAAACGAATGCCGCGAGCCGCGTCGAGTGACGGCCGTCACTCGACGCGCAGTTCTCGGGGCGAGCGGCTCTTGAAGCACAGCTTGCCGCCGTTGGCGCGGACCTTCTTCCACATCTTCGCCACGAGCGCGACCTCGCGTTCGTTCGTGTATTCATAGTGGTCGAAGACCGCGCCTTCGCCGTGCATGCGCGGGTCGCCCTGGTGCGAGAGCGCGGCCTCAAGCTCCTCGCGCAACTCTTTCTTGAGCCCCGCGAACGGCCGCTGCGCCGCCAGGTTCTCGATGCAGTGCGGGTCGTTGCGGATGTCGTAAAGCTCTTCCTCCGGGCGCCGGCCCATGCACAGCTTCCAATAGCTGTCGTTGCCTTTCTCCATCTCTTCGACAAGCAGCGTCTTGGTCGGGCTGTCGTCGATCGCCCGATAAAAGGTCTCCGGGTCGCCGGCCGGCCAGCGGTCCGGCTCGTAGTTGCGAAGATAGAGGTACTGCTGATTGCGGATCGCGCGGATCGGATAGCCCACATTGCCGGGACGCCCGATGTCGTGGCGTTCCTTGCCCGAGAACAGGACGGTGCGGTCTCGATCGACCAGACCCGAATCGTCCGATTCGAGAATGTCGCGCAGGCTCCTGCCGCTGATCTCCGGATCGAGCGGCAAGCCCGCCAGCTCCAGGAAGGTCGGGGCCAGATCGATGAAGCTGACCAGGTCCTCCACGGTCCGGCCCGGCTTGATCCGGGCCGGCCACATGGCAGCCATCGGCTCGTGATAGCTGTACTCGTACTGCTGCGCCTTGATCCGCGGGAACGGCATGCCGTTGTCCGACGTGACGAGCACGAGCGTGTTCTCGAGCAGCCCGCGCGTTTCGAGCATGTCGAGCATCGCGCCCAGATGCTTGTCGAACCATTCGATTTCGAACGCGTAGTCGAGCATGTCGGCCTTCACGTCTTCGCAATCCGGCCAGTAGGGAGGCACTGCATCGATCTGTTCGGGGCTCTTGCCGCCCACTTCGATGCCGGACCGGAACTGATAGTTCCGATGCGGCTCCTTGCCGCCGTACCAGAAGAAGAACGGCGTGTCGGCCGGACGCTCGTCGAGGAACGCGGCGAAGTTCTTTGCATAGTCGGTCGGAGCGATGCCGGTTGTGGGCGGCTTGAGCTTGTGCTTCTGGAAACCTTTGCCCGTCAATTGGCGCGGCGTGCCGTCCGGATTCTTGCCGGGATTGCCCGGCGCCCAGCCTTTGCCCGTGTAACCGACGAAATAGCCCGCGTCGCGCAGCGTCTCCGTGAAGACCGGGTGCTCCGCAGGGAAGTTGCAGAAGTGGTTGCACGCTTCGCCGAGCTGCCAGGAATAACGGCCGGTCAGGATCGCCGCGCGGGACGGCGCGCATTTCGCGTTCGGTGTGAACGCGTTCGAGAACAATATCCCGTCGCGCGCCACCCGGTCGAACGCCGGGGTCTCGACCCAGGCACAGCCGTACGCACCGGCATGGGGATAGGATTGATCGTCTGAAATGCAGAAGAGTATGTTTGGACGGGTGCCGGTTTCCGCCATTCGCTGTTGTCCTTTCTCCCTATCTGTCCGCCCCCGCGGACCGAACGATTCGGCAAGGATATGCGATTGGCGTGCGCTTTGGCAATCGTCCCCTGCATTTCCCGCTTTCGTTACGCATCCGGATCGATGGGAGAGTGCGACGGGAGAGTACGAGAGCGGATCGGCCGTTTTCCGGGACGGAAGAGAGCCGCGTTACAGCGCGCAGCGCTCTTCCCATACATCGATCAGCCTGTGGTAGTTGCGGTGCATGGTTTCGTCGAACGCGCAGATGGGCCCCGCACTGGTTCGCAGGACCATGCGCTCGGTGCGCCCCTCGAACGCGGCGTATGCCGCCTGCGCGACCGTGCCGACGTCGGCTTTCTCCAGCACGCGCGCTTCGATGTTGCCGCCCAGCGTCATCCGGCCGGCGACCCGCTCTTTGGCCTCCGCGAACGTGATGTCGCCGTCCGGCGGCGGTTCGACCGGCTCGAAATAGTCGGCGCCGCGCGCGATCACCATATCGAGGATCGCGCGTACGTTGCCGTGGCAGTGCACGTGGCAGACCGCGCCCGCTTCATGGACGCGCGCGATGATGCGCGCTTCCTGCGGCTGGACCAGCGCCCGGTACGTCTCCGGCGAGGCCATCGGCGGGGTGAGCCATTCCGAACCGCCCATCCAGACATACTCGACGACGCCGTTCGACAGGACCACCTCCAGAATGTCCAGGATCCGCTCCAGGCAGATCTCCGTGAGCTCAAGGAGCAGGTCCGGCTCGGTGATGCACAGCTCCAGAAAGAACGCGCGCGGCATCATGCCCGCGACACAGACCATCGGGCAGGA
>Ga0272441_10009437_pt1 | contig 15071 bp, 12 predicted proteins | sample SSMProp6N_FD_193582 | JGI IMG/M metagenome (GOLD analysis project Ga0272441, IMG submission 193582) | Marine sediment archaeal communities from Little Sippewissett salt marsh, Falmouth, MA, United States - SSM-Prop-6N | ecosystem: Environmental > Aquatic > Marine > Wetlands > Sediment ... | reverse complement strand
CATGTCGGCTGTTTTCTTCCAGCACAAAGGCAGACCGCCGAATGTCTATTCATCCCGGTTCGCTTTCCACCATTCGATCGTTTGCCGGAGGCCCTCGTCGAACAGCATTTGCGCCTCAAAATCAAATCGCTGCTTGGCTCGGGAGGTATCCAGACACCGCCGGGGCTGACCGTCCGGCTGACTGGTATCCCAGACGATCTCACCTGTAAAACCGGTTAAGTCTTTGATTTTCTCGACCAGGTTTTTGATGGTAATCTCGAAGCCGGCGCCCAGATTCACCGGATCGGGTTCATCGTACTTTTCCGTAGCCATAGCAATCGCACGGGCCGCATCCTTCACGTAAAAGAACTCCCGGCTGGCCGATCCGGTGCCCCAGATAACAACTTTGTCCTCACCAAGTTCAACCGCCGTACAAAACTTACGGATGAGAGCCGGAATGACGTGGCTCGTCCGCAAATCGAAATTGTCACCCGGACCGTACAGATTGACCGGCAAAAGGAAAATGCCGTTCAGTCCATACTGTTGACGATAGGCCCCGAGCATGACGAGCAGGGCCTTCTTGGCGATGCCATAGGGGGCATTGGTTTCTTCCGGGTAACCGTTCCAAAGATTTTCTTCCTTAAAAGGCACCGGAGTGAACTTGGGATACGCACAGATAGTTCCAATTTGCACGAACTTTTTGATGCCGTGACGTCGCGCCTGTTCGATCAAATGCAAACCCATTGCCATATTGGCATAGAAGAACCGGCCCGGATTCTCTCGGTTGGCGCCGATGCCTCCGACCTCCGCCGCCAGATGAATGATAATCGTCGGCCTCATCTCTTGATAGACTCTCACGACGTCGGCTTCATGGGTCAGATCATACTCTTCGATAAGCGGCACTCGAATGTTTTCGGGCGGTACACCGCGGTCTCGCAATTCCTGCTGAAGGTGTTTGCCCAAAAAACCTGCGCCGCCGGTCACCACGATACGCTCTGTGGTTAAATCCATTACATCCATCTCCTAAACCACATGATGCTCGGCGATCAGACGCTCCTTCCTGGCAAGTTCCGCGTCGGCCTCGATCATGAGGGTCACCAGCTCTTCGAAACCTACCCGGGGTTCCCAGCTTAAGAGCCGCCGGGCTTTGGACGCATCGCCGCACAGCACATCGACCTCCGCCGGACGGCGATAGCGGGGATCCGATTCGACATATTGCTTCCAATCGAGCTTGACGCGACCGAAGGCCAATTCGAGAAACTCGCGCACCGAGTGCATCTCGCCCGTGGCGACGACGTAATCGTCGGGCGATTCCTGTTGAAGCATCAACCACATCGCCTCGACGTAATCCGCTGCAAAACCCCAGTCCCGTTTGGCGTCCAGATTGCCAAGAAAAAGCTTTTTCTGCAATCCTTCCCGGATGCGCGTGGCCGCCCGGGAGATCTTACGGGTGACGAAGGTTTCACCGCGCCGGGGGGATTCGTGATTGAAGAGAATGCCGTTACAGCAAAACATGTCGTAGCTTTCGCGGTAATTGAGCGTCTGCCAGAAGCTGTAAACCTTGGCGCAGGCATAAGGGCTGCGGGGGTGGAACGGCGTTTTCTCGGTTTGCGGGATTTCTGCCACTTTACCGTACATCTCGCTGGACGATGCCTGGTAGAAACGCACTGCCAGGCCGGTATCGCGAATGGCTTCGAGCAGCCGGACCGTGCCGACGGCGTCCACTTGAGCGGTATAAACCGGCTGGTCAAAACTAACGCGCACGTGCGATTGGGCGCCGAGGTTATAGATTTCGTCCGGTTCGACCTGGGTTAATATCTCCCGCAGACGCGTGCCGTCCGAAAGGTCGCCGTAGTGAAGAAATAATTTGGTTTCCGGGTCATGAGGGTCTCGATAGAGGTGGTCGATTCTCTCGGTATTGAATGAGCTCGACCGGCGAATGATGCCGTGGACTTCGTACCCTTTCGCCAGGAGAAATTCCGACAGGTAGCTTCCATCCTGTCCTGTAATGCCGGTGATAAGTGCTTTCTTTGTCATCAACGAATCTTTCGCTACATCCTGTGCAAGTTATCATTCATTGCGGATGACGGGCATACGTGTCCTAAATAACTTGTTCCGTGGGGACCATTAGAACAAACATCACCAACAAGTTCAATGATAATTGATGATAATCCGTTGAGAAGGACATTGCGAGCTTAGACCTCGACCGTGTCATTGACCTGATTCTGCCATGTGTGGATTTTTTTCGTCAGTTTCCGGATGATGTCTTGATGCCGACCGGCGTCGAACAGATTGATGGTCTCGCCCGGATCTTCGCGCACATTGAAAAGCTGCGACTTGTCTCTATCGCTCAGGCACAGCTTCCAGCCGTCCGGTGTAATGACAGCGCGCGAATGCTCGTTTTGGAGGTCTTGTAGCGTTGCCGGGGAGGCAAGCTGCGTGCCGCCTTTCTTGACCTTCACAGCGCCGCTATTGGGATTCCATTCGACGTAAACATCCTCTCGGGGAGCCTGATTTCCCTTAAGCAGTGGAACCAGACTTTTGCCTGGGAAGCTTCGGTCGATAGCGACACCGAAAAGATCGAGAAGGGTGGGGACCATATCAATTTGGCTCACGGGCCGTGTCACAACACGCCGGCGGCTCAACTGGGGAATGCGCATCAACCAGGGGACGCGGACCGCCTCCTCATACATCACGCTTTTTTCCACCATATGGTGCGCCCCCATCATGTCGCCGTGATCACTGGTATAAACCATAATCGTATTTTCCGCAAGACCCAGGACGTCGAGCGTGCCAAGAATGGCGCCGACGCTGCGATCGACCTGCGTCACGAGGCCCCAATAACGAGCGATGAGTTCTCGGATATCTTTTTCCTTCTCGCCATATTTAGCCCGGCAATATTCCCGGATCAGGCGATAACGCAAAGGCTCGTTATCTTCCAGGGGATCGGCGAAGTTCCCTGGTAGCGACACGTCCTTAGGATCGTGCTCGTGATCGAGCGGCCCGAAAAAGGGCATGTGGGGTTCGAGAAAGTTGACGTAGAGCATAAAAGGCTCGTTGCGGTGTCGGCGGAGAAAATCACACGCCTTCATCTCTAAAAACTTGGGTTTACAGTGCCCGATGGGGCGCCGCGCGGCGAAGGACCGGCTAAATTTATCGCCCCGGTCCGGCTGATATCCCTGCTCGATCAGGAAGTGGTGGTAGTCGCTTCTCTGACTTCGATCGCGCCCGTCGCGATAATAGGACGAGTATCCGTCTTCCATTGAGACCCACTCCCGAAATCCGTGCTGGGCAAAAATTTCATCCCCCAGATGCCACTTGCCCATATACGCCGTGTGGTAATCCGGATCGTTCACCAGTTCCGGAAAGCAGGGGACGTCAGCAGGCAAGGGAATGTTGTTCTTGATGCACCCGGTCGTATGCGGCCACCGGCCCGTCATCACGGCGGACCGGTTGGGCGTACAGACCGGCTGGGTAACGTAGGCCCGCTCGAACACGATGCTCTCCCGACCCAGCTTGTTGAGATTGGGTGTATGGATGCGCGTGTTGCCGTAGGCCGCCATCGTGTCGGCCCGCTGCTCATCCGTCCAGAGAAACAGCAGGTTGGGCTTATCATGTCTCCGAGTTGTTTGAGGGCTGCCGGAACAACCTTTTGCGGCTAAGACGGTCGCGCCGGCGCCCAACGCCTTAATAAATCCACGACGGCTCAAGGTGGTTTTCATCGTCATATCCCTTCACACTTCTGTTCTTTTTGCGATAGCGCCTTGTCATCCTGGTTGCGACGGAAACTATTGTACACCGAATCGCACGAAATAAAAGTCCCGATATCCGTGAGATCGGATGATAAGGATAGAAGAAGATACCTCGAAGGAAAATGACGAATTTGGGATTTTTTAATTTTCTTGCAACGGGAAGACCTTTTCGATATGTTAATCGCCAAGGTCTTTGCATCCGACGGGCGATTAGCTCAGTTGGCTAGAGCGCCTGCTTTACACGCAGGAGGTCACAGGTTCAAGTCCTGTATCGCCCATTGTCGTAAAATCCGACCAAAACGAATCTTATAGATGAAGGGAGGTAATCGTTATGAATGACCTGAATCGAAGGGCTTTCCTTAAGAACGTTGCGCTGACCGGCGTCGGCCTGCAGGCGAGTCTGCTCAGCACGGAATTCGCGAAAGCATCCCAGGCACCCAAAATGAGCATTGCCCAATATCGGACCTCCCCGGCGGAATCCGAAGGTGTCGCCGAGGAAGCCGTGAAGCTGACGCGCCAGGTCATCAAAGATCTGGGGGGCATGTCGCGATTCGTTTCCAAGGGCGACGTGGTCTGGGTCAAGCCAAACATCGCCTGGGACCGCACGCCCGAGCAGGCGGGCAACACCAATCCGGACGTGGTGGCCACGGTGATCAAGATGTGCTTCGAATCTGGGGCCAAAGAGGTCCTCGTCGGTGATAATCCGTGCAACGCCGGGGAACAAACCTATCCTAACTCTCGCATCCAGCCGGCGGCGGAGAAGGCGGGGGCCCGCGTCGTTCAGCTTGATAAGCGAAAGTTCAAGAAAACGGCGCTCAACGGCAAGGCCCTCAAAGAATGGGACATCTACACGGAGATGATGGAGGTCGATACGTTTATTAACATTCCGATTGCCAAGCATCACCGTCTGGCCGGAGCCACGTTGGGGCTTAAGAACCTGATGGGCGTCTGCGGGGGGTCGAGGAACCGGTTTCATCAGGACCTGACGAATGTCCTGCCCGATCTGGGCCAGTTCGTCAAGCCCAAGCTCACGATTATGGATGCCATTCGCGTCCTCCCGGTCAATGGCCCGCGGGGCGGCAATTTGGAGGACGTCAAGCGAAAGGATACACTGGTCGCCGGGGTGGACCAGGTGGCTATCGATGCTTTCAGTGCCACATTGCTGGATATGAACCCGAAAGAAATCAGCCATATTGTGGAAGCGGGTCAACGCGGCTTAGGGACGATGGATTATATGTCACTGTCGCCGGTAAGGTCTATGGTGTGAGGTTCCGGTGGCCCGAGGCGTTCGGAAAGTCCATGGAATTGTCTGGCTGCGTCGTTGTATCCAGACGCTCTGTCTGCTGCTGTTTCTGTATCTGTTTTTACAGACGGCTTATCACCCGATTAATCAGACGGGCGGACCCGTGACGCTTTTCTTTGAATTGGATCCGCTCGTGCTGGCGGCGACGGTGTTGGCGGGCGCCGCAGTTCCGCCGGCGCTGCTTCTCTCTGTGGGAACCCTGGTTGTGACGTTGTTTTTCGGGCGCTGGTTTTGCGGCTGGGTTTGTCCCTTGGGCACGTTGCACCAAACGATGACCTGTCTGCGAGGCGGCTCCCAGGCATCACGGTTGAAAAGAGCCGCCTACAGTCCCCGCCAAAGATGGAAATACCTGATTCTGATCGGACTTCTTTTTGGGACGCTTACGGGGCTCAATCTCGTCGGCTGGTTTGATCCTTTCTCGCTTCTCTATCGATCCATAGCAACAGCCGTCTTTCCCGCTTTGAATATGAGTGCACACGCCTTATTCGCATGGCTTTACGAGAGCGATCCCGGCCTCGGAAGTGTGAAAGTCACAAAAGTCACCGAACCGATATACGAAGTGCTGCGCAAATACCTGCTCGTTGAGAGTCGCCCCCAGTATTATTGGGGTATTGCGATCGGACTTATCTTCGGGGGCATTTTGGCCCTGAATCTCTTCAGAGACCGTTTCTGGTGCCGCTATGTTTGCCCCCTGGGCGCGTTGCTGGGTATCGCCGGGAAGAATCCGCTGCTGCGACTCAAGAGAAATGAGGAGGCATGTAACGGTTGCCGGGCGTGTGTGGCGGTTTGTCCAGGGGGCGCGAATCCGGATGGGCCGTCCGAACGGGCCGAGGCCTGGAAGCCGGCGGAATGTTTGTATTGCTTCAACTGCGAGGCCGCCTGTCCGAAACAGGCGCTTTCTTTTGAATTTACCGTGCCGTCGAGGGAACGCACATGAAAAAATGGTCCAACAACGTCGTGTGGCGCTGGCTCGTGAACTTCGTCAAACCCGGTAAGGGACCGGGGATCAATCTTGGGCGTCGAAACGTTTTGACCGCGGGGACGTTGGGCGTGGGGGCCGCTTGTTTATCCCGGGTCCATCCCCAGGCGTCGGAACGGGTCTTTAATCCGGCCCTGATTCGACCGCCCGGAGCCGTCGAGGAGCAGGAATTCCTGAGCCGCTGTATTCGCTGCGGAGAGTGCATGAAGGTATGCCCCACGAACGCGATACAGCCGGCCAAACTGGAAGCCGGCGTCGAAGGGCTGTGGACGCCCGTGTTGAATATGAACGTTGGCTACTGTGAATTCGATTGCACGCTCTGCGGTCAGGTCTGCCCGACCGATGCCATTCGAGAATTGTCTTTGGAAGAGAAACAGAAGATAAAAATCGGCCAGTCTTTCGTCGATAAGAACCGATGCCTTCCCTACGCCTCGGCTCGTCCCTGTATTGTGTGCGAAGAGCACTGTCCCACGCCGACCAAAGCGATCTGGGTCGAGGATATTGAGGTCATCAATGCGTCGGGACAGAAAGTGCTCGTTCAACAACCCCACGTCGATCCCGAACAATGCGTGGGCTGCGGGATTTGTCAGAACAAATGCCCCATCAAAGACCGGTCCGGCATCTATGTCACCAGCGTGGGAGAAACGCGGAATTCCGAGAACCAAATGCTGCTATAAAATGAGCCACGCAATGAAACATGTATTCCTCCTTCTTGTTGCCTTTTTTCTTATTCACGTCACGGGTATGCAGGCAGCTGCTTCAAAGGCGACAACCACCATAGGTCAGTGGGACCGATTCGAGTGTGTCGTGACCAACGCGAAGACGTATCAAGATCCGTATCGCGATGTAACGCTAACGACCACGTTTACCCGTCCCGATGGGATACAGGTGGAATTTTGGGGCTTTTACGACGACGAGGGGACCTGGCGCCTGCGGTTTATGCCTGACCGGTTAGGCACGTGGACCTATACGGCATCATTCTCCGACGGCACGCCCGGCGTAAGCGGCACGTTTAACTGCATCGAATCCGACCTGCCCGGCCTGGTGGGCACCTATGAGCCGAATCCCATCTGGTTTGGATTCAAAGGCGGCGAGCCGCTGCTGATACGGAGCCTCCACTGTGGCGACCGCTTCTTCGCCAAAAACTGGGACGATCCGTCCGACGCGAACGACGGTGAAAAACGCACGATCTTTCTCGATTGGGCGCAGACCCGTGGCTACAACACCTTGTCTATCGCCAGCCATTATCTGAATCGCCGGAGCAAGGGGCGCGGACACGGCTGGGAAACGCCCGGCTTGTGGCCCTTGAACGCCGCCGAGTATCGACGCATGGGGATGATTCTGGACGAGCTTTCCGACCGGCGGATTATCATCTTTCCCTTTGCCGGCTTCTTCGGTCGCGACTCGAATTTCCCCCGCTCTCCTGACGATCAAATGCTCTACCTTCGCTACACCCTGGCGCGATTGGGGGCCTATTGGAATCTCCTGTTCAACGTAGCCGGTCCCGAACCGCTGTTGCGAAACAGGCCCTTTTTAACCTTTGGAGAAGTCTGCCGTCTCGGGGAGGAAACTAGGTCGCTGGATGTCTTCGGCCATCTTCTGTCGGTCCACAATCCGACCGGCGACGATGTCTTTCGTGGCCAACCGTGGCCCGGTTTCGGCACGCTTCAAGGTCCCAAGACAACGAACCGCCAGCGGCTGGCGGAGGGATTGTTACGGAACCACCACCCATCGCGCCCGCTCTTTGCGCAGGAGACCCTCTGGCCCGGCAACACCTTCGGCCATCCCCACTATTCCGACGAAACCATCCGGCGCAATGCCTTTGTCATCTTATTCGGCGCCGCCATGATTAATTATGGCGATATGACAAACAGCTCATCCTCGGGCTTCAGTAACTCGATGAATCCCAGCGACGCCGTTGATTCCCGTCATAGGATCATCCATGAGGTTTGGGACACCTTCTCTACACTGCCCTGGCCCCGAATGAAACCGCGCCCCGATCTGGTGAACGCCGGATATTGCCTGGCCGATCCGGGCTATGGCTATCTCGTGTATACCGAAGAGCCTTCAACCTTACAAGTGAAAGTCAGACCCGGTGATTATCAAGTGGAATGGCTCAACACCCGTCAGCCAAGCACGTCTTACCCGACCGGGGAAACGAGCAACGGTCGCGGGCTCCGGCCGCCCGGCGAGGGTGATTGGATTCTTAAACTTACGCGGTTTCCCATTCGGGAAAAGGACGGTCGGGTTACATTTGAAGCGGAATCGGGAAAGGGCAACTGGAACATCATTCCATCACCGACCGGCAAGGCGATCCAGGACCCCGGCCAGAGCCATATGCGTTATAACATCCGGTTCACCCGGACCGGGAAATACTATGTCTTCCTGCTCGCCAAACAGGGCCCTCGGGGAAAGGATAAGGAAAACGACATCCTTTTGTCGCTCGACGGTGAAAAACTCTACGGCAGCGACGGCGTTACGCGCCCCGATGGCATGCGCTCCTACGGCGGCTGGAAATGGACGAAGCTGCCCAAAGGCCCCGGCTCCCACACGCCCGACGCCATTCGCAGGGACCCGGTTTATTTCAAGGTCAGCCGGCCCGGCACGTACGTTTTTGAAATCGCCCATCGCAGCGCGAACTTCGCCATCGACAAGGTCATTATGAAACTCGACGATCCGACACCGCCTGCCGATCCATAAAATCCGAAGCGTGATGGCTGGATGTCTGAGAAAAAAATGAAGAATTCACGAGAGATGTTGTCACGGCGCAACTTTATCAAAAAGACAGTTGCGGCAACTGCGTTATCCACTTTTTCTGGATACTTGGTACCCATCATTGGAGGTGAGGCTGGAATAAACGCGGGGAATTCTGCTCGCCGGAACGTATTGTTCATCGCGGTCGATGATTTGCGTCCTTGTTTCGCTACGTATGGTGGACCGGCTCTGGCGCCAAACCTCGACCGCCTCGCCTCGGAAAGCCGGATTTTCAACCGGCATTACGTGCAGTCGGCGGTCTGCGGTCCTTCGCGTTGCAGCCTGTTGACGGGCAGACGAATAAACTCCTGGGATTGCTGGAAGGCACTTCGGCTCAAATCAGAACCGTCCAATCCCGCGTCTTTTGCCCATGTGTTTCGACGCAATGGGTACCGGACGGTCTGCATCGGCAAAATCAGTCACCAGCCCGGCGGCGTCATGGATAAAGAGCAACAGATCCACCAGGTGCCGTTCAGTTGGGACCTTTCTTATGCTCCGGTGGGGCCCTGGAGAACGCCCTGGCGGGCGTTTTTCTCCTACGACAACGCCAAAGCCTACAACAAAGTCATACGCATGGAAAAAGATAAGCCCCGCCTGCCCTACGAATCGGCCGACGTTCCCGATACAGGGTATGCCGATGGATGGAACGCCCGGGAGGCGGTCCGGCAATTGAGGGATTTGAAAATCCGCGGCGGCCCCTTCCTTCTGGCAGTCGGCTTCTACAAGCCTCATCTTCCATTCAATGCGCCGAAGCGTTATTGGGACCTCTACAAGCGCGAGCAAATATCTTTAGCAGATAATTTGCAGCCACCCCACGGAGTCGATCCGGCCATTAGCCTTCACAACAGTTTCGAGGTGACAACGCATTATCACTGGCCGTCGGGACCGGGCCAAATCAGCAAACAAGAGGCGCGAACCCTTCGACATGGTTACTTTGCCTGCGTTAGCTATGTGGATGCCCAGATCGGCAAGGTGCTCGACGAGCTGAAACGGCTGGAACTGGATCGAAACACCATCGTCGTCTTATGGTCCGATCACGGCTGGCACTTGGGCGAGCATGGCATGTTCGGCAAGCAAACCAATTTCGAGATCGCTACCCGCAGTCCGCTTTTTATCAAAGTGCCTGGCATGGCGCTACCCGGCGTCAAAGCTCAAAGCCTGGTCGAAACAGTCGATCTCTACCCAACCCTCGCAGACCTGTGCGGCTTAAAAAAACCGAACAACCTGGCAGGGACCAGTTTGAAACCGATCCTTGACGATCCTAAGAATAGCGGCAAGGAATTCGCCTTCAGCTTCCATCCCCGTGGTCAACTCATGGGCCGAGCCATCCGGACGGAACGGTACCGCATGGTATATTGGATGGATAAGAAGGATAAAGCCGTCCAAGTGGAGCTTTACGATCATGAGAATGACCCGGAAGAAAATGTGAATGTTGCCTCGGACCATTCCGAGATCGTTCAAAAACTCGTACAACACCTAAAACAACGCTCCATCGAGTAAGACGGATGAAATCCGACACGGAAGCTATGATTCCTCCTTGATGACTTTGCCGTCGCGTATAACGAAAAGGCTCTGACCGAGGCGCTGTGCCTCGGCCGAATTGTGCGTGACGTGCAGAGCGGTGGTCCTCGTCTCGGCCTGCACACGACGAAGAAGCTCATACATTTCTTCACGGGTATCCTCATCCACCGCGCTGAGCGGCTCGTCGAGTAAAAGAATCCTGGGCCGAAACGACAAGGCCCGCCCGAGGGCGACGCGTTGCCGTTCGCCGCCGCTAAGCCCGAGCGGACGGCGATCCAGCAATGACTCGATATCGAGCATTTTCGCCAGTTTGATGACCCGCTTCTGAATCGTTTCAGATGACTCCCGGCGAATCTTCAGAGCGAACGATAGGTGCTCTCGCACGGACATGGTTGAGAACAGCGCGCCGTCTTGCGGGACGTAGCCGATGCCCCTTTGGGCGGGTCCGAAATGGGTGACGTCGCGACCGCTGAGAATGATTTGGCCGGACGTGACCGGTTTCAATCCGGCGACTGTTTCGAGAAGCGTGGTCTTGCCGCATCCGGTCCGACCCATCAGAACGCCATAATGACCGGTCCGGACCTGGAAAGAGACGTCACACAATGAGAAGTGGCCGGAGCGAGCACAAACGTTGACTAATTCAATCATACCATGACATCCTTCGCACCCCAGAGGCGCGTTACCAGGAGAACCGTAACCGCGGCCGTCACCATAATTAGAGAGACGGCGACTGCCGCCTCGATATCACCGATGCTCAATTCAAGAAAGACGGTCGTTGACAACACCTCGGTTTTATTGCGGGTTGCGCCCGCGAAGATAAGCAGGGGGCCGAATTCCCCAAGCGCGCGTGCCCATGCCAATGTAATCGCGGTCAACATGCCTCGCCGGGCCTCGGGCAATGAGACATGGCTGAACGCTTGCCAGCGGTTGCAACCGAGCGTGAGGGCGACCTGCTCACAGCGAGGATTAATCTGCTCGAAGGTGGCTTTCATGGTGCGCACCGCAAACGCCGCGGCGACGGCAAACTGCGCTAAAATGACCGCCGGGACCTGATAAACCACCAGTTCATTTAGCGTCACGCCGATCCCGGGGAGACGTGCGGTCAAAGGCCAGAACTGGAAAAGGATCAGCAAACTCAGGCCCACGACCAAAGGGGGCAGAATAATCGGAATATCCAGAAGGGCATCCACAAAACGACGCCCGAAAAACTGCGTTCGCGCGAGAAGGTAGCCGATCGGCACGGCCACGAAGAGCGACAATATCGCAGACAGCGAACAGGAAATAAGGCTCAGAAGAATGGAGAAACGAATCTCAGGTTTGCTGAGGGCCTGAACGAGGGGATTGTCAAAAACAAGTTGATGCCGGCTCGATCCCTGGAGCATATAGGCAATATCCGCAGCGAGAAAAAGCACGATAAGCAAGACGTAAGACCCTCCGATCACCCCCATACCAACGTAGAACAATTTATCTGAACGTCTATGCGATTGATCCGAAGGTGATATTTGGGACGTCATCATGCCGTAGAGTTTACTCTTTCCAAATTCAATTGAAAAATGAGATTATTGCGCTATGGATCCAATCGAAAGTTAAAGCCGGCGGAAGAAAACGCCTCTTTGGATTCGGCAATTCGCTTCTTCAGCCGGCGGCCAAGATGCTTATACTCGCTGGAACGGGAAATGCTGAACGGTTGGATGGCCTTCGCGTATGTTGAGTGGATGTGCACCGCCTCCACTTTGTCGCTTTCGGCCATCGTATCCGTGTTGTAAGCCAGTGTAGCGTCCACGGACTTCGTGGTCACCGTCGGAATCAGCATCGCCGAGGAGGCCGTTTGCATCACGACGTTACTCATGACGGCCTCATAAATATTCATATTTTTAAGCATTGTATGTGTCAGCGCGCCGATGGTGCATTGCTCGGGCTGGCCCACGGAAACGCGCATACCCGGCTTGGTCAGATCGGTCAGGCTCTTGATATTTTTGGGATTGCCTTTCGGGACGGCGATAACAATGTCCGTATCTGAGATATCCACGTCTTCCTGGAACCATTCCTTCACGTTTTCGAGATAGTAACGATCGCAGGCCAGATAGACATCCGGAAATCCTGCGCCTTTCTGATCCTGCCGGATCGTGCGCATTTGACCCGTGAGAACTCCGCATCCGTTGTACACCGTATTGATGGTTACGCCCTCGCGCTGTTGGAAGGCTTTCACGATGCTCTCGACGGCCCGGCGATTCACGGCGCCGCAGAAGAATGTGATTTCAGGATGCCACTGCCAGGTATCGCCTTAGACCGGATTGAAGCCATAACGATTGAAGACCTTATTGCCCACCCGGCTGTTCAGCCATCGGGCGAAACGCAGGGCCTTTTGCGGCTGGCGAGTGGATTTGAGGACTCCGAGACTGATTTCCATGTGCGCGGAATCAAAGGCCGGATCTCGAATGATCTCGATATCGTCGTATTGGGCGGCGGTCGCATCCCAGATAATACCGGCATCAACGGCGCCCAGCTTCACGTCATTGGCCACTTCCGGGACCGTCGGTTTAAAGACGCCATTTCTTTCCGCCCGTTTTTTGATGGGGCCCCACATTCCCGCTTGTGTCAGAAATATCTTCGTCTGTTTACCGATCGACGTCGCATCCGGATTGCCCAAAGCGATGCGAATGTCTTCCTTGAGCAAATCCTGAATGGTCTCGATCCCCTTTGGATTCCCCTTCGTTACGGCAATCACCGGCTGCATATAGGCCAAAGGCAGCACTTCCTCAATGAGACCTTTCCGGGAGGCGATTTCAATGTAGCTGGCGTCGCCGGCGATGTAGAGATCACCGTGGCGCGAGACACGAATATTGCTCAAAAGTGTCCCCGAGCCGCCGTATTGCAACTGGATTTGAACGCCGTACTCTTTTTCAAAATCCTGAGAGAGTTGCAAGACCGGCGGTTTGATTCCCGCGGCGCAATAAACCAAAAGCGGCTCTTCGGAGCCAGCTTTGTCGGACGGCCTTGAAAGAATCGTCAACAGCGCGATGAGCACCACGACAGCTACTAATCCGAAAAGAATAAGATGTTTCCCATTCATGTTGTTTACCCCCCTATGATTTTTTAGAAAATTGTCAAGCTCTCAAGAAAGTACAATCGATCGTAAAAACGAAAGAGGCATTACTCCTGAGAGACCTTCATTGTCGAAAGTATCATTTCTTGATGATTCAGAATTTTGATGGTGTCCCTCCCGAAGAAGTACCGGCCCGTCTTGAGCCGGCCGGAAACCGCCAAATCGACGGCGCCGCTCTTTGAGGCGTCGCACGTGATCAGGTCCTTGTTAAAGAAAGCGAAAACGCTCGTGCAGGGTATTTTTTGACGTCGCCACTGCATGACGTAATGATGCATCACTTCCGCCCCTCCGGGATAGAGCCGGAGGGGGTGGTCGAAATTGATTGTATTTGACGTAATATCAGGCGGCATGTAAAGCTTTACCATAATCTCCGGTATCTTTTTAAGCATTTTCCGGCTGGGCGGAAAAATCCTGCATTCCACTTCCAGCGGACCCATGACGGTGATGACAACGTGGCTCGGCTCGGAGTCCTCTTTTCCATTATTGACGACTAATGAGACGGTGTGCGCTCCCGGAATGAGCTTGATGATGGGCCGCATGCCCATCGCAACGGCTGAGCCCTCCAAATACCATGTGTAGGTGAGTCTTTTGGACATCGGGCCTCCTGAGCCATCGAGAGTGACATGCGCCGTTCGGTTGTATGGGGCATATACAATTTGATCCTTCCCGGCATCGGCTACAAGACCGCCCGCCGTATTACTGCTCTTGTTCTTCACGTTTCTGCTCCTTCAGAGCAATTATGAACCTTTCGCAACACAAAACAGTTCAAAAACAAGTGGGGGCCATGCCGTGATTTGGGTAAAGAGGAATTGTGGCGTGTAGCGGCAGGATAACGCGGCGCCATTGCGCTTCGGTGCAGGCGCTGAATTGGCCGATCAATGGCATGCCGGTTCCATTTTCCAACGTTGCTTTCTTCCCTGAAAGCGACCATACAATTCCTTTTGCATGTCCATCAGACGTTCGAGAATTCCATTAGAGTGGGAAGAAACATGACACCTGAGCATCTCTTCACACTTACGTCCACGTCTTATAAGTATCATGTATTTAAGGTGTCTGCAAGTATTTTGTCGGATTTTTCGAAAGTTCGACGTGATGATAACGACGCCAGGATTTCACCGGGTACGAGAAGGCTTGCTGATATCATCGAACGCCACTTCGAGTTGTTTGCCTTCCATGAACAAGACCGCTTTTCGGCGTTTTCGACGGATGCGATGAACGAGTCCCTCGCGCTTGAAAGGAATGACATAGACCGTGTCACCGGCCCGCAGGGCGTCGATAAACGCGGCGTGTCGAACGGCCAGCGGGGTACCGGCCGATAGTGTCGAAACTTTCTCGGTAAGCTCCCTCGCCGGTTCCTTCCATGCGGCCGGAGCGTTTTGCATCCGGACGCTGAAATCATCCAGCACGCGACGAATCTGTCGCATTGAATGTTCGATCTCCTCATCGGCCTGATTTTTCAATCGCCGGCCTTCTTCCTGTATTCGCGCCAGTTCCTCGGAAACCCGTTGCCTTTCGCGCTTGGCCTCATCGAGTGTTGTTTGAGTTGCTACCCGGTTGCGCTCTGCGGCTTCTCGGGTCATTTGCACCTGGTTAATCAGCTCCGTGCTGCCATCGGCTTGCTTGTCTAAGAGGGATTTCGCTTTTCCCACGACGGCTTTCGGGACGCCCAGCCGTCCG
>Ga0272441_10009435_pt1 | contig 15072 bp, 9 predicted proteins | sample SSMProp6N_FD_193582 | JGI IMG/M metagenome (GOLD analysis project Ga0272441, IMG submission 193582) | Marine sediment archaeal communities from Little Sippewissett salt marsh, Falmouth, MA, United States - SSM-Prop-6N | ecosystem: Environmental > Aquatic > Marine > Wetlands > Sediment ... | reverse complement strand
GCGAATATATAAAAACAACGCAGCTTAGCCAACCTATAAAACTAGTTGCAAGCTCACTATCGTTAGTATAGCAACCTGTCAGGTCCCTTACCTTTTTCCAGCCCGGGCCGGGAATCTGCATCTTTCGGTAAAAATTGATAATGTGAGGGCTTGGTTTTTGGGAGGAAGTTAAAAAAGTTACCAAAATCCAGGTTAAAGTTACTATCAGAACAGTAATGACTAATCTTACGGCGTACAAGTCCCTGCCTTCAGAACTTGCGAAAATCAATTGCGTTGAATTGCCAACGATAAGGCTGGCTATAATAGCAGCGATTTCCGACCAGGGATTGATTCGCCACCAGTACCAGCGGGCAATCAGCACAGTAGCTATTCCTCCAAATACAACGCTCAGGTACTTATAGGCGGCAAGTATGCTCGACAGCCTCGAAGCCAGCAGCAATGCGGTTATCATAAGGCCCAGCATCAGCATCCTAGAAACAAGGATATAATGTTTAGAACTATTTCTGTTATTTACAAAGGGTTTATAAAAATCATTGATCAGATAGGATGTGCCCCAATTAAGATGTGTATCGATAGTGCTCATAAAAGCAGCTAATATGGAAGCAACCATAATCCCCTTCAGGCCTACGGGCAGAAATATATTTATCATCTCAGGAAAGCTACTTTCATGATCAGCAAGATCAGGAAGATAATAAAGACTGAATATTCCAATAATTATCCAGGGCCAGGGACGTATAACATATTGGCAGATGTTAAACCACAGAAAGGCAAGAACAGAATCCTTTTCGGATCTGGTAGCCAAAAGTCTCTGAACATAATACCCATTTCCCGGTACACGATGCCACCAAGTAAGACAAATATAAACAAAAAAGGTAAAAACTGCAAGCGAGGAAGAATTAAAATTGGGGAAAAAATCAAGAATGAATTGGTTTGTAGAAGCTTTCTGGGGAAAATCGACAATTATGCTATCCGAAGAGGCACGGATGTATACAATTACTGCAAGGCCTATTGAGCCTGCCATGGCTAATATAAATTGCAGCAGATCAGTATAGACAACTCCGTAAAGACCTGAAAGCGACGAGTATAATACAGCTGAAAAACCGAGAATACACAGGATAAGTGTCGGCCAACAAACCTTGCCAATAACGGGAAGTTCGAGGACTACCGAATGGGGTATATCCATCATAACATTTATAACTTTAGACATTGCCAATGTTACCGAGGCCATCACGATACAATTAAGAAGCACTCCGTCAAAGAAAACTTGGAATATTCTAAGTGCAGTTGTTGCTGAAGAAGGCTCATATCTTTGAACAACAAATTCCACATCTGTCATTGCCTTAGTCCTGCGCCATAGTTTTGCAAAGAAAAATACTGTGGCGATCTGCCCCATAGCGGCTGACAACCAGAACCAATGGCCGCTGATACCGCTATGCCTGGATATACCTGCTACTACCAGAGGTGTATCCGATGAGAAGGTAGTGGCGACAATAGAAGTTCCTGCGATAAACCAAGGTAGGCTGCGACCGGCAACAAAATAGTCATCTGTACTCTTAGATGCTCGCTTGGTAAAGTATATACCTATCCCAAGTGCAGTAGCTACATATAATCCGACTATGATCCAATCAAAAATACCCATAGCTACTCTGTACGGACAATGTTTATGTTTTTAGCATCAAGTTTTCTATGAAAAATACCATCTGGGGATAATTTCTCTCTAAAGATAAGCTTTTCATTTTCAATAATTGTCAACTTCTGAGATAAAATTACAGGAGCATCCGTTAGATACAGCTTATAGTCGGCTATATTGGATATTTTAATTTTAATTGTTTGGGAAGTTGTACCTACGTCTATACGAGCAGGCTTTTCGATATTGCATTGTTTAATAATCTCTAACCAATAGGCCTTTGCAGGTTTTTTACTGGTAAAACTTATACTTGAAGGACGTTTTATTTTTTTCTGTGCTAAAAGCCATTTCTCGATTTTTGGCCAGTCGATCCAAAAACTATGCCCCATACCCTCGTATTCTGTGTATTTCCAATGCTCAAAGCCAAGTTCTATTGCTTTTTCATAAGCCCTTTTCGAATTCTTTGCCGGCACAACCCGGTCTTCGCCACCTGTATTTATCCAGAAGGGCAGATTACCTGCATTGGTGATGAAATCATGGTTACTTATTTTGCCACAGACCGGCACACATGCCGCCCAGGTATCTGGGTATTTAAGACCAAGATCAAATGTCCCCGCACCTCCCATTGAAAAGCCGCACAAATATATTCTGTTAGAGTCAATATTGAAAAATTGACGAGCCAGCTCAATGCATTCAAATACATCCTGCTCACCAATGCCTTGATACCACATATCGCCTCTTCCGAAGGGACCAATCTGAACCATGCTATCTATTGAAGGCACAACAATAGGTCCGTCGCCAAGACCATGAAGCACAACCAAGAGAGGCCAGCTTTTTGCTTTAGTATAACCAGACGGAATTTTGGTAAGCATGGGCTGTATGCTATGGTCAATTTTGCTTTTGAAGGTTAAGTGGATTAGACCACCGGATGTTAGTTTGTTTATCTTCTGAATAATAGTATCTTTTGAATTGGCATCAATTATCGGTTCTCTGCCAAAGACAAAGCTGGATAACAAGATCCCTAAAGTTAAAACTGCCAAAAAGAAGTTCTGCATGATATTCTTTTACATTATCTGTGTATATGTGTGCCTTAAATGATCATTACATATTCAAACGTATTTTTAATATGGTATGTTGATAATATGCTAAAATAATGTTTAAACTAATTTGCAAGATGTTCTTTGACAAGCAAATGCTTGACCTTTTCATACATCTCAATCATTTCAGTGGTAAAATCATCCTTAAATATCTTTTTTTGTTCGCACGGATCAGATTTGAGGTCATAGGCAAAAATGTCATCTTTCTCGTAGATAAACTTGTATTTTTCAAATCTAACAGCATAGCAGTCCTCAACAGCTCCACCAGTATATTCAACAAAGACAAAATCTCTTATATTGCTAGTTTTACCTTCAATAAGAGGTTTAAGGCTCTGTCCTTTGCATTGACTTGGTATTGCAATATTTACGTAATTCAGTATTGTAGGCATGATATCAACGCTACTTACAAGCGAACTTATCACCTTGGGCTCATTAGAATCTGGCAATGAGATTGCAAATGGTATCGAAATAAGCTCATCAAAAATGCCGTGATGGCTGGTATGCCCGTGTTCGTAGAACTGCTCGCCATGGTCGCCCATAACGATAATGACAGAATCCTTAAATCTTCCCTGTCCTTTAAGAAAACCAAGGAATTCGCCCAAATCATAGTCAGTCTGTTTTACTTGGCCATCGTAGAGGGCTATGATTTGCTCAACATCTTTATCTGAAGGCTTATTACTGTATAGGGGTTCTCTTGCAATTTCGGTGCCTTTGATATCACCAACGTAGTCAGGATTAAAAAGCGTATTGTATGGTGCTGGCGGCAGATAATCCCAGTGGTTATCATAATAATTGAGAAATAGGAAAAAGGGTTTATGAATGTTATTCTGTAACCATCTTTCAGCAGCATTGTTTATAAGATCATTGGTTCTTTTCTTGTTGATATCAAAATTTTCATCTCGGTCAAATGAAATGCTCGATATTATCATTTGAACGCTATAGTCATCGTAATATTCAAACCCTTTATCGAAACCATTAATAGATGACAGTCTAGGATCACAGGTAAAGCCCGCTGTATAAAAACCATTCCTTTTCAGAGTGCCAGCTAGTGTTTTTATTTTAGAATTAAACTTATTATCGATATGAGTTGCTCCATGATCAGTTGGGTATAAAGATGTGAATATTGAGCCAACTGCCGGCATCTGCCAACTTGATGTTGCAAAGGCATTTGTAAAAAGAATATTGCCTTTAGCGAATCGATCAAAATTAGGTGTGGTCTGTCTGTTGTAGCCAGCACAACTCAAGTGATCTGCTCGCAGGCTGCTTATAGTTATCAAAATAATATTTGGTTGGCCGGAATATGCAATAATACTTCTCTCTTTTTGGCGGTTAAGCTTATTTGCAGAACAGCTCTCACTCAAAACAAGTATGATACAACTAATAATCCATATAATGGATTGTTTCTTCATGGCTGCTCCTATTTTGATCCCTGTATAGCTTTTAATTTTGCTGCTATCTTATTGGCTTGTTCTGCGGCTTTAGTGGTAGGAAATTTCTCTCGGATCTGATCTAGTAGTAAGCATGCACCCGCATAATCCTGTCTGGCCAATAGATCGGTAGCACGCGAGAGCAAAATGGGCGCTATTATCATATCATCGCCGTAATCGGTAATAAGTTTATGCTCCAGGGCTGCTACCTGAGCAGTATTATCTTTCTGTCTGCGTAATGCATACCACTTAATATACATTAGTTTCGACCTGTATTCAGCACATCTGGGATCATTTATTGCGGTATCGATATTTGCAAGGATGGCTTGTATATTATTTGACCTTGATAATGCATAGAAATGAAGCCAGACAGCTTCTCTACGTTTTTGGTGATCTGGAAAGCTATCAGCGATACTTTTAGCCTCACCTGCTCCCAGTGCAAAGTTATCTGAATCTAACCATATTTGGACAATATCGAATTGCAGGTTTATTCTTTCATCGATATTTTGCTCATCAATCGAATTGATTGCTCTCTTTAGGCAATCAACCGCAACACTAGGTAGTTGTTTAATACATCTTTTTGATGCTGACAGGTAAAATATTTTTTCTGAAAATACCTTGTCATCAAGCTCGTCTGCCGCTTTGGCGAAAGCTTGGGCATGATAGGCCAGGCCGAAATGCAGCAGACATGAGTCTGAAAAGATATGTAGCTGATTACTTTGGCGCATCCAGAGGGGGAGTATATTTATATTAATAGGATTAGTTTCTGAAGCATGCAAAAGGGGTAAAACAAGGACATAATCGTAGGTCTCCTTAAACGATGGCTCTGATATTGCAAGGGCTTGACCCGCTTTGGCAATTGCACTTGTTAGTATTCTAAGTTTAAGGTCATAAAATTTGGCAATAAATATTTTTTCTTCATCTGAAAACTGGCTAACATTTACCGGTCTTGAGAAAATCTGTTGCGATGTTTCATAGAAACTTTTGGCCGGAGCAACTGAAAGTGCATTTTTATTTATAATCTTATCGTCCTTAAACATTTCACCGGCCACTGCAAACACCTGTTTACCTGTTGCTTTGCGTAGCTGGTTAATCATTTGGTTGGCCAAGAAATCTGCTGCATTCATCTTCGATTTTAGGGCTCCGAATCCTGTATTGCCTTGGTATTTTTCCTCGATCCAGTTAAATATCTTTTGTCCCATTTTTACGGCCTGTTCGTCAGCACCTATTTCAAGGGCCTGATAAAATTCTGTGAAGTTAGGGTCCCCCATATTTGCGCAATAGGCAATATCTACTCGTATAAGCACTAATACAGTAAAAGTCAGTATGTATTTAATGGTCGTTAGCATCTTTCGAAACCTCTCTTTTTAGCACCTGTAAACCTTTTTCAATTGAATCTGACAGCGTCAACATATGTGCATCGTTAGGATCAGTCTTCAGCGAATGGATAATTTCAAGGGCTTCTCCGTATCTATTATTTTCACCATGTAATATCGTTTGCTGACATTTTGCATAGTATGTGAGCGTACTGATTATCTGTTTAATATTAGGCATATCGGGATTTATTGACACAGCTTGTTTACTGATATCATTAAGAACTTCCACTGCTCGATTCTTCTCTCCTAATGCATCCAGCAGCCAGGCGTAGTGATAACCAAGCATAATCCCGCCGTAGCTGTGTTCATATCGACTATAGAGGTCTGCCATTAACACAGCTACGTTTTCTTGTAGTGCATTATTACTATTGCATTTAATAAGGGCAATTAGTCTGGCTGGCGCATCAAAACTGCCTCTGGAAAAACTGATATCAGCATTTTGTCCTTTCAGTATTTTAACTGCCTCAGTTTCTAGCCTGATGATTGGAACCCGGTAGTAATGGGGATATTTATTTATAAGATCGGAGGCAGTATGATTGTATTTTATAATATTACCTTTTATTAGGTATAGCTGTGATATTTTGTCCAAGGCCAAGGGCGCGTAACTATTTGTAGCATATACCTCGTTTGAGCCGAGAATAGATATGATATTTTTATATTCAACAATAGCGGAATTAATATCCTGATTAGACAGATATATTTCAGCCCTGGTAAAGCCTGCGGATATAGCAAGTTTTAATACTGATGCAGGATAGTTATGATTAGGATCTTTAGTTAAAAATATATGTGAGAATTTAATGATATCTTCAAATGCCTCAAGGGCCTTGTTACTTTTTGCCTGCACAAGGTAAGTCCTACCTGCCATATTTAAGCTGCAAAGTTTTGTCAAAGGTGGGCAATTATCTGATTGAGAAAGATTATTAAAACTATCAATGGCCTGAGTAAAATCATCGCTTTTGAAATAGATCATACCGATTCTATACTCTATTCTAGATTTTAGCGCATCATCCTTGCATAAAATTAAAGCCTTTTTCAGACTGGTAATTGCCTTTTTTGCTGTTTCTTTTGTTAGTTTTTCCGGAAGCCTATAGGAGTCAATTAATACCTGGACCGGTTGTATTTCCTGTGCAAACACATTAAGGCCGATTATCAGAACAAAAATTACTATGTAAGCTTTCTTGCTATAACTGTCTTTCTTTGGGATATCCATCTCTTGTCCTCAGGGAAGAAAAAGTGTTGACTTCGATAATGCTTTCAGATGGTATGTATTTATGCGTATTGAATATTTCAGAGGAGTCGATATCAACCTGTTGCAATAGAACCAACCCGCAGCTTAGATTCAAAATCGCTTCCCAGCTATTCTCCCAACAACCACCTCTTTTTGCTAAATTATAACGTGTTGATTCGAACTGGCACACATTGTAGGTGTTTTCCCACTGCCAGCCATTAAATATGGTAAGAGGTAGCGACTGAGAGTGATAAAAGCTAGCTAATTCTGCCAAAATCCTTGCTGTTTGGGGGGGGCAGTCTTCGTTTTTTTGATGTTTTACTGAAGCTGGCAGGTAAAATGAAGCATCTTGATTTCCTTGTATTTGACAAGAACGGTTTATAAAAGGCCCACTCTTTGCAGCAGGAATCCATATACAGATGTTCTCGATAACTACAGGCTCAGTTACAAAAGTTTCCAATGCGGGTAAAGCAGGACTACCGCTATCAATACCAACTAGACAGGTAGCATTGATAAGAATACAGATTACACCAGATAAACAAAATATCACAACTTTAACCTTTCAATATGTGGGAAATGCCCCTATTTTCTTCGCATATCTCATACATATACCGTTAACTCCTAAGGTTATGGGTATGAGGATGATGATAAAGACTACGAGTGTCCATAGATTTACTGAGACCTGGCTTATATCAGCCCCCGCCAAGAGCGAGGCTCTGGTTGCTTCCAGCGAATGAGTTAGGGGTAAGCAGAAAGATACCTTTTGCAACCAGCCGGGAAATACGCTTACCGGAAACATTGTGCCGGCCAATATAGCCCCTAAACTAGAAAATACCCAGTTGACAGGATCGCCTTTTTTAACAACAACTAATATACTACAGGAGATAACTCCAAGCATTAAGAATATTGGTGCGGTAAGGGTCATACAAAAAATGGCTAACGCCCAGTTGGCATTATCAAGCCTCATATTGAAGATATATATTGCCAAAACAAAATAGCAAATTACACGAATGGTCTCGAAGACAAATTGCCATAACGATGAACACAATATAAGCCAACTATATCCGGTAGGAGTTGCACATAATGCCTCCAATGTGCCCTGGTTCATGATCTGTCGGATGTCATTAGTTATGTCGACGAGGCCTGCCCGCAGATAACTATTTATGGCAAGGCCTACCAGGGCAAAAGAAAGATAATCACCGCCATACTTCCTTAACACGGTAACATTTGAAGCTGGGCCAAGCATTTGACCTATGAAGTAAATAACCATGATGCTAAAGAATACCTGCAGAAACTGGAATACAAACTGCAATTTATAACTAATTGATATCTTTATGTCTTTTTTGATAAAAGCTGCTGCCTTGCTTAGTTCATACCTAAAGCTAACATGCTTGTTTTCAGCGATAGTATTCATATAAACTTACCGGAGACAAACGCTTTATATTTGGTCGGGATTCTTTTTTATGCAGCCGGCAAAGATGATATATAATCCGAAATCTTTAACCGCCATAGACACAATTTGGCTGAATTGCTTTTGGCTTATACCGTTAATAATGAATTCATTTGTATTAGCACTAGGTGTGCTTAACGTCAATCTACAACCAGTTTTTTTGCAGAACTCCTCAATCTGACCGTTAAGATTCCCGACTTTTAGCATAAATTCGCTGTTTTCTGCGGATTCCTTTGTAAAACCATAGTAGGCTATTCTGCCGGAATCAATCGTCATCACTCTGTCGCATACCTGGGATACCTCTTCGAGCCTATGTGTGCTCCAAATGGCGGCGCGATCCTTTTTTTCTGAAACATATTTTCGTACCATTTCCTTGATCATATCTGCCGAGCTTGGATCGAGACTATTTGTCACTTCATCCAGCAACAAAAGCAAGGGTTCATGGAGTAGGGCTCTTATCAATGAGACTTTTTTTCTCATACCGGACGAATAATCTCTAAAGAGAAGGTCGGCTCTGTTTTCAAAACTAAATTGCTTTATGCAAGTACTTGTCCGTTTTTTTGCTTGGCTGGCAGAAAGACCATACAGCCTTGCAAAAAATTCAAGATTCTCTCTGCCTGTAAGTCGCCAAAAAAAACTTCTCTCATTACTTGACACATAGCCTATATATCTGCGCATTTTATAATTGTATTTGCCTGACATTTGTCCACAAATACTTACCGTCCCGCTGTCAGGCTGAAGTATATCCGCTAGAATTCTTAGAAGAGTTGTCTTACCTGCTCCATTTGGTCCGATCACACCCAGTATTTGGCCTGTATCAATATCAAAACTAACAGAATCAAGGGCTTTTATCCTTTGCTTTTTACTAAAGGGTAATATTATTTGTTTATAGAGGGGTAATTCTCTTAGGTATGTCTTTTGTAGATTATCTGCTTTTAGGACTATCATATTATCTTACTTAGTCATGGTTTCAATACGTGACAGGCACAGCTTGGCCTTGCTTATAGTACTGCTTTGTGGATAGTTCTTAATCAACAGATCAAAAGCTTCTTGAGCCTGATCAAACTTGCCCTGAAGCATATAGCAGTAGCCTACAAAAAAATTTGCTTCAGGAGATTCTTTGGCTTCAGGATATTCAATTATAAGTGTTAAAAATTCATTAACAGCTTTTCCTATTTCTCCCTGCTGAATATAACATTGCCCTTTTAGCAAAAGTGTCTCTATTGCCAGAGTACGGTTTTTAGCTTTAATTTGTTCATATAGCTTATCTATTTCTAAAAGTGTGTTATCGTAATCGCCGCTTTTGAATAAACATTGGCATATCCTGAATTCAATATCCATTTTTCGTTCAACAAAGGTATTATATCGTTCTACAATGTCGCGGTATGCAGAGATTGCTTTTGTGAATGCTTCTTTTTTAGCTAGTTCCTCAGCATTTTTGCAGTCTTTATTATAGACATACTCTAATAGCTTTGGCCTGTCACGGCAGTATTCAATGAATTTGTCGCCCCAACTACTGTATGTCTTATAACTAAGGCCTGTCTCAATTAATTTAGCTGTTGAGATATAATCTGTTGTCTGATCAAATATTATGTTAAGGAATTCCTCAAATGCCTGCCAGTCATTGGCATTTTCCATCGACAGTATTATCCCCTTTAAGCCTTGCCTGCTTTCAAAAGAACCATCTAAAATCTGTTTAATTAAATTCTGCTGCTCTGTACTTGTGGTATTATTGTATAGCCAAGTAAATGCGTCTCCGCTATAGCTCAGCGAGGCAGTCGCACGCTTGTAAGCATCGACAATCTCGTTCTTGTCAACGCCGGCAGCATCCATTGCTTGAGCCAACCTAAAATAAAGATTATTGACTATTTTATCGGCATATTGAGCCTGATCTGGATTTTCCTGTTGCCACTTCGGATATTTAGAAATCTCTGCCTTTATCAAGGTTACAGCTTCTAGAGGATTTTCTTCCATAACTTTTTCCACTCTTCTATCAATATCTGGCCAGTAATCCTTGTCTCCGAACGTCTTTGTGGTTGCTGTAGCATCTGTTGTATGTGGGAGAACATCTAAATACAGGTAGTCCAGATCGAAGGCACCGGCATCTCTTGAACTGCCCATACCTATGGCAATGTAGTTCCTGTCCTTATATTCTATATCGTCACCGCCATCGTTCTCCGAGCCGGCCGTGACCGAAAAACTGACTGGTTCCATTTCGTCTATAATAACGGAAACTATGTGCGTGCCGATATGTTTACAGTCTGCTACAATAGAGATATCGAAGGTATGCCAATCGTTGACGAGAAAGAAAAATAATATATTTTTATGAGTCGATTGATAACCTGAAGGGTCACCTTCCCTGAAGTCTACATCCTCTTGGCTAAGGTTTCCATTTGTATGAGCTAAGTCATTCATTACTAAAGCGCCAATTTGCTCATCGATGTGCATGAGGGAAAAGCCAATTTGCTTTCCTGCTTTTTTATCTAGAGAACCAGGATCACTTTCAACCTGGTGGATTGTGATCATGCCCTTACCTGAGCCATGGATACTGTACCCTTCTCCAAAGACGGGCCAGGCATTTTTGGGCCCAAATCTATCCGGCAAACAGATTTCATCTATCGCATCATTATCAGACGAAGTGGACAGACGCCATTTGACTTTCATCCTGAAAACACCACTGTCAAGAAAGTCATTGCCCGCTCCGATTCCGGATAAATCCTTAGCTAACCATATTTTTCTATTATAATCTGCATGACCGTAATTGGCTGGTAAACCGGGATCTTGAATCCTCAAATAACTGGTGCCGGTATTCTCAGCCATAGGATGCGTACCTTTATCTGTCTGAATCTCAAGGCCACCCGGTATAGTTGATCTTAAGCCTGAACCGTCCCAGTTATCTGACTCGTTATCGTGATTCCAGGTGCCGTCAAGAGCGGTCCAGCCATCTCTGCCTGCCGCATCCTCGCCAGGATTAGCATCGTACTTATAGTCCCATCCCCAAGCCGGCAGACAAAGCAGGCAAATTGATATTGATAGCATTATAAATTTTTTCATTTTAAGTCTCCAAATATAAAATTTCCTATATCAAACACATAACTACACAACTGAACCTACTCATGTTCTGTCTGTAAGAATAGTATTTCCCGATACCATAATAATAATAAAGTGAACTAGGCTAAATATTAAAATATGTTCATTTGTATATTGTCCAATTCAACGTTTATGCTTATATTTTTGTATTCCTTAAGATAATTGTATAGCAGCAGCACCAAAAATCCTTGATCTTCCAACCGATAATTTTTAAAATACATCCCCATTTTATTGCCGTTTACAGCTTGGTAGGGCAGAGCAACGGTATAATATTTATTTCTTTTTAAATCATTAATGCATATAAAATCGCTACCAGCGGATTGTTTTACAAGACTTACCCCATCAATTACTGGAGACAAGACATCTCTTGTTGAATTATTTTTAAAGCTAACCATTAGTAGTTCCCGTAGATCACTTCCCATAATACTTATCTTTACTATCCATTCATTTTTAAAAATCCTTGCTATATCCCGCATTGTCAAAATACCAGAACCTGGAATTTCCTCAGTATTAAACGGATTATCAGATATCATTACGTCTGCATTAAGCTGTTTTCTTAAAATACGGGCCACCAATTGCCGCCATTTCCATTTTGGGTATTCATTGTCTAGTTTTGCCAGCGGAGTATCCCAGCTTGCATGCCAATCCCAAATGGCGTTGAATTTTTCAGAAATAAGCCATTCGATCCTGTCATTTCCCAGTATTTTGAATATGCCGATATCAGCATTGTCTTTTGATTTTATTTGCTTCCAAGCATTATTCAGCATTTTCATAGCCTTATCTGTTGAGCCTGAAAAAATGACCAGATACTTTTGTGGGTTTAGAGGATTGGGATATATATAAATTACTCCAAAATCACCATCATATACTCGTCCCCTAGCTATCAATCTGCCATCTTCGATATTTACGGGAAGCTTATCGGCCACCTGCTCAAGATGTGCGCTTTTGTCTAGCCTGCCGACATATATAATATTGTGTGTAGTTACATAATCTGTTGAAAGGTTAGAATCAGCAAGATTTGGTCCTGAACCGGCCAACTGTTTGGCAAGCTCTCTTATGTTTTCATCTCCTTTCCAAACAACAACATACCTGTCGGTAAACACATCTGATATTGGCCCGTGCAAGAAGTTGTTTTTAATATAAGTAGCGTTTTCATACTTTTTATTATTTTTTATAAATACAGGTCCAGTAACAGAATCTAGATAATTATTGTTTTCAATAATCTTCACCGGTCTGTTACAATCAAGTGGAGCATGTTCAAGATTTAATGTATAGGCGTCGACATTGTCTGTTTTAACCAAAATACTTTGCCCCTTTACGATAGCATCTATGGAGGCAATAAAGTTTTCATCTTCTCTGCCGTTAATTTTTAACCAGTAGGCACTGGAATTGGCAAGTGATTCTGTTGTATAGTAAACTCTGAATGGATGTAATTCTCTTGTCTGAGTGGGAATATCACTACCACGTAGTTCTATGATACTTAAGGTTTTACTCGACTTAAAAGATTTGCATCCATAATACTCAAAACATTTTGATGCAAAATTATAATAACTTAAAGCCCAATTGTCATTAACAGGTCCTTTTACTAATATTATTGGCAGGTTCAGGGCATTACCAGCAAGCTGCCTTGAGGCATTTCCTAACGAAGCGCTACATTCTGCCCACTGGTCAGGATATTTCAAGCCGAGATCAATTGCAGAAATACCGCTGCGGCACTCCCCATTTACGTATATCTTATCCTTGTCTAGATTTATTTTGTCACCAACTATATCTAAAAATAGCTTGTAGTCTTTCCACTCATAACCAAAAGGCATCGGAAAGTACCACCAAAGCATGATTGTATTATTCAACTCTTCGGGGGTATTCTCAGCCAATACCTGCCTAGGATTATTCCTGGCTCCGGCATCTACAAGCATAGGCAATTTTTTTGATGTGTTATGAGATTCTGGAAGCAATAATACAAATTCTGCAATTCTTGCGCCTTCAAACCGCTTGAGCCTGATCTTGTTTAAGCCTACAACAAGATCAGGACAATTACCCGCTTCAAAATCTGCCCTTGCTTGTACGGCCTTTGATATGGCCGATAATATGTGTTGAGATAGAATTGGAGATTTAGCAGTCAATTCCATCAAATTGTCAAAGTGTGATACCGCTATAGAGGAATATATAAGCTGAGGATCAGGATTAGTTTCAATTTGCTCTTTGTTATTTCGACTCCAGCTGAGCAGATCTTTTTTCCAATTGGTTGTAATGATTGCATAATAATGATTTTCTTTATATTTCTCATTTATGACACACCCTAAAGCTATATTATAAAATCCCTCTGATATATTATTGTTACCAATACTTAGACCCTTAGACTCAATTATCGCGGCCAAAGGTGGTAGCGCTAACCACTGATCCTGTTGCCATTTTGATAAGTTGAGTTTAATCTCTGTTGGTCTTTGAGTTGTTTCGATATATGATGGTAATGGGATTATTATTGCATCAGGTCTCAGAGTGAAACTATCACTTTGTCCATCTTCGCTTTTTGCCGTACAGAAAGGTATATCTGTATTGAAATTTTCTACTATTTTCTTCCAAGGCAACGTATTTATGCTCTGACCGCAAGTGCTATTTCCAGCTAAAACAGGGATAAGAAGTCCAATTATATAAGCTGATACAACCGTTTTCCTCAACAACTTTCCCTTTTTGTTATTTAAGGTTGCAGATTTTAATGAATACGGCAATAAAATACTTAGAGGCTATTAATTATTTTCGACAAATCGTGTGATGGTAAATTAGGCTCATCAAGTATGTATGAATATTTTATAGTACTTCGAATTAAAAATATAAAACTTATGTTAAAAACTTAATCCTTCATAAAACAGTTGAGCCCACATGATCCTATCCGCTTTTAGCATCTAAAATATACGAAAAATATATTTCGAAAAATATCAAACCTATAGAAACTGAGCGGAATCGATATGCAATATGTTGAAACTCTGGCCGATATTATTTAAGGCTACCTCTAAAAATATCCGGTAGGATGGGCTTTAGCCCATGCGGTTGATTTTAATCGCCGTTTCAACATTCAAAATTCGGATTTTTAGAGGTTGCCTTAATTTTTATAAACAACTGAGACAGAAGCTCTAATAAGATAGGTAAACTAGTAGGATCCTTATAACCTGATTTAACAATTTACCTATTGGCTTCGCTTAATATCAAGTCTAAGTATTGGTACGAAAAGTAATAATATGACAGAAAAAGGCAGCACATTCAGATTAACCCCTGGTATTGCTGGACTTACAGCTGAACAGATACGAGTTGCCAGATCTGAAGCGTCGAAGCAGGGAGTCGCTTTGCACCAGGCAATATATAGTTTGGGTTTTACAGATGAAACCAATCTTTTGGCCGCGGTAGCGGAAAAAACAGACATTGAATTTCTGGATATACAAAATAAAATGATCGAAAGGGAGATTTTGGAGCAAATCTCCGCCAATATCGCATCCCACTACAATATAGTACCCGTAAGAAAAACCGATAATATCCTCTGGCTGGCCACTTCTGATCCGTTTTTCCATGTGCTAAAGAACGAAATAGAGCTGGTTCTGGACAATTCACACAAAATAGAATTTGTCCTGGCTACCTTTGAATCTATAAAAAATACTGTCCGAAAAGCCTATGGCCTGGGAGCCGCTACAGTTGAACAGATGTCGAATGGCAGAGATACAAAAGACTCTGTACATGAAAAAAAAGATTTGATGGACGGGGATAAATCGAAGGATGCCTCTGTTA
>Ga0272441_10009434_pt1 | contig 15073 bp, 7 predicted proteins | sample SSMProp6N_FD_193582 | JGI IMG/M metagenome (GOLD analysis project Ga0272441, IMG submission 193582) | Marine sediment archaeal communities from Little Sippewissett salt marsh, Falmouth, MA, United States - SSM-Prop-6N | ecosystem: Environmental > Aquatic > Marine > Wetlands > Sediment ... | reverse complement strand
GAACAAGAGCATACCAAGGGGAACCATCAGTGCTGTAATATTATCTTATATAGTTTACAGTGCCGCAATTTACTGGTTTGCCGCCAATGCAACAGTTGCAGAGCTACAGAATGACATGTTCATCATGAAGAAGATATCCCGCTGGCCTATATTCTTCACTGCCGGAGTTTTTGCGGCTACCCTTTCATCTGCGATTGCAAGCATGGTTGCGGCTCCGCGCACGCTCCAGGCATTATCGTTCGACAAGGTGATACCGACATTTTTCGCCAGGAGACTTGGAAGCCGTTCAGAACCGCGAATCGGGGTCATTTTTACATTCTTTATTGCCGAGGGGATTATTTTGATTGGCAACCTGGATCTGGTCGCACCGATTATAACCATGTTCTTCCTGAATACATACGGCATGCTCAACCTTGCAGCAGGATTCGAAAAATTGACCGGAAATCCAAATTACAGACCTAAGATAAAGATTCACTGGTCGCTGTCATTCCTGGGAGCGCTGGGATGCTATGCTGCCATGTTCCTGATACATGCACAGGCGACAATAGGTGCAATCGTTATCAGCTATGCGATATTTTTCTTCCTCAGCAAGAGATACCTGAAGCAATACTGGGGTGATGCAAGGAGCGGTATATGGTTCACAGTTGCACAATTTGCTCTGACGAAGCTCGAAAAATTCAAACTCAAACCGAAAAACTGGAAACCCAATATCATCGTGTTTACCAGAAATCCGAAGGTGAGAACACATCTTTCCAAACTTGCAGGATGGCTGAGCAAGGGAAACGGTCTTATTTCATTCTTCCATATCATAGAGGGGGATGTTGACGAACCCCTGATGCAAAAAGCGCGGAAAACTGCAAAGAGCGACCTGGAAAAATTCATTACAGAAAACGACCTTGCTGATGCCTTTGCCGAGGCGGAAATAGTTGAAGATTACGAAAAAGGGGCAATAACGATCGCACAGGCGCACGGCATAGGGAAGCTCAAACCCAACATTGCACTTTTTCCACTCGGTGAAAACATCGAAAAAATGGAATTACAGGCTTGCATTATGGGGAAGATAATTAATTTCGGATGCAGCGTAATGTTCCTTAAAACCCCTTCCGACAGCGGAATCCGGCATTTCAACACTATCGACCTGTGGTGGGGCGGACTGGGAGGTAACGACGACCTGATGATGCTTCTCACATACCTTATTTCCCTGAACGAAGACTGGGAGGACGCTGACGTCCGTGTAATCAGGATGATAAAGAGCAGGGAAGGAATCCCGCAGGCACAGGAGAACATCCAGAAGCTCCTCGACGATATGAGGGTTCCTGCAGAATCGCTGGTACTTGCTGCAGAATATCCCGGTCAACCGATCGAGGAACTCATCTCGGAATACTCGAAGGATACGGGATTGACAATCCTTGGAATGGGACCGCTTGAAAAGGGTGAAGAGCATAAATTCGCAGAAAGGATAAACAGCCTTACAGCCAACCTTTCATCTGCTCTTCTGGTGAGAAGTTCCGGATTAGGCGATCTTTTGAATGTAACATGATGGTATTGATCCAGTCCTGAGCCATGTTTTAATAAGCTTGGAACCTAATTTGGGATTTGTCTTCGTTCTTTCAATACCTTTTCAAAAATACCCGAAACATAGATCTATCCGCAACGGGATGGGGAATTTCAGCCCCGCAGGGTCGGTTCGCAAACCTCCCGGGGACGAACCGACCTTTTCCCCTGCAGCAAATCGGTCACGACTCGAACCGGCATTTTCATCCGGTTGAAATTCGGCACCGGTCTATTTGAGCTGTACCCAGAAGACCCTGTTCGTTACCTTCTTGCCTTGGACTATGGTTACGGCAAGATCCAGACCATAATCGTTATCCAGATCCTCGGGTATCCATTCTTCCGGCAACCCCAGCTTGAATTTATTGCGAGATTCATCTTCCAGGACATGCTCTCTGGTTCTTTTGATATATGCACCTTCACTCACAATGAATATAATATATCATAACAATGAATTAAAGAAATATTATTTTATGAAGATAATACTTTATTTGGTATATTTTCAGAGGTTCGGGTTAAGGGTTGATGCAGGTGTTATTGATGGAGACAGCTAGCTTTAAAGAATGGGCTTAACCCTTCAAAATATCAACCAGCTCCGAAAGATTTGATATTTCAAAATCGGGGGTAATGCTTTCAATATTCTTTTCGCCCGTGCGGTTGACCCAGACGGAGATAATTCCGGCATTTTTTGCACCCTGAACATCCTCGGTAAGAGAATCACCTGCATGTAGAATCTGGTGCTTTTCACATCCGGTTTTTTGCAGTGCCAGATGGAACAATGCGGGGTCCGGTTTTTCGACGCCATAATCCTGGGCAAAGATACTGAATTGAAACACATCAGCCAGGCCGTATTTTTTGGGATAACTGTTTCCGTTTGATATCAATCCAATGGAATAATTGCCGCTCAGAGCTTTAAGAGCAGGTTTAACATCTTCGAATAATTTTATATCCTCGTACCTGTGTTTCATGTAAACATCATTCAGGCGATGGATTATATCCTCATCCGGTTTTCCCGCCAAAATTAGAGCCTGACGGAAAACTTCGAGCCGGATTTTCTCTAATTTTTCAAATTTATTCTTATATCTTCGAAGCACATCTTTTGCAATTTCGATGAGTTTTTCTACATTCAACCGGGAAGCGGCAAAAGGGTCCATTCCGGTAAGCTCCATCAATACACAGGACAGGGCATATTTCATAACTTTTAGGTAATCATAAAGGGTACCATCAACATCAAAGGAGATAACCTTTATGTCTTTTAATGATAGATCCGGACTTTTATTTATATTGTTTTGCATGTTTGAGGTTATTATAAAAAAACTGAATCAGTAAAAAAACAATTCAACATTTGAAATTATAAACTAAATATTCCCTATTTACAAAGGTCTCCCCTATTCGATCGTGTTCTGCGATAAATTCATTGCATTAGGAACAATCTGAACAGGTGTTAAAAATGACAGAGTCTGAAAAGCAAAGGATATAACTTGTTCCTTTTCTACCCTTTGTAATCCTGGAGAAGTTTGTCTCTTAATGCTCTGAAGACGGGATACACCTTATTTTTCTGCCTATTACCGCACCATACAACTACTATGAAGCGATGAAGAATATTGCCGTTGACAATGAGGGTGTCGGTATTTTCAAATCCAAATCCTTTCCCATCCGGGATATAACCGGTTGATATTATGCGGGTAAGAGACAGGTTGCGACCGGGCAAGGCGCCATCTAGCTCAAACAATATATTAAAATCAGGGTAAAACCTCGAAATTAGCTGTGCTGATGGAAAAAAAGTTCAATGTTCCCGGATCAGCAAGTCCAAGTGCAAAGATGTAATTCCCCTGATCTGCAATAGGTGGTAATGTGTTAGGTATCTTGTAGCTTAAAATCAGTGTCGGAAGCAGACCGAATCCATGAGGGATATAAATGTTCGATAGAACTGGTGTAGGATTCGCATCCCATAAAAGTCCAAAATACAGATTCTGGGCAGGATCAAGCATAACAAGATAAATGTCAACATCTTTCCCTTCTCCCTTGTTTTCACCACTGATGCTGATGGTTATCGTATCTCCACTTCTATATCTACCCCTGTCTGTAAATATTTCAACTTTAGGGAGTTCAGGTTGTGGTTCAGAATCAGTATGAAGTATTGCAATGCCGCATGATACCGTCGGAGTGCTCGATGCAAACCAGATGTCACCTTCAATGTCTTCTGTTATGGCGATTATCATATTATTTTGTAATCCTTCCTTCCATGTGTAAGTGGTCCAGTACTCACCATCAAATTTAACTGCACCGTCTTCTCCACCAAACCAGATGTTACCCCTGCTGTCCTCATATATACATCGATATAAATTGGTTACCATAGAACCAAAATCTTTGTAAGTCACCCATTCATCTTTGCCATCAAATCTGTTGATACCCATAGCTGCTCCTATCCATATATTGCTGTGGCTATCAATCATGATTGAATATGGCCATGGGCTTATAAGACCGTCTTCCGTTGTGTACCACTTCCATGTTTCACCGTTGTATTTCGAGATACCACCCATACCGGTAAACCAGATATTGCCATCATTATCGCAGGCACAATCTATTACCCCCTTACTCAAAGGACCTTCTTCTTCAACGCCTGTAAATTCAAAATGTGTCCAATTTATTCCATCGAATTTGAATATTCCATTTTCGCTTGTTGCAACCCAGAGATTTTCATCTAAATCAAGGCATATAGAATTTACTTTTTTAATCTGGGTCTCACCAGCAGTTTCGAGTAGTTCCCACTTACCATTTGAATAATGTCTCAAACCATTACGTACTGCAGTCCATACATCGCCATTATCAGCAAAAACGAAATCCTGCGCCTCCCAGTCGGTGCTGGTTTCACCAAAATGGATTGTCCATTCTTTTCCGTCGTACGTTACAATACCACCTGTACCAACACCAAGCCAGACTGTCCCATCCGGGGCTATGTTCAGTTCTTTAATTTTACCGCCGATCGGGTAATCCTGCGGAAGATCGTAATGATTTGCTATGGACATTATGGGTGTAAAGTTTGATAATCCTTTATTGAGCCCTACCCAGATTGAATCATCGAGATCAACACATATTGAGTCACAATAAAATAAATCACCGTCAAATTCTGGATAGAGAAAATCCTTTGTGTACGAAGTCCAGTTTTCACCATCGAACATATACAAAGAGTTCAAATTGCAGGCAAACCACAAATTACCCTGGCTATCACCTGCTATATCATAAATCATTGAAGGAACACCATCATCATAACCGTAGGATGTCATTGTCTCCCCGTCAAATTTGGTTAAAGCCGATGTGAGATTGTCCATCCTGCCGTAAAACCAGATATTACCCAATGAGTCGAAAAAAACCATGAATAAGTTATTGGTCATGAGCCCATCATCGGTGGTATATTGTATCCAATCTTCTTTTGCGAATTTATATGCACCTTCTCCCCAAACGGTTATCCATAGATTCCCATCGAGATCGAAGCCAATAAATTTACAATTTTTATCATGCTTATAAATGAAGGAGTTCCCATCAAATAAGTATATGCCGCTTTCTCCGCCAATCCAGAGGTCACCATTATTGTCAATTGCTAATGTATAATCAGAATAATCGCTCTTTGCAGGAGGAAGCAAATTTTCTTCATTAAAACATACCCATGTTGAACCATCATATTTCATGATCCCATATTCGGTTGTACACCAGACATTATCAGAACCATCAACCGCAATGTCGCTGATATCATGGCTTGCAAGACCATCAGCACGGGTGAATCCTTTCATTTCGTGAGTTGTTACGTCGAATTGTATAACTCCCCCTCCCTGAGTACCAATCCAGAGGTCATTACCGGATATGCACAGGGCATTCACCTTGTTCGAGTTGACCATATACGACCAACTCTCCTCAGCATTCAGACTCCCCATAATGAAAAATGTTACCATTATGAGGATAAAAAATGATGTGATTGATTTTAATTGTTTTGGTTTGGACATATTGTCCTCCTTTGAAAATTAGTTAAAATTCGATTTATCTGACAGTGGGTCAAGCGTCTCGCTTGACACGAGACATTGTTGACAAGCGAGACGCTTGTCCCACTACTTTTATATTTTTTTTTATTTTCGAGCAAACTTCACGACCTGTCCCTACAAAAGGGCGAGTGGTGCTCGCTCCCACATTAAAAAATAGGATATAATCTTTGAAATCCCATTTGTATTATGATCTTTGTTATATATTCGATTATTTCATTTTCCTACATAGAAGTTCCAAGTCCCCATAGGACCAAATTCGTATTTATCGTTCATGAACAGAGCGTTGAGATTATAAAAGCCTTCCGGCATGATCTCGGGGATTGTGAAATTCACAAGGTCGATTCTGAATGAGATAATCCTTGCAGGTAAATAACCGGATATACCAACTACCTCAGGTACAAAGGTTTTGCCGTTATAAAACAGACACGCCCCTCCTGGAAGTCTGAGCCATATATAAAGCTTCACGCTTCTTGCTCTCTCCCCGTTTGCTACATTTATCGTCATCCGGCAGTTATCACCGGGAGTATAATCCAAAAAGTTGGTTTCGGGGGAGACAGTTGCGGGGAATTCCCATGCGGGATCAAGATTGACTACATAATATACGGGACTTTTCGAACTCAGCATGTAAACTTTCTTCTTGTCAGGTGCAGGGAAGAACCTGGTAACCTGTCCGATCGGGAATTTCTCTTCTTTGAGGATATCACCTGTCTCGAGATCAACCTGGAATATATTCATGCCATCATATTTGCCCTCGTAGCAGAAATCGAAGATGATTACCCGCTGTCTTTCCTCATCCCAGAATCCTTCGATACTCACATTGGTTGTTCGGAATGCCTGTGGTTCCACCTGAATATCTCCATAAATAAGTTCCCAGGTGTTAGTGTCGATACAAAATGCCCTGTCATGGAGCCAGATGAAAAGCCTGTCATGCCCGGGGATTGTAATAATTTGTGGATATACTCTGTAACTGATCAATTTATCAACTACATGCTCCTGCAGTTTAAACTCTTTGACAGCTTTTCTTTGCTCGATATCGAATACTATCAGATAACGATCCTTTCCGTTGTTTACATTGACAACATCAATAAAGTAGAAATATTTTCCATCATTCGAGATCTTGAAGTTGTAACGAAGATCGTCTTCAGCGGTTTCGGTGGTATAGTTTGGTTTCCGGTCAGGAGTAATGATGGTTTTGTGTCTCAATTCACTGGGATCAATTGTAAACCAATCCAAAGTCGTCTGATCTTTTGTGGAGATCTGATAAAAATTGTAATCAGATGTTTGCGTATTTACAAAAACAGTCCAGAAGGAATCATGATCCGGATCAAAGATGCAGTTTATCGATTGTAGGTTATTCGTTTCATCAGGCGACCATGATCTTACATTGCCTCTTGGCTTGATGAAAAAGACGGTATCAGAATCATAACTCATGAAACTGATAATCTGTTTATTATGGGGGTCAGCAAAATTCCATGAGATATATCCGGAAAGTTCATAGTCATAGGTCGAGTTATCGTCGAAATAGTATTCCCTGTAGTTTGAAACTCCGGTCTGAAGGAAAGCGATATTATAGCCAGGATACATGAGCGCGTCCTTGAGCTTGTCTTCGGTTCCTGTGGAGTAAAGTTCTTTGCCTCCCAAGGGACCCAAATTTTTGAAGAAAGGCAAATAGGCGTCAGGGAGCAATACCGGGGAGTCCTCTCCTTTTATTGCAGACCATGTGTTGCTTTTGCTGTATAATGAAGTCGATTTCGAGACTTTGTTAGTATCAAGATCTACGAAATATATGTAAGGAGTCGATGTCACGAACACCTTATTCTGACGCTTGATGAATGCAGCTTCCAGGGCGATAAAATCGGGAAGTCCACTGATATATTTGACGGAGTTATCATTCAAGTCTAAAATCATTAAAGAGCTGTCGCCTGTTTTCATATTCCCAATGATAGATATGATTTTTGATCTATCGGAATCAAAATAACTGTTGCCGGTAAAAAAGTCGTCTTTGTGCAAAGGAATAAGGTTAACTGAGGTTTTCTTTTCGATGAGATCTATGATAAATAGAGTGTTTCCCTCTCCAAGGGTATATAGCTCATGTCCAGATTGGGATTGCATGATTTCTCGAGTGCTTCCCCTGAGTCCTTCAATCAGAAGTGTTATTTCTCCCGTATTCGAATCATAAGACCAAACCTCCTGCCTTTTGAGCATAAGATACTTTCCGGGATAACCATTCCAAGAACTTATATCTTTGACATCGTCAAAAAAATTGGCTTCAGACTCTATCATCTTGGATTCACCTGTTCTCAAGTCAAACCACATAGCCTGATATTCTTCAGTGGATATTATCTCGGTCCGGGCAATGAGAGTATCGAGATTTTCAGATGGATATAAGTAAACCCATTCGAAATCGTTATTCCAATTATCGGGATAGGGGTATTCTGTCCATTCTTCTGTTTCAGTTTTCAAACGAGTAATCCTATTAGAGAAATACCAGATCTCCTTCCGTTCGGAAACTCCCACCTTATTAACAACACCTTCGATTGATCTTGCAAACCACTTTACATCCCCGAACTCACCGTGGGAATTGATGTGAAGTTTGCCGAACTTACCATCAGAGGAAAAGAACAAATTCCAGCCTGATTCAGCATCAGGAATAAGATCGGATTTGTAGTAATCAATCTCCGAGGACAAACCATCCCTCAATTTGCCGGTTCTCACGTCGATCGTGATCATGCTATACAGGGAAGAAGAACTTGCGACCGCCCGGAAAATCAGATAAGGACATTCAGGTATATAGATAAATTGCCCCCAGGGAGAACCCCCGGGAAAACTTATGGTTCCAAGACCGTAATTCTGTGTTTCGATCCATGCACCTTCCGATGCAGGATTCATCGCTAATATGACTATTGCAGTCATAAATATTGTTACTATTTTCTTATTCATACCACTCCTCCATTATTTTTTCAGAATACCCCTACATCACAACACCATGACATCATGATGTAAGGGGCAGTTCTAAATCTGCCCTCATCCAAATCCTGCCTCATTTAAAAATTATTCCCAACCGTCCATGTAAGGGCAGACCTCAGGGAGTCTGCCCTCTAACTTCGAATTCTCACTCCGGTAATTTCACATAAAGACCGGTCTTTGTAAGAAACATTATCATCTCTGTCGTGCCGGTTTTGAACATTGCCATAGCAAACAAATGCGTTCCGGATTTGGTAAACGGCAGCTTGCCATCGGTAAATGTGAAATCTAAAAGAGTTAAATTATCAATTTTTGTATTTGAAGGAACGGTCAAATTCCTTGCCAGCGGCTTCAAACCCTCATTCCAATCCAAACCCGAATAAACGTTTCCATCGGGATCGACCATTACGAAGTACAAATCCACGTTGACTGCTCTATCAGGATAGGAGCAAAGATTCAGCATTATAGAATATAAAGTTTCGTCTCCAGAAGTATCATATTCTAGTCTGAGTCGTATTCCAACGTTGTCGAACCTGCCATTTCCCAGATTCTTGAATACTGAAATAAAACCGTTTAAATTTGCTGAACCCAAATCAGTCTGAATAATATCAACCAGGAGATCATTATTGACATCGGCAACAATTGTAACCCATTCATAACTATCTCCGGGACCATATATTAATGAATCCCCGAAAGTTCCGTCCTTTTTATTAAGGAAAACATTGATGGAACCATCATCCCTGCTTGGAACGATCATATCGATCCACCCGTCATTGTCAATATCGAAAAGAGTTGGCATATTTGGACGTTTGGCAACATTACATTTGACTTCGTTCTCAAAAGTTCCGTCGCCTTTATTCATAAAAACGGATACTGTGTCACCGCCATAATTATTCACCAGAATTTCATTCCACCCGTCATTGTTGATATCAGCAACTGTGGGGGAAAAAGGTTTTGCACCGGTATCATAGATATCTGGATCAGCGAAAGTCCCGTCTCCATTGTTCAAAAATACGGAAAGCTTCTGATTGTTGTATTGACTGCCGAGGATATCCACATAATGATCATTGTTCACATCGGCAACAGTGATATACAAAGCACCTTTAGTTTCAGGATCATATAAGACTGGATCACCAAAAGTCCCATCACCATTGTTTTTATAGACTTCAATGAATCGATCATCACTGCTCATTATCAAATAAGTTGTGACAATATCCAGGAAACCATCGTTATCAACATCTCCAGCATCATGAGAGGTGTGGACGTAAAATTCTTCTCTCTTATACTTGACAATATCAGCAAACGTCCCGTCACCGTTGTTCATAAGAACCTGCATGACATTTTTAGGACTGCCATGGCAAACAACGATATCTAGCCAATTGTCATTGTTAATGTCTTCAATGATTATATTGTGAGAACCAGCAGCATCATAAGTGGTAGGTTCTTCAAATGTACCATCCCCCTTGTTAAAATATATCAATAGATAAGGAGCATTGAGATAAGAAACGACCATATCGACCCAGTTATCATTATTCACATCCGCAGGAGCTATGTAACAACTGTCATTATATAAATAATCAAATCTTGCTGCTTCATAAAATGTACCATCACCTTTGTTCATGAATATTGAGAAGAAATAATCATAACCATGAGATTGTAACAGATCGACATATCCATCGTTATTCACATCTGCAGGAACAGTTAGATGTGCGTAGCAACCAGTGTCATATCTGTCTTCAGCAAAAAGAATTGATGATACAGCCAATAAGATCATCAATACTGTTAAGAGTTTAGACTTCATGAGAAATCTCCTTTCATAAATGGTTAAAACGTTATGTATATTAATCGTCCCCTAACGATGCGTAGGGGCGAATGGCATTCGCCCGATAATTTCAACCGGCAACGCACCGTAAGGAACGAATATTTTCGTTCCCAAATGAAAGATCAATCACCACCCCAGCAAAAAACATAGCCGTATGGCTTGTCATCTTCAGCATAGAATCCGCAAAACCAGAAATTGTTCCGGGAATCCTGATATACATTATTCACAGAATTTACTCCCATATCTTTAATTTCGGGCAAAACCGGATGCCATTTATCATCTTTGAACTGAGCCAGATAGCTCGGATCGCCATTAATACATGAAGCCCAGAATTTCCCGAACCTGTCGAGATAAAACGAGTTGATCCATTCTGACGGCAATCCATCATCAAGGGTGTACGGTATCCAATTTCCGTTGTAATATCTGCTCGGTTTTAAATATTTTGAAGACTTCGTCTTTGCTACCCACGGGCATCCTTCATTGTCAAAACTTAGTTTAGTGGGTTGCAGTTTTCCAGGAAGGATACCAAAATCAATATCTGTGAAGTTGGTAAAATTGATCCCGTCGAATACACTCACTCCACCTGTCGTCTCTGTTTCATCGATATAATGGTATCCTGCTGTCCATATATTTCCTTTCCTATCAATTGCAATGTCAAATAATCCATGGCTAACCATACCGTCATCTTCGTCATAGTTTGTCCAGCTCTCGTCAGCAATGTCAAAACGGCAAAGACCGGCTAAAGAAGCCGTCCAGATTGAACCTTTGCCATCACAGACAAACTCGTTTATATGATTCTCATAATGATACGGATCATCTTCAGGATGGTAATCAGGAGGACAATAATTTACAAAGGAATCCTCAATTGGATCATATCTGAATATACCGCCCCTGTTAGTTGCAACCCAAAAATTACCTTGCGAATCGTATATCATGTCCATTACGCTCAAAAAGCTGAAATGATCCTCACCATAGCCTTTTATAACTCCGTCTTTGTAATGATAAAGAGATGGTGCTCCAGTTGAAGGATTGTTTGAGCTATCGATCCAATAACCTCCGTTAATTTTGTCTTCCAGCACCTGATAAGCTGAAAATTCAATACTCTCATCAAAAATTGTCGTCATCAGCTCCCGCTCGCCTTTGTATTCTGTCGTACATGAAGCGATATCCAGGAAATTTGTTGTACCAGCTTGGGCAATACCTATGGCTAAGGTATGTTCACCATCGTTAACCATTGGGAATGATATGCTGGGGATATCCTGCTCAACTATGAGTGCGGATTCAAATTCAATCGAGGGTGGAAAGAAAAAATTCTCGATAACTGGCTCGGGTCTGGTCATCCATTTTGGTGCAAAGAAAACTGTCTCATTAGTGTCAATTATGACAAGATAGATGTCACCATAAAATCCTTCTTCCTCGTTGATAGCAAGATCCAGCTTCAGCATGAAGACGTCTCCAGCGAAATAGCGTATCTCCCCTGTTTGTAGTGCGAGGTTCACTTCTGCAGATGCAAAAGTTGCCAAAAGCAGAAAGACAATTAAGGTTATATTTGTTTTTTTTAAGTTTGACATCATGTCCTCCTTTCAGAAATTATTAAATTCCAAATCGTTGAACGAAATAATACGTTTGGACTATTTGCTTTCCTTTCCTACATAGTAATTCCAAGTTCCCATAGGACCAAACTCGAAATCTTCGCTGAGAAAAATTGCGTTGAAATTGTACATACCCTCGGGTATTCCTTCGATTATTTCCTGATTTAGAATACCGACAGAGACATCCATATCAGGGGGCAGAGTCAAGTTGAATCCGTTTAGTGCCGTATCCCAACCTGTCCCATTGAAGAAAAGATATTGACCGTCAGGTATGCATAGCCAGAGATATAAAGTGACAGTCTGCGGTCTGTCTGAATTTTTTACCCTGATGCTGTAAGTGCATGTGTCCCCCGGAGCATACTGAATGAAATTTGTTCGGTTTTCTATGGTTACGGGATCTTCCCATTTGGGATAGAAATTGTAAACGAAATACCTTGGATAACTGTAACTCAAAAGATATATTCGGGATCGGTCTTTTGGATAGAAAACGCTGCGAATGTTTTCATCAGGGAGATCAAATTCCTTTGTGACTTCTCCGGTTTCGAGATCAACTTCCAGAATTCTCTTATCTGGCTTCTCTTCATTGAAGACATCATGGCATAAATCGACAACCACAACTTTCTGCCTGTTCTCGTCCCAAAAACCTGTAATTTTATCGTTGAATAGATTGCTCGCTTGAGGATCATTTTGTTTTTCACCATAAAGGATTTGTCTCGCTTCAGTATCAATCGACCATGCACCATAGTAATCCCACAAAAATACGCGCTCCTGTCCGGGGATTGGTATAATTCCGGGCGATGCTTTTGATTCGAAACCATCTGAAGCATTCTCCTGAACCATAAAACGAATCAATTCGCTTCCGGTAGTTGCATCCAACATGATAAATTCCCGGTTGTATGTGTAGCTTCCGGTAGTGATTTTGTTTAAGGCATAGATGTATTTTTCGGATGGATCGATATATATTTTGTCAATTTTATTAAATAATTCTCCCGAAATGTTAAATGAGTGTAATAGTTTATGGGAGGTCGTGGATAGTTTGTAAAATCTCCATTGAAGCATCGCTCCATACTCATACATTGCCCAGAAAGAGTTGTTATCATTGTCAAAAATTGAAAAAGAATCAGTAAGACTCTCGATGTCGGGAGGAGTCCAGACATTAACCGTGCCATCCGATTTAATGAACATGACCGAACCGTTTAAATCCTCTTTCTGATCTTTAGAATATATACCTTTCGTTGCAATAATTTCCCCATTCTCGGGATTAGGATAAAATTCGGCTGCACTATGGGGAAGAGTAACCTCGTTGATTTTTTTTGAACTGCTGTCATAAATCCAGTAAGTTTCTGAATAGTCTTCTTGCCAGATTTTGAACAAAGCTTTGTTGGTACCCGGAAATGGATTTGAGTCCCAAAGTTGCATTCCCGGTCCGGTGCATATGTAGTCCTTACCACCAAGAGTTTTCATGCATGTAAAATAAAGGTTGTATGTTTCGGGAATTATACTCGGTGAATCTCCACCCGGGATCGTCCCCCATCTGTCATGTCCGTTTGCATAGGGAAATGATTTAGCAACTTTCATTTTTCCGAGATCGATCGTATAAATATGCGGAGCAACAAGCCCCACAAGCTTGTTCTCCAAAGAGTAAAATTTAATTGTATTACTCATGCCATCAGGAACTCCCTCGACATATTGAACGGTAACATCCAAAACATTGATAACAATAAGTTTTGGATCAGGCCAGACTGATTCCGTTGCAAAATCGATTATCTTGAGTCTATCTGAGTCGAACAGGATCTTGTTACCACCTGACCTGTAATACAGGACATCATCATTTTTCAGTGGTAGTGGATAGCTGTCAAATGTCTTGGTCTCGAGGTTGACTTTCAGAAGATCGTTATCTCTTCCAAGTATGTAAAGCATGTTTCCAGTTTCATTTTGCATGATACCGTTTTGTGAATGTCCGTTAAATCCGCTTACCAAAAGCAGAAGATTGCCATTAGCATAGTTATATGACCAAATCTCTTTGCTGTCCCTCAATATGAGATAGCTACCTGCCCGACCGTTCCAATTGGCAATATCGTTGATATCTTCGAAGAAACCTGCTGAAGCGGAGATAAGATTTGATTTTCCTGTCAGAAGATCCAATTGCATAGCCTGATAATCCTGAATCGTTTTCCCTTTGGATCTAACAATAACGCTTTCGAGACTTTCAGAAGGATAGAGACTTATCGTATTGAAATTGATATCCCATCCGGATGCATAGTTATACTCCTTGAAAATGTCTTTATCTGTTTCATACTTGTAAATCTTTTCTGCAAAAAACCAGACTTCTTTCCTTGATGCGACTGTCAATGTTTCGGGTGTGAGTGTATATATCTCGTCTAACCAGGTTTCTTCACCAAATACCCCTTCGCTTGAGATGTGAAGCTTTCCGAACTTGTTATCCACGGCAAAATAGATATCCCAGCCACCCGCAGGAACCCGCATGAATCCCATCTTCCTGTATGACGCTTCCCCAATTTTGGCATCCCGGAAAAGTCCCTGACCAACGTCAAAAAGTGCAAGCCGGTTAGATGAATTTAACAGCACATAAGTTGAATTAGGTATTTTCTCGAGGCTTCCGCTAACCATGCCAGCAGAGCCATTGAAAGATAATTCTCCCAACCCGACGTTCTGGGTTTCATACCAGCTTCCGTATATAATAAACGGACAGCTTATCAGAATCATAAGTGTGAAAATAGTTATCCGTTTCGTTATTGACATCTTATCCTCCTTTTAAAAATAGTTAATATTGCATTTTGTGGAGTGAATATTTTCGATCCATACATCACATACACACAAATTAAATTAACCGATAGTGGGTCAAACGTCTCGTTTGACATAATCCTTTGATTGACAAGCGAGACGCTTGTCCCACTGTATTTTTAGGGGAGCGCCACTCACCCCTACGATCTGAGAAATCCGTTAATTGGGCACGGCTTGCAGACTGTATTAAAATTCTTTCTGAAAATGTCTTTCTTGCCATAATATTCTGAAATTTGAATTATTTTTTATAAAAAGTGCAAAATATTAATAAAAACAGTAATCCCCTCACGCAATTACGAGTT
>Ga0272441_10009433_pt1 | contig 15074 bp, 9 predicted proteins | sample SSMProp6N_FD_193582 | JGI IMG/M metagenome (GOLD analysis project Ga0272441, IMG submission 193582) | Marine sediment archaeal communities from Little Sippewissett salt marsh, Falmouth, MA, United States - SSM-Prop-6N | ecosystem: Environmental > Aquatic > Marine > Wetlands > Sediment ... | reverse complement strand
TAAGTGATTATTCTATGTGACGTTTTAGCTTATGAGAGGTAAAAATGAAATACCGGAAATCGTTTTTAACAGCACTCATTAATTTTTTTCTGGTTTGCTTCTTTATGATGCCAGCCCTGATGTTTGCGCAAAACAAACAAGCAAAAAAAATAATCCTTGAGACGGACATGTGCACGTCAGCGGACGATGTTGGCGCCCTGGCCATGATTCACGGCCTGATGAACAGAGGAGAGGCCGAACTACTGGCCGTCTGTTACAACGAGGTTCATCCTGGTGCCGCAGCCGCTATAGATGCCATTAATACCTGGTACGGGCGGGGATATATTCCTGTGGGTATCTATAAGGACCCTCTTCCGGAACCGGGCACTTCAAAATTTTTGGATGAGTTGGCACATTTCCCCCATGACCTGGATGCAAAGAGTACTCCCGGTGCCCTGGATGTCTACAAGGATGTCCTGGCAAAGCAGCCCGATGGCTCCGTTACAATTATCAGCGTTGGTTTTCTCAACAATCTGGATGATCTGTTGAAAAACTCGCCGACCCTCGTCACACAAAAGGTAAAAGAACTGGTCATTATCAGCGACCCGAATGAAGGCGGTTTCAACCTGAATGCTCACAATCTGACGAACGCGTCCCAAAATGTTCTTGAAAACTGGCCGTCTCCGATTGTTTTTCATCATCTGGGTTATCAGGTTTTTACCGGCCCTGGTTTAAAGGATACACCTGAAGAGAACCCCGTGCGGATGGCCTATTATAAACATTTTGATTCCAAATTTCAGGCCTTGTCCAGTTGGGATCAGATCACTGTACTTTTCGGTGTCAGGGGAGCTTCCGGGTACTTTACCGAGAACCTCTCAATCAAGCAGACTTTACAGAATGGATATGTCCTGGAAATGAAACCCGGGCGTCGTTATTATTTGGAAACATTAATACCCGATGATGCCTTTGCCGGGATTATTGAGGACCTGATGGTGGCCCCCCCGGTGAAAAAGAAGGTGATTTTTGAGACTGATATGTGTTTTGATGTAGATGATGTTGGTGCTTTGGCCATGCTGCACAACATGGCTGATAATGGTGAAGCAGAAATATTGGCAGTTTCTTTTAATGAGGTTCATCCAAGTGGAGCCGCGGCCATTGATGCCATCAACACATGGTATGGACGGGGCGATATCCCGGTTGGTGTTTATAAGGGCGATCTGGCAAAGCCGGACCCTTCCCCCTATCTGGACGCGGTAGCTAAATTTCCCCACGACCTGGATGCCGCAAGCGCTCCCAGCTCTCTCGATGTCTATCGGCAGGTTCTGGAAAATCAGCCCGATGGCTCTGTCACGATCATCAGCGTCGGTTTTCTTAATAATCTTTACGATCTGTTGAAAGCCGAACCGGACCTGGTTGTAAAAAAGGTCAAAGAACTGGTTTTCATGCTTTACCTGGATAGTGACAGCTTCCAACTGAGTCGCCATAATTTGCAAAGTACGTCCCTGGATGTTCTGCTCAACTGGCCGACCCCGGTCGTTCATTGTGCCCTGGGGGCCGGTGTAATGACCGGACCCGGTTTGGAGAAAACGCCTGTAGAGAATCCTGTGCGCGAGGCCTTTTATAAATTTTTTAAGAACAATTTTAAAAATCGTTCCAGTTGGGACCAACTGACGGTCCTGTACGGCGTAAGGGGCGCCTCCAACTACTTTAATGTAAAGACGACCACTCTCGGATCGCTTTCTAATGGACATGTCTGGAAATTAAAATCCGGGTACCACTCCTATCTGGTGCCGCAACTGACCAATGAGGAATATGCCGGGATTGTTGAGAAAATGATGATAGCACCACCGAAATAATGATTGTATGTAATAAAACGTTCCGGTTTTGAAAAACGTATTTAAATTGTGTACTTTTAATTTGTTGAAAATTATAACCTAACAAATTGAGATAATAAAATGAAAATGAAATTTTTAGCAGTCTTTTTTATTACAATATTACTCTCTAATCTTTTGCCTGCCCAGACAGTTGTTGTAAAAGAACAAAATGACAATGTCTTTTTATGGATTGAAGCGGAAGCAGGTAAGATTATTGATCCGATGCTGGTCCATGATACGGAAAAAGCCTCCGGTGGGCAGTTCATCGAAGTCAGAGGGGGTAATAATAATATCCAAAATCCACCCAATGACGGTCTGGCTTTTTATAAATTCAATGTGGAAAAAGCCGGGATATATAAAATTTGGGGCCGGGTAAATATTAACATGCATGATGAAGATGCCTTCTGGGTCAAGATGGATGATGAGAACTGGGTAAAATGGAAGGGCATCGAAGTGGGGTGCAAATGGCATTGGGATGAGGTGCATGACACGCAGAAAAATAATCAAGTGATGACCTTTAACCTTGATGCCGGTCCCCACACGCTTGTGCTTACCTATGGTATGGATCAAACCAGGCTGGACAAATGGTTAATCACGAATGATCTGGACTATTATCCAACCGAGGCAGGTCCCCGGGCAGAAGCGATTTTTAAAACAAATCCCAAGATGCCGATTGTGAATAAAACTATTCGTTTTGATGGCTCGGAATCCTTCAGTACAGAAGGCTCAGTTATCACTTATCATTGGGATTTCGGAAATGGGGAAATGATTGCCGGTGTAAATGCTGATTTTACTTTCTTAAATGAGGGAGAATATCCGGTAAAGCTCATCATAACCGATGATGCCGGATTAACCAGCAGATTAATTAAGACAGTGAAAGTTTATACTGAAGAACCGGTTGCTCTTTTTAAGTATACTCCCGACCGCTCGGAATCAAATGAAGTGGTGACCTTTGATGCATCGGAGTCTTTTAATGCCACTGGTAAAATTGTCAAATATGAATGGGACTTTGGAGATGGCGCCAGTGGAAAAGGAGTTACCGCAAAACACGCATTCGCCACACCCGGAGAATATTACACAACACTTACTGTTACTGATAATGCGGGAAAAGTTAACCGTAAAAAAAGGCTGGTGACGGTCATTACAGGTGTTCCGAAAAAGATAATCTATGAAACAGATATGTGTCTGGACGCTGATGATATAGGTGCCCTGGCTATGCTGCATGGGCTGGCTAACAATAATGAAGTTGAACTGCTGGCGGTTTGTTTTAATGAAGTTCATCCAAGTGGCGCCGCTGCGATAGACGCCATGAATACCTGGTATGGAAGAGGTGATATTCCGGTCGGAATATATAAAAAGGACCTTCCTGATCCGGATTTATCCTTTTATCTGGACGCCCTTACAAAATTTCCACATGATCTTGATCAGGAAAGTGCACCAAGCGCTTTGGAGGTTTACAAAAACGTTTTATCAAAACAACCTGACAAATCTGTAACCATTGTCAGTGTCGGGTTTATAGTTAATCTTTATGATATCTTGAAAGAAGACCCGGACCTGGTTGCCCGAAAAGTTGCGGAACTGGTTATCATGGGTGGTCCTGGTGGCGGCGGTTTTAATCTTGCCCGGCACAATACCGGTGCAGCCACGCAGTATCTTCTCGCGAACTGGCCAACTCCTATTGTTTTTACCGGCGCGGGCACCGGTATTTTTACCGGAGAAGGATTGGAAAGTACACCTGTAGAAAATCCCATTCGTGAGGCCTATTATCAATTTTTCAATTCAAATTTTTGTGGTCGCCACAGTTGGGATCAAATTTCCGTTTTGTATGGCGTAAGAGGAGTATCAGATTATTTTACTGATCTTGAAAGTGTTGACAGGTGGGGGCTGAAACCGGGAATGCGATCATCTTTTAAAACAAAATTGACGAAAGAAACCTATGCCCGGATTATTGAGGACCTGATGCTGGCGCCCCCGCAAAAATAATAATGTCAGATTTTTATCAATCTGTAATATGGGCACTAAAAAAGTCGTTATAGAAGACATTTAGTTCATTGTATATTTAATGGAATTGTTTAAAAGTTCTGGAAAGGGTAATATTTTTTATGAGTTGTCGCAAGAGTATATTTTATATAATTTCAATTCTTTTTTTGGTTGTAATTATCATCTTGCCGGTGGTCGTTAATGCGCAGGATAACCCGGCAAAAAAAATAATCTATGAAACAGATATGTGCGCGGACGTGGATGATGTTGGCGGTCTGGCGATATTGCATGCTTTGGCAAACATGGGAAAAGCGGAGATCCTGGCGGTCTGTTTTAACGAGGTCCATCCGTTTGGAGCGGCCGCCATTGATGCCATCAATACCTGGTACGGGCGCGGTGATATTCCCGTGGGTATCTATAAAGGCACTCTTAACCGTCCGGACGGCTCTGGTTATCTTGAGCACGTCGCGAAATTTCCCCATGATCTTGAAAAAAAAGACGCGCCCAGCGCGCTTGACGTGTATCGCCAGGTCCTGAGCCAACAACCTGACAGCTCCGTGACGATAGTCAGTGTTGGTTTTACGAATAATCTCAATGACCTGTTAATCGCGGAACCGGATCTGGTTGCCCAAAAGGTTAAAGAGCTGGTTCAAATGGCCGGATTGCATAATGACGGCTTTAACCTGACGCGCCACAACCTGGTATCCTCCTCTGAGAACGTCATCAGGAACTGGCCAACGCCCCTGGTTATCAGTCAGGAAGGGAGCTCAATCCATACCGGCGACAATTTGAAAACCGCCCCGGAAGAAAATCCGGTGCGTGAGGCTTTTTATAGATATTTTGGTAATGAATTTCGCGGCCGCCCCAGTTGGGACGAGATGGCCGTTTTGTATGGCGTACGGGGCTTGTCGTCATATTTTTACGAAAGGACCTCCGGCACCGGTTCTCTGCCTAACGGTTATATCTGGCAGATGAATCCCGGTATCCGTTCTTATTTGTCAAACCGTCTTTCCAATTCGAGTTTTGAGCATATCATAGAACAGCTGATGGACCAACTGCCTATCGGCGCCCATTTTGATGTTTCTACACGCTATGCCTGGCTGGGTTCCCCGGTTGAATTCGATGCGTCGATATCAATTGTTGAAGGAAACCGGACTGTTCAACAGTATCTGTGGGATTTTGGCGATGGAACATCCGGCGAGGGTGAGCTGGTTACCCATGATTATTCCACAACCGGTACTTTTGATGTTCAATTGATCGTCATTGATAATATCGGTGATACGTTACGTACAACAGAGCAGATTTATATAAGTGATCCGATATTCAGCCCGATAGATCATTTTGGAAACGTAAATAATTATGAAACAAGTCAGGCCGATCTCTGGTCCACCCGGGTTGATTCCAATGATGTGCGTTTATATTTGAGCAATGAACAGCGGGATTCGGAAACGTCTTTACCCGGCTTTTGTTTTGTAAAGGACAGTACATATTCTGATTTTACTTTGAGCATGAACAACCGTACCGGAGAAGATCTGTCAATAAATAGTTATGCAGAATATTCAATCATATTCGGCTATCAGGATGAAAAAAATTATAATTATATGCTGATGAAACATTCTACTTCCCGGCTGGTCAGCGTGTCAAACGGTTCGAGCATAGCCGTTGCATGGACAAAACAGAAAGGATTGCCGGACGATGAATATCACCATGTTAATGTCCGTCTATCCGGCGAACAGTTGGTTGTTTCTCTCGATGATTCCGTTTTTCTCGAATCAACGAGTTTCCGGTGGGCCGGAAACGGAAAGATAGGGTTTGGTTCAACCAAATACGCCATGTTTTTTGATGATGTAAATGTAACGCGTTTGGGCCCATCAACAGGTATAAAAAGTTCCAACAGCATGCCCCTGCAAAACACATTGAATCAAAACTACCCCAATCCCTTTAATCCGTCAACGGAAATCGAATTTTCTCTAACAAAACCTGAAAACGTTAAAATAACAGTTTTTAATATTATCGGTCAAAAGATTGAAACCTTATTGGACAAGTCCATGCAGGCCGGTAATCATAAAGTTGTGTTCGATGGCCGCAATTTAAATTCAGGAGTTTACCTGTATAAAATTAATGCGGGTGAATTTCAAGACATGAAAAAGATGCTTTTGGTGAAATGAATCTATGATAGTATTTAAGAACATCAGCAAGATAGTTTTAAACAGTCAATTAATAATTATCTTTTTAATTTTGGTAACAATAACGCGTGCGGAAACAGGCACGCAAAGTGAAATGCCGGATTTTTCACACAAAAGGGGCTTTTATCATGAGCCCTTTTATCTGACATTAACCGCTGATTTACCGGGATCGTATATTCGATATACCACGGATTGTAGCAAACCGGACAGGAATAACGGCATTCTTTACACAGAACCTGTACTTATTTCAAATATGACAACGGTCCGCGCCGTGGCTTATGAGGATAGTACATTATGTTCTAACGTCCGTACGCATTCATTTATATTTCCCGCCGATGTGCTGACACAGGATGACAGCGGATTACCCACGGAACAACACAACCGGGACCATGTGTTCTGGACCGAAAAATTCGATATGAGTGATGTCAGCCAAACTGAGCAGGAAATGATCGAGGCGTTGCTGGATATACCGACAATGTACGTCTCGGCGCCGTATGATTCGATTTTTGGAATAGCCGGAATACACCGGGGACAAAATCTGGAGGAATACGGCGGCGATCCGCATCACCCCGACTGGCAGGAACTGGTCGAGTGTTCCGTTGAAATGATCTACCCGGAACAATACCAGCATGGCCGGTTTAAGAACTGGCAGGAAAATTGCGGGATCAAAATTCAGGGCGGCGCGGGACGATGGCATAACGGGTCGTTTGATCATAAACAATCATTCACGCTGGAATTTAAAAAGCAATATGGCGCCGGTATGTTAAAAAACGACTATTTGGTGTCAGCGCCTTTTAACAGTGAATCTTCTCCAAAAGAATTTGATAAAGTAATTATCCGAACGGGATTTAACCGGGATTGGGGCTCTGAATGGGACCGGGAAAATTGTGCCTACACCCGGGACCAGTTTGGCCGTGATCTGCAGATCCTGATGTCCGGTTGGGGCTGTCATGGTACATATGTTCACCTTTATATCAACGGAAAATACTGGGGACAATATAATCCCTGCGAGCGAATGGATAACCACGCGCTGGCAACTTATTTCGGCGGTGAAAGTGACGATTATTTTTATGGCAAAGGTAAGGGGGGAGTTAAGTTTGGCAGCGATGAACGATACAATTATTTAAATAATACAAACTGGACCAATAAGCAACTTTCCGAGCTCGAACAGTACCTGGCAATCGATGAATATATCGATGTGGCATTGGTCTATTGTCTGGCGAATGCCGGCGACGGCCCGCAATATTACTTTGGGTGCAAAATGAACCCCCCCGGTCAGCTTTATTATACGGCATGGGATGTGGAAGACAGTTTTGATGGCGGGGGCAGAAGAACCGGCCCACCCGTTTCTATGGAAACATACAATATGCAGTATAGCAGTGATGAATTTCTGGCCTATTTTAAAGTTAAAAAAAATATCGACTTTAAAATGAAATTTGCCGACCGGGCCTATAAGCACTGTTTTAACGACGGTATCCTTACCGATGAGTATATTACTGCGGTGTGGGATTCCAGTTGCCGGTTTATAAGTAAATCGATCCTCTGTGAAATTGCCCGCTGGGGTGATGAACGCGGCCGGGTTTACGGTTATGAGCATTGGAAGAATGAATGCAAGGATGTTCGCGATGACCTCATTGGTAGAGCCGGAAAATTGATCACCGAGATAAAAAAATCGGGTATGTATCCAAAAATAGACCCGCCGGCCCTGAAAGATGGAAGAAAAATAATCACAACAAATACCTATAATTGTCCTGAAAGTTTTCCACTCACCATTGTGTTTCCAATGCCCGGTAACGGAGAGATCTATTATACGGTTGACGGCTCCGACCCGCGGACATGGGACCTGACCGGAAACGTTTCCGCTTCAGCGATTAAAGCGGACGGGCAAATGACAACTACCCCGGTAACTCAGGTTACAACGATCAAGGCCCGGATCAAAGATGGCGATGTCTGGAGTCCGCTCCGTGAACTGAAGATCATCCCGGAAAACACGTCGCCTGTAGTGATCAATGAAATTAACTACAACTCGTATCCGAATTTTGATACTGAAGACTGGGTGGAAATTTATAACAACAGCGACACGGATATTTCCCTGGCCGGCTGGACATTAAAAGATTCAAATGACGATAACGTCTTTCACTTTAGCCCGGGAACCGTTTTAAAACAGGATTCGTTCCTGGTTGTTTGTTGTGATACCGCTGATTTCAAAGAGTTATTTCATGATGTTGACAATTACATCGGCAATGTTGATTTCAAATTCGGAAATGACGGGGATGCCGTCCGGATATTTGACATTAATAATACACTCATTGACTTTGTACAATATGATAATGAGGCTCCGTGGCCGGTTCCGGCTGCGGGATGGGGCGCTACTTTGGAACTCATTGATCCGAAATATGACAACGCTGAGGCTGAAAACTGGATCGCTTCGAAATTCTTCGGTACTCCGGGTCGTCGTAAAACATCGACTCCGTTAACCTTAATAAACCAGAAACCGGAAACACAAAACACGCCCGGTAAGTTTGCTCTTGCACAAAATTATCCCAATCCTTTTAATTCGACAACGCATATTAATTATAGTATAGCATCCGCGGGAGTTGTCATCTTAAAAATATATAACATTCGGGGACAGGAAGTCAAGACACTGGTAAACGGTTATCAAAATTCCGGAGAACATAACGTAAGCTGGACCACTGAGGGCCTCGCCAGCGGTATTTACCTGTACCGGTTAAAGATAAAGGACTTTTCAGCAACCAGGAAATTAATTTTGGTAAAATAAGATAAACTGATAAAATAATAAATGGCAACAACCTTAAGATGATAGCATACAGAAAACATGACATTTTTTATTGTTTAATTTTTTTATTGCTAATCCGAAGAAAACAGATATTGATGAAAAATGGTAAATACTAAGGATCTTGTTGTGGAATGAGCGATGATGAAAGAGTATGGGTGGGCGCCGGGAATGCCAAAACTTTTGGTAGAAGGGATGACTAAAACTCACAGAAAAATTATTGTGAATAAAAGAGGAGTTTGGATATGGAAAACGAAAAAAAAATTAATATTGCCATTATTGGATTAGGTTTCGGGGCCGAATTTATTCCAATATATCAAAACCATCCGAATACCAATTTATATGCAATATGCCGGCGCGATAAAGAAAAACTTGATCAAACCGGAGACGTCTTTGGTATTAAAGTTCGATACACCGATTACCAGGAATTACTGAAAGATGAAAACATAGATGCCGTTCATATAAATACACCTATTCATTTGCATGCCCGGCAAAGCGTTGAGGGTCTTCGGGCCGGAAAGCATGTGGCATGCACTGTTCCCATGGCCACAACCATCGATGAATGTCACGAAATCGTAAAAGCACAAAAGGCCTCGGGAAAGAAATATATGATGATGGAAACGACCGTCTATTCCAGGGAATTTTTATATGTGAAGGAAATGCTGGAAACCGGTGAGTTGGGAAAAATACAATTCCTCAGGGCGGCGCATCATCAGGAAATGGCGGGTTGGCCGGGTTATTGGGAAGGATTACCGCCGATGCATTACGCCACGCATTGTGTGGGACCCTGTCTGGCATTGGCGAAACGCGAGGCCGAGTACATATCGTGTTTGGGTTCAGGTAAAATTGATGATGAGCTCATAGAAAAATACAACTCTCCCTTTGCTATCGAGACATGCCATATCAAATTAAAGGATTCTGACCTTTCCGCGGAGATCACAAGATCACTGTTCAATACGGCGCGGGAATATGTGGAAAGTTTTGATGTGTACGGCAGTAAAAAGTCTTATGAATGGCAGCAAACGGCACAGGAAAATCCTGTTGTTTTTACAGGTGAAGACGCTGCCCGGGTAAGTGTGCCGGATTACGCACATTTATTGCCTGAAGGTATCCGTCCATTTACAACCAAAGGCGTTTACGATTTGGAAGAAAATGAGCATCTCTCATTTAAACAGGGCTCCGGACATGGCGGTTCTCATCCTCATCTGGCCCATGAATTTATAAAAAGCATTGTAGATGACCGAGAACCATTCCCTAACGCGCCGCAATCAGCAAACTGGACGTCAATTGGGATATTAGCTCACGAGTCTGCTATGCAGGGCGGGATCAAAAAAGTCCTGCCGGACTATTAAAAGGCACATAATTCACATCGAACATGATAATTGATTTAAGGGTCCTGCTATGAATGAAAAGTCGAATAAACTAATTTTTTATGCAAGTTGCCTTTCTCTGATGTCAGCCGCTTTAATTTTTATTGCCCGGGAGCATCTCGGTCACATTCTAATTCAGGAGGAGAACATACTCACAAAGATACAGTTTGGAAATATTTCAGGCTGGGCCTTTAAAGGAACTGCCCTGGCCCTGCTTATTTTTTCTCCGCTGATAGATAGAATCGGATTAAAGCGAGGGATGGTTATCGCCTGGTTTTTTCAGGTGACCGGAATTGTTGGTTTTGTCATAAGTAGAGAACCATTGGTCATGTTAATTGCCATGACCTTTGCCGGATTTGGCTGGGGCGTCCTGGAAGCTACGATTAATCCGCTTTGTGCCGCTCAGTTTCCGGACCAAAAAACAAGAATGCTTAATATACTGCATGCGTGGTGGCCCTGTGGTTTGATCATCGGCGGATTGTTTTGTACTTTCTTCCTCGATGCCATATCCACACCCTGGCAGGTGTATATGTTAATCATGCTGCTTCCGGTCCTGATTTATGGAATACTTATATTCAATAAGAAATTTCCAGAGACAGAACGCGTGGATGCCGGTGTGTCAAATAAAGTCATGTTCAAAACAGCCATAAAACCGGGTTTTTTAATACTGTTGTTTTGCATGTCATTGACGGCTTCAGCTGAACTGGCCCCGGGTCAATGGCTGGAAACGACTTTTAAAGAGTATGCGAACGCGAGTGGGACCTTAATACTGGTGTATGGCAGTATGATCATGTTTGTCCTCAGGTTTTTTGCGGGACCGCTTGCAAAGGCCATCAACCCGATTGGAATAATGACTGTATCCTGTTTTCTGGCCTCAATTGGATTATTTATGCTCTCGCGGGCCGCTGAAACATCAAGTATTCCGTTAATTTATATATCTGCCACTGTTTTTTATCTTGGCGTTTGTTATATGTGGCCCACAATGTACTCTCTTGCTGCCGAGTTGTACCCCGGCGGCGGCGGATTTACCATTGGCCTGATCGGTTTTATTGGTATGCTGGGTGTAAGTGTATGGATACCGCAGATTGGATCATTGGGACAGACATATGGTCTTCCAACGGCTTTTTCCATTGTTTCCATTTTGCCCGCGATTGCGTTATTGGTATATATAGGTTGGTGGATTAAATTAAGTAAAACAGGTGGTTATAAAATTGTAAATTTGAGTAAAAATAATTAAGTAGATTATGTAATATTGATGAGTGGGCGGCGTACGCGCCGTCTACTTTATGTTATGAGCTTAATTGTAATAATACAGGATAATATTATTTAAATTATGGATAAATATAATGTCTTTGCGTTTCATGTTTAAAATTATTTATCGACAAAAGACATGCATTTAACCATCATGAAAATCAAGGTGAAATTATGCGCAGTAAAATTTTAAGCGATTTAACGTTCCTGTTTTTTTTAATGATCTTGTCAAATGCCCTTGCTCAGGATTTTCCCAAATTGTCAGAGACTTTCAGGCTAAAGCAACTGGAACCGCCAACGGGAAAAATACGTATGGTCCTGGACACGGATACGTTTAATGAAGTGGATGATCAATTCGCTCTCGCGTATACTGTACTGTCCAAAGAAAAAATAAAACTCGAAGCAGTTTATGCGGCGCCATTCCATAACAGTCGAAGTACAGGTCCTGGAGATGGCATGGAAAAGAGTTATCAGGAAATTTTGAAAATTTTAAAAATGCTAAAAGTACCCTCGACAGGTTTAGCATTTAGAGGTTCAAGTGATTATCTGAGGGATGTTGAAAAGCCCCATCGCAGTGAAGCCGCAATGGATTTAGTCAAACGCGCCAAACAAAGCAGCCCGGATGATCCCCTGTATGTGGTGCCGATCGGGTGTATCACAAATATCGCTTCGGCTATTCTGATTGAACCGAAAATAATTGAAAATATCGTGGTCGTCTGGCTTGGGGGCAACGCATTGTACTGGCCGCATCAGCGAGAATTTAATTTGCGCCAGGATGTGCTCGCGGCCCGGGTTGTGTTCGATTCCGGCGTTCCTTTCGTGACGTTGCCATGCCGGCCGGTTGTTTCCCATCTGCACACAACCATTCCCGAGTTAACACATTATCTCAAGGGAAAAACAGAGATCTCGGATTACCTGCTCAATATTGTGATCGAGTACAGCAAGGGTCGGGAGGCGTACTCCAAGGTTATCTGGGATGTATCTGCAGTGGCCTGGCTTATAAATCCTGAATGGGTATCCACGAATCTCGTCCATAGTCCGATTATGACCGACCAGGTCACATTTAGCATTGACCAGTCCCGCCACTTAATGCGAATGGCGACCTCTTTGAACCGGGACCGGATTTTCGCTGATCTTTTTAAAAAATTAACAAACAAACCATAGATGATACATCATCTGTTGTTATAAGTGAAGGAGAAAATATGGTCACCCGAGTCAGAGTTTTTGTTTTATTGTTTTTAGTCACTTTGTGTAACGTATTTGCTAAAGTTAATACACTGGAAATTGGCGCCTCTGCCCCGGATTTTAATCTTATTGGGATAGATGATAAAAATTATACTTTGGACAACTTTTCAGAAGCAGATGTTCTGGTCGTCATTTTTACCGCCAACCATTGTCCCACTGCCCAGGCTTATGAGGGAAGAATTATTAAAATGGTTAACGATTACAAGGATAAAGGAGTGGCCATAGTTGGTATTTCTTCAAATCATCCGGCAGCATTACGTTTGGATGAATATGGTTATACCGATATAGGTGACAATTTTGAAGACATGAAACAGCGCGCCAAGGATAAACGTTACAATTTTCCTTACCTGTATGATGGCGACTTGCAGGAAGCTGCCAAAGCTTACGGCGCCATTGCCACCCCGCATGTTTTTATTTTTGATAAAGAATGCGCGCTGAGATATGTTGGCAGATTTGATGACGGTGAAAATATAAAAAAGGTAACCAACCATGATGCCCGTAATGCAATCGATGCTTTGTTAACCGGAAAAAAGGTCCCCGTTGAAAAAACAAAAACTTTCGGCTGCTCTATTAAATGGGCATATAAAACTGAATCCGCAAGAAAGACACTGGAAAAAATGAATGCGGAAGAGGTGCTAGTCAGCAAAATCGATATTGTGGGGATAGAAGAACTGGTAAAAAATAGTTCTGAAAAGTTGAGATTAATTAATTTCTGGGCTACCTGGTGTGCTCCGTGTGTTGCAGAATTCCCTGAGCTGATTGAAATTAATAGAAACTTTCGAAAACGCAAGTTTGAAATGGTTACAATTAGTTTGGATTCTCCGGCTAAGGAAGCTGCCGTGCTGAAATTTCTTAAAAAAACCTACGCGTCAACAAAGAATTATCATTTTAATGCGGATGATAAATACAATCTGATTGAAGCGGTTGATAAAGAATGGCCGGGATCATTACCCTACACGATTATTGTCAAACCCGGCGGGGGCATTCTGTATAAAAAATTGGGAACTATTGATCCTCCAAAAGTGAGAAAAATTATTGTTGAATATCTTGGACGTTATTGGGAACATTTACAATAAAAAGCTGCCGATATTCACAAGCAGCAAAAATGAAGATATTCTATACATGACGTCAAGACAATTTTTTAAGCGCTCAAATTCAGGAGGGTGATATGAAAAAACAGATTTTGACATTATTTATATTTATGATTTTTGTTTCCGGCAGCGGCGCTCAACCTATGATTGATTCAGCATCTTCAACTAATCCGGCAACGGACATTGACGGCAATGTTTACAAAACCGTCAAAATTGGTAAGCAGGTGTGGATGGCCGAGAACCTGAAAGTAACCCATTACAGAAATGGTGACGCGATTCCAAACCACAGCGATGATCAAGAATGGGATAGTGCAACCGGCGCATACTGCATTTATGATAACGATACAACCAATATTGATATATATGGCATGCTATACAACTGGTTTGCAGTGAATGATAGCAGAAATATAGCCCCTGAAGGCTGGCATGTGCCGACGGACGACGAATGGCAGGCACTTGTGAATTATTTGGGCGGAGATACTCTTGCCGGTGGAAAAATGAAAAGTACCGGTACGATTAAAGATGGAGATGGTCTGTGGCATGGTGCGAATGAAGGGGCTACGAACGAAAGCGGCTTCACCGCGCTGCCGGGTGGTTACCGTTACAATCATGGAGTTTTTGATAGTATTGGCAGCACCCCTTATTTCTGGTCTTCTACGGAGAGCAGCAATGGCACTGCCTGGTATCGCTACCTGTATTATGGTAATTCAACTGTATACCGGCATGACAGCGGCTGGAAGCAAGCAGGCTACAGCGTACGCTGCATTAAGGATTGAGTTTGCGGATTTTATTCTTTTGAATGAGCTGTGATCGAGTACTTTACAAAATGTTTTACCCGCACGCATACATGATGCAGAGTTGGAGGCGTAAAGGTATTGTCTGTGTTTCGTACCGGATAACGTTGTGATATACATTTTGAAACGATTTTTAAGGATATTGCACTTTAATCAGGTAAATTTTAAATTCAAAACGAAGGATGTTTCAATAGAATGCAGTTTTTAAATATGATTATTTTCGGAATTAAAATTTAAGGAGAAAGGCATGAAAGTAAAATTATTCCAGATTTTATTAATATCTCTGGCAATTTGGGTATCGGGCTGTTCTGTTGAACAGAAAACCGGTGCTGATGACGCGGTTTCGCTATTTGACGGTAAAAGTCTTGCCGGATGGGAAGGTGATCCGGACTGGTTTCGCGTCGAGGATGGATCGATTGTCGCCGGTTCGCTTGAAAAAGATATCCCGCACAATATGTTCCTGTGTACAACGGAAGAGTATGGCGATTTTGAATTAAAACTTGAAGCCAA
>Ga0272441_10009430_pt1 | contig 15081 bp, 9 predicted proteins | sample SSMProp6N_FD_193582 | JGI IMG/M metagenome (GOLD analysis project Ga0272441, IMG submission 193582) | Marine sediment archaeal communities from Little Sippewissett salt marsh, Falmouth, MA, United States - SSM-Prop-6N | ecosystem: Environmental > Aquatic > Marine > Wetlands > Sediment ... | reverse complement strand
TTTGTTTTATCAACCACCGAGCACATACCCGGAAGTGTAAGTTCGGCTGAGTTCCATTTTCTCCCAGACGCAACCTCATCAACTAACGGCGGCGCAAGAAGAAAGCTCATTACACTAAGCGATAGTGTATATCTCAGTTTATATATCAAGCACAGTACAAGTTGGACGGGGTCAAACCAGTCATATCACCCACACCAGTTTCATTTTGTTACAAATATGGACAGTGCATACGTGGGCCCGGCATATACCTATTCAACTCTGTATATAGAGACCAACGAGGGTGAGCCTTTGCTTGCCCTTCAGGACGGCAAAAACATCGATCCGGACAACAAAGATGTTGACCTGACATATATTACCGAAGAAAGGGCGATTGCCGGCTGCAACGGTGACAGCGACGGTCACGGGGACGGTGAATGTTACAGCAGCTACCCTTATGTCAACGGCAAACAATGGCGGTCGGGCAGTATTTACTTCCAGGACAGTCCCGGCCCTTATTACAAAAACGACTGGCATCTTATCGAGGCATACTTCCAGATGAACAGCATTATCGACGGCAACGGGGTAGCAGACGGCCATGTAAAATACTGGTATGATGGCGAACTGATAATCGACCACGAAAATGTTATGCTTAGGACCGGGGAGCATCCGGGTATGAGATATAATCAGTTTATAATTGCACCGTATATAGGACCCGGCTCACCAGTTGACCAGACGTTCTGGGTCGATAACCTGACAGTAGCTGATTCAAGGCCGATACCGGGAGATATCAATAACGACGGTGATGTAGACCTTAGAGACTTTGCCGAATTTGCACCGGCCTGGCGAAGCGAGCTTGGCGAGGGCCAATGGAGTCTTGACTATGAGATTTCCAAGCCTGTTGACGGGGTAATCGACGAGTCCGACCTTGGAGTTATCGCGGAGAACTGGCTGATAGAAGAGCCTGACCACCTGCTGGACAGCTTCGAGTTCTATACCTACACTATCAGCGGCCACAACCCCCTCATGGACACATGGGAGCCGACGGGGGCCACCGAGGATTATTATGAACTTGAGGAAATAACTGTTTACAAAGGTTTTAAATCGCTAATGATTGACTCATACAACTTCGAAGCACCCTATTACTGCGGGGTCAGCCGAACGGATACACCTCAGGATTATACGCTCGGTGGTACGGCGAAAAGTTTGTCGCTCTGGTTTAGGGGCACAACAAGTATCGACGAGATATATGTGAGATTAATAGATAACAGCGACGCACAGGCCGTGGTCAAATACAGCGATGCCTGGGACATCAGCGACCTGGAACTTCAGCAGTGGCAACAGTGGAATATCGACCTTCAGTACTTCTTTGACGATAATCCCAGCTTCGATATGACTAATGTTAAAACTCTCGAAGTCGGCGTCGGCGACTGTGTCAATCCGCGCCCTGTCGGGAGCGGCCCGGTGTACTTCGACGAAATCTGGCTCTATCAGGAGTGACCTTTGTCAGGGCGCCGGCAAGACGCAAAATAATGCATAGAAGCCAAAAGGAGGATTTTATGTCTAAAAAATTATTATGTCTAGCAGCACTTATCCTAATTTCAGGGATAGTCAGCAGCACTGAGGGAGCCGACCAAATATTCTTTACAGAACTTTTCGAAGACGATAATTTCGTTGCGAGAGGATGGTACGATGGGACTTTCTTGCGATCAACCACCGAGCACATCCCCGGAAGTACAAGCTCAGCCGAATTTCATTTTTTACAGGACGCCTCCTCAACCGGCTACGGCGGCAGAATAGCTGTTCCCGAATCCGATAGAGTTTACCTTAGTTTTTATATCAAGCACAGTACCAGTTGGATCGGCTCAGGCGTGGGCTATCATCCCCACCAGTTTCATTTCACAACAAACATGGATAGCGTCTGGGTAGGCCCTGCATCCACCCATTCGACCTTATATATAGAAACGGTTGGGGGAGAACCCCGATTAGCTCTGCAGGACAGCCAAAACATAGACGAAGGCAATATAGGTGTTGACCTGACAGATATCACCGAAGAAAGGGCCATTGCCGGCTGCAATGGTGACAGCGACGGTTATGGAGACGGTCAGTGTTATTTGTCTGGCTCCAGCCACCGCAATGGAAAACATTGGGGCGCCGGCGCCGTTTACTTTCAGCACACCCCGGGAGCGTACTATAAAAACGACTGGCATTTCATCGAGGCATATTTCCAGATGAACAGCATTGTGGACGGTAAAGGAGTTGCAGACGGCCATGTAAAATACTGGTACGACGGCGACCTGATAATTGACCATGAAGACGTAATGCTGAGGACAGGCGAACACCCGACAATGAGATACAATCAGTTTTTGATAAAACCGTATATAAAGCCCACTAGCGCCCCAGGCTCACCAGTTGACCAGACATTCTGGGTCGATGACCTGATGGTCGCCAATTACCGTGTTGGTAGTTATTCCCTCACAGTTAACAGCGGCAGCGGCGACGGCTCCTATGAAGAAGGCGAGGTGGTGGCCATCAGCGCCGATGTTATCAGCGGCCTGACATTTGCAGAATGGACGGGCGATACAGCCGGTATAGCCAATATATATTCAGCAAATACCACAATAACAATGCCGGCACAGGATGTTACTATTACCGCAACCTACACAGGGACGCAAACGTACCTTCTGACGGTAAACAGCGGCAGCGGCGGCGGTTTATATGAAGAAGACCAGGTCATCCCCATCGCCGCCAATGCTCCACCGACGGGAGAGGAATTTTCCCACTGGGCCGGTGATACAGCCGGTATCGCTGATGTCAATATCGCTTCGACAACTATTACAATGCCGCCGCAGCCCACCACAATTACCGCAATTTATAAACCGCTCGGCGGTTCCATAGTAACAAAGGAATTTGGCGACGCAGTAAACAGCGACTATCCCGGCACAGTGGCAGATACGTGGGCGAGGGCCGGCATGTCTAATAACTATTCGAGTGATGTTCAGTTAAATACTTATACCTGGCCGGACAATGTTATCGCAAATGATATTATTATCAAATGGGACCTGTCGGTCATACCGCCTGATGCGACGGTTACCGAAGCGACGCTTTATCTGTATCAAACAGGTTCCGACGAAGATTTGCTTTACGATTTACCGGTGCACAAAATTATAAACGTGAATCCCGATATTTCGACCCTAAGCTGGGAGACATACGATGGCATCCATAGCTGGACCGGCGGTGCCGACGGAGGGCAAAGCGATATTGCGACCGCTGAAGATACCCAGGCAGTCAATCTCACCAATAATGAATACAAGACCTGGAGCGTGGCCGCTATGGTGCAGGAATGGGTCACAACTCCCTCCAGCAATTTCGGTATGATGGTCAACTCGGACGCCGTGGCGACCAGGGATAGTTGCAGGTATTTTGCATCTTCGGAAGCTGCGGATAATACGACAAGGCCGAAACTTATCGTCACGTATACAACGGCGCTTACCGGGGATAGCGAGCCGGACGGCGATGTGGACTTTGATGACTATGCGGAGTTTGCCCTGCACTGGGGGCAAACCAACTGTAATGACTTAAACGACTGGTGCGGCGGGGCGGACTTTAATCATCTCGATGATGTGAACCTTGATGATTTGAAGGGCCTGACCGATAACTGGCTGGCGGGTGTTGAATAGTAAAACCAAATGTGGTATAACAGCCGCCACAGATGGTTAAAGATACTGAAAAGCTCTATACCGAACGTCTCGCCCGATATACCACGGCGATGCGTAACGAAAAGCCGGACAAGATTCCCATTCGTCCGTTTGTCGCCGAATTCACAGCCAAATATGCTGGATATACCTGCCAGGAAGTAACACACGACTACCAAAAAGCATTTGCCGCCGTCCGCAAGTGCGCCGCCGATTTCGACTGGGACGCGGTGGTCGGCAATATGGTTTACGTCTGGACGGGGCTGACGCAGGCCATCGGTCTGAAATACTACGGCGTGCCGGGTATAGATGTTCCAGCCGACACCGGCTTTCAATATCGCGAGCCGCCCGAAGAAGCGGCGTTTATGAAGCCGCAGGAATACGACCAGCTTATCGAGGATCCGACCGCTTTTCTGTTCAACGTATGGCTGCCGAGAGTTTCCGCAGATGTAAGTGAAATGGGGCAGCCAACATCATACCGCAATAATCTTTCATTTCTAAAGGGCGGTATGGCAATGCTGAGCTACTTTAATTCGTTCGGCCAACAGAACGCCTTGCTGCGTTCGGAATCGGGTACGGTCTCGGCTATCGCAGGTATTCTAAAGGCGCCGTTTGATATTCTGGCCGACAAGCTGCGAGGCTATCTTGGGCTTGTTACCGATTTACGTGAACGACCGGAGAAAGTCATGGCGGCTTGTGAAGCTCTGATGCCGCACCTTCTAAACGTCGCGCTGTCCGGTGCAGACCCGGACAAAAACGTCCCCATAGGTTTCTGGATGCATCGCGGATGTGTGCCGTTTATCTCACACGAGCATTTCGACAAATTTAATTGGCCCACACTTAAGCCCATTATAGAAGAAATATGGGCCCGCGGACATCAGGTGCTGTTCTACGCCGAGGGCGACTGGAACGCCCATTTGAAATCCTTCGCCGAGCTGCCCGAAAAAAGTATTGTTTACCACGTCGATAAGGCCGATATTTTCGAAGCCCATAAAGCAATCGGTCACAAATTCTGCATCAGCGGAGGCATCGACAATGCCCTGCTGAGCTACGGCACGGCCGATGAGGTGCGCAAGTGTTGTAAAAAAGTAATTGACGGCGTGGCAGGTGACGGCGGATATATTATGGACGCAAGCGCTATTATTCAAAACGACGCCGGCATTGAAAACATCAGGGCTATGACCGAGTTCACACGTGAATACGGGGTGTATTGATGGAGTTAATCGAATGAGCAAACAAAAAGAAACAAAATCCCAGCCGGGTATCTGTATTCGGTGGGAGGAAAAACTGAAGGAACTGGGTGAGATTCCAGGGGACAAAGAGCTCATCCGCAAAATCTGGGAAGACAACGAGGCTCTGGCCTATATGTATATATGGCACTGTCTGTTATCGTTCTAAAAGTTATTTTTTTTAAGGGAGGCAGGTACAACTATGAAAAGGCTCATATCTTTATTTATCATTGTTTTTCTTTGCAGTTTTAATATTTTTCCGGCGCAGGGAGAGGAAAAGCTGCTTGCAGATATAGAAAAGAGCGGTGATATAAGGCACTGGAATAAAGCTCAGGGAAGAAGCCTGGAAGTTTCGCAGGAATCGCCCCTTCTGGGCAGCGCCTCGGTTAAGGTTTATCCTTATACATATATATCCTTCTCGGAGCTTAGCGGTATCCCAGGTGACTGGTCTGGTTATGATGCAATTGCAATAGATTTCAATAACACAACGGGCAGAAGCCAACCGCTGCATATTCTGCTTGGCGATAAAGACTGGATTAAGGCAGGGACACAATACTGGGACAGATACAACGGCAACCATATGCTCCCACCGGGCAGGTACACATTCACCCTGGGCATAACAGGGCTTTACCGGGGAGAGCTTGGAAGTAGATTCAATAATCTAAAAGATGTTATCAATCCGGCCCAAATAGTACGACTTGACATGGGGATAGGAAGAGAAGGTGATAAGGGAGAAAAGGCGATTTATTTAGACAATATCCGGCTGATAAGCAAAAAGCTGCCGGAGTTTATCAGGGCCTTCGATTTCGGCCCGGAGCAGCAGAACCTGCAGCTTGGCTTTACTGCAGTTACATGGAACACGGAATATTCAAAGGACAAGGGGTACGGGCTGAAAAAACCTCTGGGCTCTTCGAGAGACGCTATTGACGACGGTTTTCCGAGCGTGCTTTACAGGGACTGGGTTTCGATGTCGAGTTCCTGGACAGATTACGAATTTGTCATAGACCTTCCGAATGGCATCTATAATGTTTTTACGGTGTACAGTGACTGCGGCTACTGGGGCGGACAGGCCATCAGGCATACCAAACGGCACATAGAGGCCGAAGGCAAAATAAAATGGTCGGAAAACCTCGGAAGGCACGGCAATTACTGGAAGCCGAATTACCTCTTCGAGGACGTGGAACCGCTGATGGGACAGGACTTCTGGGAACTCTATATGGAGAAGATATTCGAGCCCAAAAGCTTCAGGGTCAAAGTAAATGACGAACAGCTTAATTTGAAATGGCACGCCGACGAATTCCGGTCATCGAATGTGGCCTGCCTGATTATATACCCCGCCGCTAAAAAGAAAGAGGGTGCGGAATTCTGCGATGAAATTGTAAGACAACAGAGGGAAGAATTTACTGTAGCTGCAGTCGAACAGGAACTGCCGGCAGGCGGGACACTGCAAGCCATTTCACAAAAAGAAAAGGACAAAGGGTACATCTTCTTTTTAACCGATTACGAAAAGGACACCTACCAGACAACCATACCGCAACCGGAGCAGATAAAACGCACGAAAGCAATATATGCCTCTCTTGACGAATATGAGCCGGTGACTTTTGCGGTGCGGCCGCTCAAAAATCTGGGCGCAGCAAAAGTAGAAGTCAGCGATTTTAAAAGTACAAACGCAGTTCTCGGCAAAGAAAACTTCGACATCCGGGTGGTTCGACATCTTTCCAGACGGGGATTTAACCAAATCAAATACCGGATTATCCCGCAGATTCTTAAAAAGTTCGATACCGTCAAGCTGGCCGATGGTATTACCCGTGAATTTTTTGTTATCGCCCATATTCCGGAAAATACCAAGCCGGGAGATTATAAAGGTACTATCAGCCTCAAAAGCAAGGATAGCGCCATTGATGAAACCATCAACGTATCTCTTACCGTATATCCGTTTACACTTGATGAGTCAGAATATGTATTTTGTTTCTTCGGTACTATTCCGGATATCAAGGTTGCCAGGATGCTGAGAGATTTCGGTTTCAATTCGTTCTGCGGCGGCTCCCGCATAGAATTGAAAGGCTTCAAAAAAGACGGCACACCCCAACTGGATTGGGCCGGAGCCGACAAATATATGAAGATGTTAAAGCGAGCTGGATTCACTCAGGAAGGATGGGGCTATGGGGGACTCGGAGTCACTCATATCGGCTATACGAAGGATGAAGGCTTTTTTGGTAAATACGAAAGTGAAACCGGACTTTCATATGTTGAGCTTCTACGCAACGTATTTGATGCGGTTGAGAAACATGCCAAAGAACAGGATTGGCTTGCCAGCGTGTACAACCTTGTAGACGAGACACGAAACGTCGAACATGCAAAAAGACAAGTTGCACAGATAAATGCCCTCAATGAGGCTTCGCCGTGGGTAAAAACAGGAGGCGCCTTTTCAGTTTCTTACAGGAAAGGCAGAGAGCCAGACAATTATCACCAATGGATTTTTGAAGCTCTTGACGCCAGCTCTCTTAATAATCACGACCAGTCTGTTATGGAACAGGCGAGGAATATGGGAAAAGAGGTCTATGTTTACAATCAGGGCCAGTCACGATATTCATTCGGCACTTACCAGTGGAGCGAATTCAGGAAGGGAGTGAAGGGACGCCAGCAGTGGCATCTTCATATCCAGCATGGTTTCCAGTTTTTTGACCTTGACGGCCGTGAGCCCGATACCGGTGTGCTTTACTACGGAAAGGACGGGCCTATTCCAACACTTGCATTTATTCGATGTGCAGAAGGGGCCGACGATTTTTACTACTGCCAGAGCCTGTACAACAGAATCGAAAAGGCCAAAAATAAAACAGGTATTGACCCCGGCATAGTCGAAAAAGCAAAAGCTGTCCTAAGTAAAATTGAAAACGGTATAAAAATCAACCAAAGGAGAAAACCAGGCTGGCTTGACAATGACGAATTCAGAAGGGCCTGCGCACAGGCTATTATAGAGCTTGATAAAGCAGCTGAAAAATAGGGACGCTCTGTAAAAGCATAAAAAAGTAATCGAAGGGATAGTTATGAAATCAAAATTACTTGCCATGGGAATTTGTTTGATTTTCTTAACGATATCGATTGGCCAAACAACAGGTAATAATAAAGATAAATCGCCAAACCAAAAAGATACTGCGGTATCGGTCCTGCGGATTGGTGTGGTCGGCCTGGTACACGGACACGCTTCGGATTTCCTATACCGCCTCGGTGACCGTAAAGATATGCAAATTGTGGGTGTCTTCGAACCGAACCGGCAGTTATCCAAAAACTGTGCTGCACGCCACAAACTTGATTCCTCGCTTTTTTTTTCTGCACTCGAAGAGATGCTGGATAAGACAAAGCCGCAGGCGGTTGTTGTATTCACCAATACGTTTGAGCATCGGCGGGTAGTGAAGGCTTGTGCCAAACGCAGCATTGACGTTATGATGGAAAAACCGCTGGCTGTTAATATGGAGCATACCCGTGCGATTGAAAAGGCTGCCGGAGAAGGCGGGATTGATGTGCTTGTCAACTATGAGACTACATGGTATCGGAGCAACCAGGAGGCTTACTCGCTGGTCCATAACAAGAAAACCATCGGTGATATCCGTAGGATTGTTGTTCACGCCGGTCACTGGGGGCCAAAGGAGATAGGCTGCTCGAAAGAGTTTCTCGAATGGCTTACCGACCCGGTGCTGAACGGCGGAGGAGCTTTGACAGATTTCGGCTGTTACGGCGCAAACCTGATTACGTGGCTCATGGAAGGTCAAAGGCCAACTTCCGTAACAGCAGTTACGCAGCAAATCAAACCGGACGTTTATCCGAAGGTCGATGACGAAGCGACCATTTTGCTGACTTATCCAAAGGCACAGGGAATAATTCTGGCTTCCTGGAATTGGCCATTCAGCCGCAAGGATATGGAGGTTTACGGCAGAACCGGTTATGTGCACACGGTTCAGCACCAGTCTGTGCGTCTGCGGGTCGACGACAGAACTGAGAAACGGATTTCCGCCGAATCGCTAAAGCCCCCGCTGGATAACCCACTATCCTATCTTGGTGCAGTGGTGCGGGGGCAAATTAAGCCGACAGGCCTCTCCTGCCTCGAAAACAATATATTGGTAATGGAAATCCTCGAAGCGGCCAGGCTCTCTGCAGCAACCGGAAAAACCATACGGCTGGACTGTGAAAATTAAAAGGCCACATCTTTTTAACAACAGTAAGGCAAAGAATCTGGACAGCGTATTTCCAGGCTGATACAATTAGTCAAAAATGGTTTTAAAAAAAGATTTATTTGGAGGTTTATTTGAAAATGTTGAAAGGTAATGCAATTATTGGACAGTCGGGCGGGCCGACTTCTGTGATTAACTCCTCGCTGGCCGGTGTGGTTAATGCGGCAAAAGATTTGGAGGCAATTGAAAACGTATTGGGTATGCGGTTCGGTATCGAAGGCTTTATGGCTGATAATATAATCGACCTTGGCAAAGAATCCGCAGCAACAATCGAAGGGCTCAAACGAACGCCTTCAAGCGCTCTGGGCAGCTGCCGACATAAGCTGCAGGATAAGGACCTGCCGGTAATTCTCGATATGCTAAAAAAGAAAAATATTCGTTATGTTTTTCTTATCGGCGGCAACGATACAATGGACACCATCGCACGTATCGAGCTTTATGCAAAAGAACAAAACTACGAGCTGACAGGTATCGGCATTCCTAAAACGGTCGATAACGACCTGTTCGGTACCGACCATACTCCCGGTTTCCCCAGTGCGGCAAAATATATCGCCCTTTCGGTGATGCAGGAAGGAATACTGGCCAGGGACATGCAGAAGGTGGACCAGTTCGTTGTCTTCCAGGCTATTGGTCGTGATTCCGGGTGGCTCACGGCAGCTTCAGCCGTAGGCAAGAAAAACCCCGAGGATGCTCCACATATTCTCTGCCTGCCGGAAAGAGATTTCGAAAGAGAAAAATTCGTCAGGGATGTCAAACAATCTTATGATGAATTCGGCTTCGTTTCAATCGCCTGCGGAGAGGGCATCACCTTCGCCGACGGCTCACCGGTTTCAGCTTCCAGGACAACCGACAAATTCGATAATGTCGAGTTCGGGGCTATGGGTGGTGTCAGTGTGGGAATGGCACTGCACAGAATAATTTCAGATGAATTCGGCTGGCGCGGCGAATTCGAGATTACCGAATCCCTGCCGATGAGCGCAGCCGACAGAGCGGTGCAGGCCGATATTGACGAGGCTTATATGTGCGGCCGGGCGGCGGTGAACTTGGCAAAAGAAGGCAGGACCGGCCTGATGGTTACGCTTCAGAGGCAGGCCGGAACCGAATATAAATGCACCACCGGCACCTGTCCTCTAAACGAAGTCGCCATAAAAGCAAAACCAATGCCCGATGAATTTATTAACGCCGAAGGAAATTTCATAACGGATGCTTTCCTGGATTATATAAGGCCCTTGATTGGCGAGCTGCCCAACTATGTCAGACTGGAGTGTAACAAGGCGTAGTTTTTGACAGACCGGTTGAACGCTATGCAGAATAAAGAGAAATTGCTTAAGAAGGAAATAAACTATGAAAAGGCGTTCATTTCTAAAACTGGCCGGTGGCACATATACCGCAGCCGTCCTGGGATTGAATTCGTCTTTTGCAAAAGGCCCCGGAAATAAATTGACAGGTGGTGGTGTGTTTATCGATAGCGACAAGTTAATTGAAAGAAATCAAAACCGCTCGACGGTCGCCTGTCAGAATGGAGTAGTCTGCACAAGCCAGCCTTTGGCGAGTATGGCTGGTATTGATATCCTAAAAGCCGGAGGCAACGCAATAGATGCAGCTGTCTGTGCTAATGCAATGTTAAGCCTGGTTGAGCCGATGAGCTGCGGGCCGGGAGGCGATTTATTCGCCATAGTCTGGCTTGAGAAAGACAAAAAATTGTACGGCCTTAACGCCAGCGGACGGTCACCGTATAACTGGAGCATTGATAAAGCAGAAGCTCTTGGCCTTAAAGAAATTCCTACGCTCAGCCCGCTGGCATGGAGTGTCCCCGGGTGTGTGAGCGGATGGGAGAGTCTTTTGAAACGAATGGGTAGCTTCACTATGGCAAAGATTCTGGAACAACCCATCCATTACGCCCGCCAGGGCTTCCCTGTTTCTCCGGTGATAGCCGGCCACTGGGTAACAGACGCCGAAAAAGGCAGCAACTTCAGGCGGACATTTATGCCAAATGGCAAACCATTGCGCTTCGGCGAGATTTTCAAAAACCCGGACCTGGCCGACTTTTTCGAGATCGTCGCCAGGGGCGGAGCAGATGCTTTTTACAAAGGCCAAATCGCCGAAAGAATCGTGAAATTCTCGCAGGCCATGGGTGGACGCTTCTCTATGCGTGATTTCAAAGACCATACATACACCTGGGTCGAGCCGGTAAGCAGCAGCTATCACGGATATGATGTCTGGGAACTGCCCCCCAACGGCCAGGGTATCGCTGCTCTGCAGATATTGAATATGCTCGAGCAGTTCGATATCGGCTCACTCAAGCCCAACAGCGCCGAACATCTCCATCTTTTCATCGAGGCTAAGAAGCTGGCTTTCGAGGACAGGGCCGTTTACTACGCAGACCCGGATTTTGCCGACGTCCCCGTAAAGCAGCTCATCTCCAAAGAGTATGCCAAACAACGCGCAAAACTGATAAATCCCAAACACGCAGCGCAAAAAGTATCACCGGGCAGGCTGAAAGGCTCGTCCGACACCGTGTACCTTACGGTTGCGGACAAAGAAGGTAATATGGTCTCGCTGATTCAGAGTATCTATTATGAATGGGCTTCGCGGTTTGTGCCTGACGGCCTGGGTTTTTGTCTGCAGAACCGTGGTCAGTCATTCTCGCTGAATCCGAACGACCTCAACAAATTAGAGCCTCATAAGAGACCTTTCCATACTATCATCCCGGCTTTTATGACCAAAAACGATAAACCCGTATTCTCATTCGGCGTTATGGGCGGCCCGTTCCAGCCGCAGGGCCACGCACAGGTATTAATGAACCTTCTTGACTTCGGTATGTCACCTCAGCAGGCCGGTGAACAGCCCAGGGTACGGCATTATGAAAGCTCACAACCGACGGGAAGCAAAATAGTCGGCGGAGGTTACATCGGCCTCGAACGCCACATCCCCGATACGGTCAAACAAAAGTTGGCCGAGATGGGACACAAAATTGTCACCCCAGAGCCGGGCAGAGGTGCTTTCGGCGGCTACCAGGCAATATGGCGAAAAGAAAAGCCCCTACGTTACCTTGGGGCCTCCGACCCGCGCAAGGACGGCTGTGCAATCGGATATTAATATATAAAAAATTATACCGTATATTTTATTGAGGTCATACCCCTCGATAGCCGCCTTAATCTGATTGCTTGTTCAATAGCTTCTCAAGCGCCCGTTTTGCCATAGAGTTTTCCGGTTCAATCCTCAGCACTTCGCGGTATGCATCTATTGCTTCGGCCTTTTTGCCCTGCTTGGTCAAAACGCTTGCCAGCCCAAAGTAAGCATTGGCATAGTCCGGCCTTAAACTAATCGCCTCCGAGTAGCAACCCAGAGCATCATCTAAAAGCCCCTGTATTTCAAATGCCACCCCAAGGCTGTTGTGTGCTTTTGCCAGCTTAGGGTCTAACTCTATCGCCTCCTTATAATGGGCTATAGCATCTTCTATTTTGCGCTGTTTGAACAACTGCACGCCAAGATTGTGATGTGCATTCGGAGAAACAGGTTCAAGTCTCACAGCTTCGGCATTATGTTCAACCGCTTTGTCAACCCTCCCCACCTTTGCATAAGCGGAAGCCAGATTGTACTGCGCAATATAGTTGTCGCCCGTGGCCGCAATAGCCTGCTCAAATAATGTAATACTGTTACGCCAATACCCCACCTGCCGGCGCGCACAAATCATCAAAACCACTAACACAACAGCGCCCGATACCCCCAGAGCGACTTTCCGATATCGCCATTTGCCTGCAAGTTCAGCCAGGGCCCATGCAGCAATGACAAACAATCCGATAAAAGGTACATAGGTATAACGGTCGGCCATCGCCTGTGTTCCAACCTGAATCAAACCAATCACCGGCACAAGCGTCCCCACATACCAAAGCCACCCGACAACAAGCCACCCCCTCCCTCTGCCCTTGATAATCACCAAAGCAAATACAGCCGCCAGAAAAAGACCCGCTAACAAAACCCTGTTCCACTCCAGGCCGTCACCGGGATGCGGATAATAAACCGAAAGATTCACTGGTACGAACATTTTCCAGATATAAGTAAAATAAGAAATAATCCCGTTGCCGATACGATATTTCATCGGCAGCATGGAAAAATCCTTCACAGCCTCACCACTCTGTTGTGCAATAACTGTTATTACACAGAAAACGCCGGTAAGAACAAAAAACGGTATTTTTTCTTTCACCAATGTAATTATACTTTTCTTCCCAGAAGAGCCCACCTGTCCCAACTGCATTCGACCCAAAGGCCAGTAGTCGAGCAATAGCAATACGAACGGCAGGGTTACCAGCATAGGCTTTGCCATAAATCCCGCAGCAAATGCCAAAAGCGCCAGCAAATACATAGCCCGCCGCGGCCTTCGTACATAACCAAGATAGGCCAGCATCGTCAGCAGCCAGAAAAATGTACTTAGAACATCTTTTCGTTCCGATATCCACGCCACGGACTCGACATGCAGCGGGTGAAGCGCAAACAGCGCAGCAACAAAGGCACTCGGCCATAAACACCCCGTCATCTTCCAAAAAACCCAAAAGAGTAACAGGGAATTAGCAATGTGGAAAAGAATATTTGTAAAATGGTGACCGCCCGCCTTTAGACCGTAAAGCTCGCAATCGACCATATGAGAAAGACCCGTCAAAGGATGCCAGTTGCCGGCACAAGTCTTTGTAAAAACCCACTTAACTCCCTCCCACCTTATTCCCCCGATGACACCGGGATTCTCCGTTACATACTCATTATCATCAATATTGACAAAATCGAGTTGCCACCATCCCCAGTAAGCAACCAAAGTCGTTACAAGGATTACACCGCAAATCAAAACAACCGCAGCAGACAATTGAAAAGTCTTTTGCTCTTTACCTCCTTCGCGCTGCCGTTGTGAATGAACCGGCCTTTTTGAGGTCCTCTTTTTGCGTCTGCTCCGCACTTTGCTCATTCAATATGTCCCGTCAAGGCTTGTTTTGTTTCTTCTTTTTGCGGTGACTTTTAAGCGCCTGATTTTTTCTTTTGCTCTTCGGTAAGCTCCTCGTTCAGCGAGCCGCTGCGAAAACCCTGGAGGTCTATGGTTATATATTTGAAACCCAGAGACTTTAATTTCTCAACTATTTTGTGGCGAATCGGTTCGCTTGTAATCTTTTCCAAATCCTCGGCGTGAACTTCAATTCGTGCAACATTGTCGTGATGACGGACTCGAAATTCGACAAACCCAAGGCTCTTCAAAAAAGCTTCGGCTTCCTCAATCTGTTTCAATCTCTCCTCTGTGATTTGCAGCCCGTAACTGATTCTCGAAGCCAAACAGGGAGAAGCCGGCACCTCCGCCGTTGCTAAATTGAACTCCCTGCTTAACTGGCGGATATCATCCTTGGTCAGCTTTGCCTCCATCAAGGGACTGCCGACATTAAAAACTTCCGCCGCCCGGTTGCCCGGACGAAAGTCGTCCTTGTCGTCGAAATTGCACCCGCAAATTACATGCTCGAAATTCCGCTCCTTGGCAATATCGATGAAAAGCTGATACAGATGTGATTTACAGTGAAAACAGCGGTCCGCCTTGTTGGCCGAATAGTGAGGATCGGCCACTTCATCCACTGTAATCTCTTTGACCGCAGCACCGATATCTTTGGCACAGGCGACCGCCTGGGCATATTGAGATTTGGCTAAAGACGCACTGACACCTATACAAGCCAGGACATTTTCCGCCCCAAGGGCATCGACGGCCGCTTTTAACAGGAACGTACTATCCACACCGCCGGAATACGCAACAACTACACTGCCCAATCCCTTAAGTATTTGCTTCAACAAGTTGTACTTTTCGCCATGATTCACAAAGCCGATGGAGGGAATTGAACCCTCAACCTCAGCTTTACGAAAGCTGTGCTCTACCGTTGAGCTACATCGGCATATCATCGGTTATCATACTAATTACAGCCTGCT
>Ga0272441_10009429_pt1 | contig 15082 bp, 11 predicted proteins | sample SSMProp6N_FD_193582 | JGI IMG/M metagenome (GOLD analysis project Ga0272441, IMG submission 193582) | Marine sediment archaeal communities from Little Sippewissett salt marsh, Falmouth, MA, United States - SSM-Prop-6N | ecosystem: Environmental > Aquatic > Marine > Wetlands > Sediment ... | reverse complement strand
GTAGACGAGCACGACCTCCTCGGCGCCGAGGCGCAGCGCCGTGCGCGCCGAGTCCATGGCGACGTTCCCTCCGCCCACGACGCAGACGCGCTTCGCGCGCAGGATGGGCGTGGGCGAGTCCGGCTCGTAGGCGCGCATCAGGTTCGAGCGCGTGAGGTACTCGTTCGCCGAGTAGACGCCGGCGAGGTTCTCGCCGGGCACGCCCAGGAAGCGCGGCGCGCCCGCGCCCGTGCCGATGAAGACCGCGTCGAAGCTCTCTTCCCCGAGGAGTTCGTCCACGGTCTCGCGCTTGCCGACGACGGCGTTGAGCTCGAATTTCACGCCGAGCGACTCCAGCGCGCCGACCTCGCTCGCGACGATGGCCTTGGGCAGGCGGAACTCAGGGATGCCGTAGACGAGGACGCCCCCGGGCGCGTGCAGGGCCTCATAAACGGTCACCTCGTGCCCGCGCGCGGCGAGCTCGCCCGCGCAGGTGAGCCCCGCCGGGCCCGACCCCACGATCGCGACGCGCTTGCCTGTGGCCGCGGCGCACTCGCCGTGGACCGTCAGGTTCCGCGCGCGCGCCCAGTCCGCGACGAAGCGTTCGAGGTTCCCGATCGCCACGCTCTCGCCCTTTTTGGCGAGGACGCACTCTTTCTCGCACTGGTCCTCCTGCGGGCAGACGCGGCCGCAGATCGCCGGCAGCCGGTTCGTCTCGTGCAGGAGCCGCGCGGCATCGTCGAAGTCGCCTTCGGCGATGCGCGCGACGAAGCCGGGGATGTCGATCTCGACCGGGCAGCCGGTGACGCACCGGGGCTTCTTGCAGCCGATGCAGCGCGCGGCCTCCCGGCGGGCCGCCTCGGGCGAGTAGCCGAGCGGGACCTCGTCGAAGTCGCGTGCGCGCTCGGCCGGGGCGCGCTCGGGCATGGGCGTGCGGGGGGGACGCTTCTTCTTCGGCTTCTTCTCGCTCATGGTGCGTCCTTCATCCTGCACTGGTCCGATTCGTGGCCCACATAGAGGCGCTGGCGCCGGACGAGCTCGTCGAAATCGACCTCGTGGCCGTCGAACTCGGGCCCGTCGACGCAGGCGAACTTGATCCGGCCGCCCACGGTCACGCGGCAGCCGCCGCACATGCCCGTGCCGTCGACCATGAGCGGGTTGAGGCTCACGATCGTCCTGATCCCGGCCGCGCGCGTGGTCTCGGCGACCGCGCGCATCATGGGCACGGGCCCGGCGGCGAAGACGAAGTCGAGCTTCTCGCGCTCCATGAACGCCTTGAGGACGTCGGTGACGAACCCGTGCGTGCCGGCCGAGCCGTCGTCGGTGGCGACCGCGAGCTCGTGCGAGGCCGCGCGCATCTCGTCGAGGAGGATGAGCAGCTCCTTCGTACGCGCGCCCACGACGCCGAGGACGCGGTTCCCCTCGACGGCCTTGAGCGCCGCGGCGATGGGCAGTGTCACGGCCGTGCCGATGCCGCCACCGATCGCCGCGCAGGTGCCGTAGCGCTCGACCTCGGTGGGCACGCCCAGGGGCCCGGCGACGTCGCGAGCCTCGCCGCCGGCCTCAAGCGCGCCGAGCTCGCGCGTGGAGCGGCCGATCGTCTGCACGACGAGCGTGATCGTGCCGCGCGCCGCGTCGCCCTCGGCGATGGTGAGCGGAATGCGCTCGCTCCCCTCGCGCGCGCGAACGATGACGAACTGCCCGGCCTTGCGCTTGCGCGCGATCTTCGGCGCCTCGACCTCGAGGCGCACGACGTCGGGGGCGATCGGGTTGCGAGATACGATGCGCGGCACGGTGTGCCTCCTCGGTTGGGTGCTAGTCGACCAGCTCCCGGATCTCGCGGATCATGCCCGCGACCTCGTGCGGGCAGGAGCTGGGCTTTTCGCACTGGATCTTCTCGAGCCGGTCGAGCGGGATTTCATCAAGCGCGCGCCCCTCGAGGAAGCTCACCAGCGTCTCGGCGTGGCCGCGGCATCCCGCCGTGCCCTCGATGGACACGTTCGTGAAGTAAAAGCGGCCGTCCCGCTCGACGAGCTTGAAGCGAAAGTTGTCCTTGCACGTGCCGCCGCCCGAGCGCGAGAAGTCCGCCCGCACGCCGCCGCCGGTCCGCTCGATGCCCATGGGGGCCTATCCTTTCCTTTTTCCGCGCGCCGTGCGCTTCGCGCCCTTCGCCTTCGGCGGCTTGTAGCGCACCGACCCGATGCGCCGGTCCTTCGCCTTCTTCTGGAGGAAGGCGAGCAACTCGTCGTACGCGCCGCGGTCGACTGGGAGCCCGACCTCGCGGCCGAGGAAGTGGCTCAGGGTGATGGCGTTCGCGAGCTCGAGACTTTTGCGGCCCTCCTCACCGGTGATGGTCGGCGCGCGCGTCTCGCGCACGGCGGCGACGAAGTCGGCGACCACGCTCCCGTGCACGCCGCCCGGGTGCCGCTCGGCCGCGAGCGTCTCTTCGGTGCGCTCGGCCGCGAGCTTACCCCACATCTCGGGCGAGCCGGTGATATGCTCGCGCGTGGACTTCTCGAGCCGCGCGAGACGCAGCTCGTCGCCGTGGATCTCGACCCGGCCCAGGTCGAAGGAGAGCGTCAGCTGCTCGGTGCCCGGGTACTCCACAGTCGAGGCGTGGAGGTATCCGGCCGCGCCGCCGGCGTAGGTGAGGACGGCGTCGGCGCGGTCCTCGACCTCGATCTCGTGCCCGCACGAGGCGAGGCGCGCCAGCACGGCTTGAGGCATGCCGCCGAGCCAGACGAGCGTGTCGAGCGTGTGCGGCGCCTGGTTGAGGAGCACGCCCCCGCCCTCGCCCGACCAGGTCGCGCGCCAGGTGCCGCTCCGGTAGTAGGCCATGGTGCGCGGCGAGAGCCCCACCAGGTGCGTCCTGACGAGCGGGCCCATCCTGCCGCCCGCGGTGAGTTCGGCCGCGCGCGTGTAGACCGGCCAGAAGCGCCGCTGGAAGACCACGGCCAGGATGATGCCCGCCTCGCGCGCCGAGGCGATCATGCGGTCGGCGTCCGCGACCGTGCTGGCCATGGGCTTCTCGGTTAGGACGTGGACGCCCGCGGCTGCGCAGGCGACCGTGAGATCGGGATGCGTCGGGTGCGGCGTGCCGATGATCGCGGCCCCGGGTTTCTCGCGATCGAGCATTTTTGAGAGGTCCGTGTAGGCCGGGACGTCCCACTCCCCGGCGCGGCGCTCGGCCGCTTCGCTGCTCACGTCAATGACGGCCGCGATTTGGGCCTCCGGATGGGCGGTGACGGCCGCCCCGTGCGCCTTGCTGATGCCGCCGGCTCCGATCACGGCGATGCGTAGGGGCTCCACGGTCGTCTCCTTCCCGGCGCTTATCTACCACGGGCGCGGATCGATTTCAAATCCCGGTTGCTTGACCCGGGCGCCCGGGAGGGTAGAATGGTTCCCCGAGAGGAGGAGCCGATGGCTTCCAGGAACCCTGTGGTCTGGTGCGCGGACGTGATCACCAAGGTCCGGCCCTGCGCGCCGCTCGCCGAGGCGACCCCCGGCGAAGAGGCGGATTACGCGAAGAGGAACGACCTCTGGGACGCGGCCTCGAGCACGCTGCGCCTCAGCGGCGCGGCGAACGAGGTGCTCGTCTTCCAGCTCGCGGTCGAGCGGCGCGCCGGCGCGATCGAGTCGGCCGCGCTCGCGGGCGGCGGCGTGACGCCGAAGCTCGCGCTCTACGTGAACATCCCCATGCACGGGCGCGACGAAGAGGAGCCGACCTACGACGCGCTCTATCCCTTGAAGAGCGCGGGCGTGGGCGAACCGCCCAGGGCGCTCGCGCGCCTCCTGCGCGTGAAAGGGGCGAAGCGACAGCTCTATACGGTCGAGCTCTACATCCCGCGCGGCGCGCCGGCAGGGCGGCATAACCTCGAACTCGTGCTGACGCTCGCCAAAGCGGGCGAGGTGCGCCTCGCCGTGGATCTCACGGTGTTCGACTTCGAGCTGACGGGCGACTTCGCCGCCACGCCGGACCTCAACGCCTACGGCGGGGCGATCGCGCGCTGGTGGCCGAAGGTCGATCCGCTCTCGGACGAGTACTTGAAAATCGAGCAGGCCTTCTTCCGCATGGCGCACGAGCACGGCGGGGTCTTTCACCTCCTGCCCTACGCGCACTCGGGCCGGGTCGAGAAGGGGTACGTCCCGATTCTCGAGGGGCGCGGCCGCACGCGGCGCGTGAAGGACTGGGCGCCCTTCGACCGGCACTGGGGACCGTACCTCGACGGCTCGGCCTTCGCGGGCACGCGCCGCGGCGCGACGCCGGTGCCGTACATGTACCTGCCGATCAACCTCAACTGGCCGGCGTACTTCGAGAAGTACGGCACGCCCGGCTACGAGCTCGAGTTCAAGAACGTCGTGCGCGAGTTCGCCGTCCACTTCGCCGAGAAGGGCTGGACGAAGACCAAGTTCGAGGTCTTCTTCAACCACAAGGCGCGCTGGAAGTACTACCCCTGGGACATGGACGAGATCCGCTTCGAGCGCGACAACAAGGCGACGCTGCACCTGGCGCGCCTCGCCGACGAGGCGGTCGAGGGCGTCGAGGGGCCGCAGTTCATCAACCGCATCGACAGCTCCTGGATCTTCTCGAAGTCCGCGACCTGCGAGCTCGGCGACGCGGTAAACCTCTGGATCGTGAACCAGAACTTCCTCGCGCCCTTCCCCGACGAGGCCGAGGCGTTGCGGAAGAAGGGCCAGGAGGTCTGGTTCTACGGCGGGTCAAACAAGCTGGCCGCACCCTCGCGCCTCTTCAACCTCCAGTGGCCCTGGATGGCCTGGGGCCGCGGGGTGGATGGGTTCACCTACTGGAACGCGATCGGCTGGACGGCGAACGTCTGGGAGAACGCCGGCAGCGGGCACGACTACATCCTCTACCCGGGCGAGCGATTCGGCATCGGCGGGCCCCTGCCGAGCCTGCGGCTCAAGACGGCCTACCGCGGGCTCCAGGACGTCGGCTACCTGCAAACGCTCACCGAGCGCACCGGCTCGCGCGCGGCGGCCGACGCGATCACCGCCGAGCACCTCGGCTGCGAGCGCGGCCGCGAGGACTGGTGGCAACGCGGGGAGTACCCGGGGCTCTCGGGCAGCGAGATCCGCGCGCACAACTTCAGCCCGCGGGCCTGGAAGGAGAAGCCGCGCACCGCATGGAACGCCGCGCGCGCGGCGCTCGGCCGGGCCATCGAGAAGGCGTAGGAGGCGACCATGGCCAAGGTACGTGTAACGGCGAAGACGCGGCGCGAAGTCGAGGCGCGGCTTGCGCGCATCGCGCGCGCGGGCGGAATTTTTCTCGACGGCGAGGCGCTGCGCGAGCTCTTTCCGGATCCGTCGATCAACACCGGCGACGACTACCGCGTGGACGACGACCGGTTCGTCGCGCTGAAGAAGGGCCTCTTCAAGCTCAAGCGGCTCGAGGAGGGCGACGCGTCGGCGCAGATCTGGCGCCGCTTCGAGAACCCAAAGACGGGCGAGCCCGGTGCCACGCTCGCCGTGCCCGTGGACCCGCACCCGCACGAGGTCAAGGGCGTGCACCCGGTGAGCGAGGCCATGAACGCGGCCTTCGGCGGCGGCACAGGTGTCGAGGAGCAACTCTTCCGCGGCGTGCCCATCCTCTCGGTCTACGCGCCGGTGCGCGACAGCTTCGAGGACGTCGTGGGCGTGGTCGAGGCCTACGCCTCGCTGGCGCCGGACCGGCTCCGGGTGGATTCGCTGGACTACTGAGCTCCTCGCCGCGCGGGTTCGCGGCGGCTTGAAAAATCCTTGACCTCCGGCGCGCTGAGGGGTATTCTCCTATGTGCAGGCAGGGGCGCCCCTTCGCCGCCTGCCCCCCCTCCTGGGAGAGGTTTCGTGGCCGCAGCGCGGAGAAACCGAAAGGGCACCACGGTCCGCGGCCGTCCCGTCAGCGGGACACGGCGCAGCGGCGCGGTGGGCACTCGCCGGCGGGGCTCGGTTGGAACGACCCGGCGCGAGGGCAGGGTCGGCACGCGGTCGCGGGCGCCCGTGTCCGGCGGCGGCGGGCGCGGCATCTTTGTCTTCCTCCTGATGCTCATCGGCGTCCTCGGCGGCGGCGCGGCCTTTGCGCTACGCGAGGACATCGGTGCCCTCCTGAAAGGGGACGGCACGTCGAACGGCAACTCGACCGATCCGGTCATAGCCCCGATCGTCAAGCCGCCGGTCGAAGACCCGGTCGTAAAACCTCCAATTGAGGACCCCATAGTAGAGCCCCCGGTCGAAGATCCGATTATCAAGCCGCCGAACGCGCGCGACGAGGGAGAGGCGCTCGCGGCCATCGGCAAGGGCGAGGCCGCGTTCGCCGACGGCAAGTTCGCCCCGGCGCGGGCGCTCTTCGGCCAGGTCGAGCTTATGGAGTGCAAGCCCGAGACGCGGAAAAAGGCGGCGGCGCTCGCGAAGCGGTGCGCGGCCTTCGTGCAGCTCGTGGGGAACCTCACGATCAGCACCATGGCCACGGAGAAGACCTGCCGGATTAAGATCCGCGGCCGCAGCGCGATCGAGGGCTTCGTCGAGAAGCTCCCGGACGGGAGCTACAAGATCATCCAGACCGACGGCAAGTCGCGCGTGACCTTCACGCTCAAGGCCACGCAGGTCGAGTCGGTCACGCCCGTGAGCCCGGAGGCCAAGCGCCAGCGGCTCCTGACCGAGCTCAAGCGGCGGCGCGGCCGGGTCAGGGACCAGACGCCGGTCGCGGTCTACGACCTCGCCGCCTTCGCCTGGGAGCACGCGCTCCGGCGCGAGGCGGCGGCCGAGTTCTCCCGGGCCTACGACCTCGCCGAGGCGAAGGGACAGGATCTCGTGAGCATCGTCTGGAACGACCAAGCCGACCGGCTCCTCGGTCACGCCCGCTGGTACGAGACGGTCGGCCGCGTGGATATGGCCCGGCCTTACTGCGAGGACATCATCAGGTTCTACCCCGAGAGCAAGGCCGGCGCCGATGCGAAGGCGCTCCTGAGGCGGCTCAAGGACCCCGCCGCCTCCAGGCCCAAGACCTTCGCGGTTGAGACCGACGAGACCAAACCGGAGACCCCCAAGACGAATCCCGATCGTCCCATCCGAGTCGCTGACCATTCGGGCCGAAGGCCGACCCGGGTCAAGGTCCGGGTCGAAAGCATCAAGAGCGCGACCATGGGGACCGAGCTGGCCAAGGCCGATGCGGCCTTCAAGACCGGCATGGAGGCCTACATGGAGGGCCTCCGTCTGCACCGGGACGGCGGGAACTTCGTGCCCAGCATGCGCGAGGCGCGCCGTTACTTCGGCAAGGCCCTTCCGCTCTACCAGAAAGCGGCCGAGCGCGAGCCCGGCAACGGCCGCCTCCAGAAGCGCGCGCAGGAGATCGGCTTCTACTACCACCAATGCGGCCGCATGCTGCCGATCTAGCGTTCCGGTTGCCCTCCGCGGGCACACCCGCTATACTCCACGACCGTCATGACCGAGCCCGGGGTCGATGCGAGCACTCCGTTTCCCGCGCCCGCCGCGGCGAAGCGGAAAAAGCGGCCCCTTACCCCGTGGGGAAAGGCGCGCCGCGTGCTCTTCTCGGTGGTCCGGATCGTCCTCGCCGTCTACGTCTTCGTCGCGCTCTTTATCTATCTCATGCAACCGAAGCTCGTTTTCGCGCCGCACCGCGAGATCGAGCGGACGCCTGCCGAGGACGGGATGCCCTTCGAGGACGTCGAGCTCCTCACGGACGACGGCGTGCGGCTCCACGCCTGGTGGGTCCCGGCGCCCCTGAAGGAGAGCGGCGCCGCGCGCCGGTCCGTCCTCTTCTGCCATGGCAACGCGGGCAACATCTCGCACCGCACCGAGAGCGTGGGCGTCTTCCACAAGCTCGGGCTGAACGTGCTCATCTTCGACTACCGCGGCTACGGCCGAAGCGCCGGCCGGCCCACGGAGAGGGGCACCTACCTCGACGCCGAGGCCGCGTGGAAGCACCTCGTCGAGGTACGCGGTGCGCGGCCGGAGCGGACGGTCCTCTTCGGCCGGTCGCTCGGCGGCGCGGTCGCGGCGCGCACGGCCGAGGCGCACCCGCCCGGCGCGCTCATCCTCGAATCGACCTTCACCTCGCTCCCGGACATGGGCGCCGAGCTCTACCCGTGGCTGCCGGTGCGGCTCCTCTCGCGTTACCGGTACCGCTCGAGCGACCTCGTTCCGGCCATGAAATGCCCGGTCCTGGTCATCCACAGCCCCGAGGATGAGCTCGTCCCCTATGCCCACGGCCGCCGGCTCTTCGAGACGGCGCCCGGGCCGAAGACGTTCCTTGAGATCGGCGGCGATCACAACAACGGCTGGTACGAGAGCCGGAAGCGGTACGTCGCGGGCCTGCGCGCGTTCCTGGACGAACACCTGCCGCCTGCGCCTTGACAGGAGCGCGCAGACGTGCTAGAAAGGGTATCTGAGAGGGGTTCGGCCCCTCCGAGGAGAGAGCCAAATGGCGAGGAATGCGGCGAAGAAGCCCACGAAGGCGGCGGTCGTTCCCCCCAGCGGAAAAGGCGGGCGGGAGGCCGCGCTCGCGCGCGTCATCGACCAGATCGAAAACCAGTTTGGCAAGGGCTCGATCATGCGCCTCGGCGATGACGCGCACTACGAGTCGGACGCGATCTCGACCGGCGCGCTCTCGCTCGATCTCGGGCTGGGAGTGGGCGGCATCCCGCGCGGCCGCGTCGTCGAGGTCTACGGGCCCGAGGCGAGCGGCAAGAGCACGCTCGCGCTGCACCTGGTGGCCAACACGCAGCGCATGGGCGGCAAGGCCGCGTACATCGACGCCGAGCACGCGCTCGACCCGACCTACGCCGCGCGCCTCGGCGTGAATCTGGACGACCTTCTCGTCAGCCAGCCGGATACCGGCGAGCAGGCGCTCGAGATCTGCGAGCTTCTGTCCCGCTCGAGCGCGGTGAGCCTGGTCGTCGTCGACTCGGTCGCCGCGCTCGTGCCCAAGGCCGAGGTGGACGGCAAGGTCGGCGACCAGTTCGTGGGGCTCCAGGCGCGTCTGATGAGCCAGGCGCTGCGCAAGCTCTCGTCGGTCGCGGCGAAGAGCCGCACGACCGTGGTCTTCATCAACCAGATCCGCATGAAGATCGGCGTCATGTTCGGCAACCCCGAGACCACGCCCGGCGGGCGGGCGCTCAAGTTCTACGCCTCGGTGCGCATCGACCTGCGCCGCATCGGCGGCATCAAGGAGGGCGAGCGGGACGTCGGCAACGTCGTCCGCGCGAAGGTGGTCAAGAACAAGGTCGCCCCGCCCTTCCGCAAGGCCGAGTTCGACATCATGTTCGGCCGGGGCATCTCGTGGACCGGCTCGGTGCTCGACCTCGCGGTCACCGAGAAGATCGCGGAGAAGGCCGGCGCCTGGTACAGCTTCGGCTCGACGCGCCTGGGCCAAGGGCGGGAGCTCGCCAAGCGCTTCCTCGAGGAGAACCCGGACATGCTCCTCGACATGGAAAACCGGGTGCGCGAGAAGAACGGCCTGCCCTCGCGCAAAGCGCCGGCGCCCGTGGTCGCGCCCGTGCCCGAGACCGCAACCGAGGGCGCCGAGGCGTAGAAAGCGAGATCTGAAAGGAACAGTCGTGGATACCCTCGCAGAGAGTGCACACCGAACCCGACGCCAGGGGACGACAGCTCGAAGCGCTCACACATTTCACATCCCCGTCATGGGAACGGCGTTCACCATCGACAGCCCGCTGCGCGTGGCACGATACGGCATCTCGTCGGTGATCTCGCTGGTGGACGACGCTCTCATCGAACAGATGCGGAAGTTCCACTGCGAGCGCGAGGGGGAGCCCTACGACGAGATCGCCGACCGCGACGAGGATGCGCGTGCGCGCCGCATCACGGCCTACCTCGATCTCGTCGACCGGCTGGTGCGGCGGCAGGTCGAGGCGCTGCAGGCCTCGCCCTTCGAGAAGGGCAGCGAGATCACCCGCTACTACGAGATGCTGCCGGAGACCCCGCTCAAGCGGGCCTATGCCCGGATGCTCGCGGAGGACGACCGGGCCGAGCGGGCACGGCAGCAGGAGGAGCTGCGCCGCCGCGCCGTACCGGGCAGCATCGACGTCAACATCATGACCAAGCTCGACCGAGATATGTACCGCAACGGCGAGAAGCTCGCGCCCGAGTTCGCGGACGCCATGTCGGCCCTGCGCGGCTACGCCCGAAGCAAGCTCCGCGGCTCCATCATCTTCTCGGCGGGCATGAACCAGCGCCTCTACGCCTACATCGCCGAGTTCGACGACTTCCGGCCCGACCGGGACGGGGTTCTCAGGAAGAAGATCGTCCTGAAGGTGAGCGACTTCCGCTCGGCCGCGGTGCAGGGCCGATTCCTCGCGAAGCGGGGCCTCTGGGTCTCGGAGTACCGGGTCGAGTCGGGCCTCAACTGCGGCGGCCATGCCTTCCCCTCCAAGGGACACCTGCTGGGGCCGATTCTGGAGGAGTTCAGGCAGAACCGGGACGCGCTCACCAAGAAGCTCCATCCGATCTACGCCAAGGCGCTCACGGGGATCGGCGCGCCCGTGGGCGAAGTCCCCTGCGAGGTGCGCATCACCGTGCAGGGCGGCATCAGCACCGCGCGAGAGAACGGCCTTCTGCTGGAGCACTTCGGGGTCGACGGCACCGGGTGGGCCACGCCCTTCCTGCTCGTCCCCGAGGTGGTCAACGTCGACGAGGCGCACCTGGAGAGACTTCTGGCCGCCATGGAGAAGGACGTCTATCTGAGCGACAGCTCGCCGCTCGACTTCCCGTACTGGAACCTGCGCACCTCGGCGAGCGAGGAGGCCCGCCGCCGCCGCATCCGGGAGGGGAAGCCCGGCAGCCCCTGCTCCAAGCACTACGCGGCGATCAATGGCGAGTTCACAAAGATCCCGATCTGCAGCGCGTCGAGGAGCTACGTGAAGCGCAAGCTCGATCGGCTTGCGGAGGAGAGCCGCCCGGAGGCGCAGCAGCTACGGGCGAAGGCGCACGTGCTCGACAAGTCCTGCATCTGCCACGATCTCGCCGGCTGCGCGGTCGTGAAGTGCGGCATCGACCCGCAGGCCACGCCCGCCATCTGCCCCGGCCCCAACATCGTGGACTTTTCGAGGGTCGCTACCCTGGAGGAGATGGTAGGGCATATCTACGGCCGGATCGAGCTCCCGACGGCGCCCGACCGGCCGCACATGTTCCTCCGAGAGCTCAAGATCAATGTGGAGTACCTGCGCAAGGAGATCGAGAGCTTCTCGGACGGGCTCCTGACGCGCGCGACCGACTACTACGGAGAGTTCCGCGAGAACCTCCTCTCGGGGGTCGAGCACTACCGGTCCCTGGCCGAACGCTTCATCGCGGAGGAGCGCACGCGGTTCCTGGAGAGCCTCCAGGGGTTCGCGGACGAGATCGGGCTCATCGCCGTTCCCGCTGCAAGCCCGGCGTAGCGCTCCCCTCCCCCTGCGAGCGGCCGCGCCGCCCGGCCTCGCGGCGGGAGCTTGACGCAGGCCCGGCGGCGTGATACACCCTCTCCCGAAGCCCAGGAACTTGTATTGCCTTGGAGGGGTCTCGCCATGCGCATGCGAACGCGCGCCTTTCTGAACGGCCGCTCCGCGAGCGTCGCGGTTACCGTGACCTCGGCGTTTTTTCTCCTCGCGGGTGCGCCCGCCGCGCCAGCCGGGGAGACCGCGCCGGCGTGCCCTGACTTCACCGAAGTCGTCCGGCGCGTCGCGCCCGCGGTCGTGGCCGTTTCGATCCGGCCCCGGGCGGGCACGGAGCTCGCCAGGCACGAGCGGCGCTGGCGCGACTTCCTCGCCGAGCGCGGCGTGCCCAACCCCACGCCCGAGGTCCAGGGATCGGGCGTGCTCGTCTCGACGGACGGATACATCGTTACCAACGAGCACGTGGTTCGCGACGCGGGGAGCGTCGAGGTTCTGCTCCACGACGGCCGGCGCCTGGCGGCGCGGCTGTGCGGGACCGATTCGCGCAGCGACCTTGCCGTGCTCAAGGTCGAGGGAAAGGACCTGCCGGCGGCCCGGCTCGCCGGGGCGAGCTCCGTGCGCGTGGGCCAGCCGGTGGTCGCGCTCGGCAGTCCCTACGGCCTGCGGGGTACCGTGACGGCGGGAATCGTCAGCGCGAAGGACCGCTTCCTGCCGCCCGAGTACTCGCTCGGCCGCGACGACCAGGCGCTGGACCGGTACTACGGCGGCCTTCTCCAGACCGACGCACCGACCCACCGTGGCAACTCGGGCGGACCGCTCGTGGACTCGGGCGGGCGCGTCGTGGGCATCAACGTGCTCATCTTCTCGCGCTCGGGCCGGAGCGAGGGGCTCGGCTTCGCGATCCCGGCCGAGACGGTCCGGCAGCACCTGGCCGACCTCAAGGCGGGCCGCCCGGTGCGCTACGGCTACCTGGGCCTGGCGCCCGTCGAGATCTCGGGCGGCATGGCCGCGGCGCTGGGCCTGGCCCGACCCGAGGGCGTGCTCGTCAACTATCTCAAGCCCGGCGGTCCGGCCGAGAGGGCCGGTGTCCGGGCGGGAGACGTCCTGGCGGCCTACGCGGGCGAGCGCGTGCGCGGCTCGGATGACCTCATCCTGCGCGTGGGCCGGACGCGGCCCGGCGCGCGCGTGAAGCTCGGGCTCGTCCGCGACGGCAAGACGGCGAATCTTGAGATCGAGGTGGGGCAGAGGCCCCGTCCGCCGCGGCCGGCGACCGCGGAGGTTTCGATCGAACCGGCCGCGCCGACGCGCGGCTGGCGCGGGCTCGAGGTGGGCAAGCTCCCGCTGCGCCTCGCCGAGGCCGCGGGAGTCCCGGAGGCCAGGGGCGTGCTCGTCACGGCCGTGCAGCCCCGCAGCCCGGCCTGGCGTGCCGGACTTCGCCGGCACATGATCCTCACCGGCGCTATCATCGCCGGCGTTCGCTCGGACCTTTCCTCGATCGAGGACTTTCCCAAGATTGCGGGGAAAGCAGAGGGGCCGGTGCTCGTGCGCTCGATCACGCACGGATATCTCCTCGTTCCGGTTTCACCGGGGATGGGGGCGAAGCCGGAACCCAACGCAAAGAGGGCTGAACCCGCGGACGGGAAGTAGGCAATCGCCGACCTGAGGAGCGTGCTTATGGAAAGCGATCGGCCTGAAGGCGAGCCTGTAAGCCCCGACGCGCCCCCTGTCGTCATGATCCTCTTCGGTGCATCGGGGGACCTGACGCGGCGCAAGATCGTGCCGGCGCTTTTTAATCTCGATCGCGAGAGACTTCTCCCGCCGGATCTTTGCGTCATCGGTTTCGCTCGCCGCGCGAAGGGCCATGACGCGTTTCGCCGTGAGATGCGCGAGGCGGTTGCGCGCGTCGCGAAGGACGAGTTATCCGAGGACGACTGGGCGCGCTTCGCCGCGCGGCTTTACTACGTCACCGGCCAGTACGGGAATTCCGCCGCGCATGCCAGCCTCCATGACCTCGCCGGTTCCCTCTCACCGAATGCGGACGAGCGCGGTTACCTTTACTACTTCGCTCTCCCGCCCAACGCGGCCGAGACGACTCTCGAACAGCTCGCGCGCCTGCGGCGGGAGCACGCTCCCACGCACGCGCGCGTCATGATAGAGAAGCCCTTTGGCATGAACCTCGAGAGCGCACAGCGGCTCAACCGGCTCTGCGCCGAGGGATTTGAGGAGCGCGACATTTACCGTATCGACCACTACCTCGCCAAGGACACGGTGCGCAACCTCCTCATCTTCCGCTTCACCAACGCGATCTTCGAGCACCTCTGGAACCGGAAGTACATCGACGGTGTGCAGATCACCGCGGCCGAGACGCTCGGCGTCGAGGGGCGCGGCGGCTACTACGAGCGCTCCGGTGTGGTGCGAGACATGATTCAGAACCATCTCCTCCAGGTCATGGCGTTCGTGGCCATGGAGCCGCCGCTCGCCGGAGACTTTGAGTCGGTCCGCGACCGTAAGGTCGAGGTTTTTAAATCTCTCGCGCCGATCGAGCCCGGGGACTTCGTGTTCGGCCAGTACCGCGGGTACCGCGAGGAACCGAACGTGGCGTCGGACTCGCGCACGCCCACCTTCGCGGCACTTCGCCTCGCGGTGCGGAACTGGCGTTGGGAGGGCGTGCCGTTCTACCTGCGAACGGGCAAGGCCTTGGCGAGCAAGATCACGGAGGTCGTGATCCGGTTCAAGGGCGTGCCACTGTGCGTGCTCGAGAGCGAGAGAGCCTGCGCGCAGATGCGGCCCAACACGCTCACGCTGCGGCTGCAGCCCGACGAGGGAATCAGGCTCTCCTTCTGTGCCAGGATCCCCGACCGGGGGGAGCGCATCGGCCAGGCAGACCTCGACTTCCGCTACGCCAAGTTCGGCGTCGAGATGCCCGAAGCCTACGAACAGGTGCTGCTCGACGGCCTGCGTGGCCGGACCAGCCACTTCTGGCGCGCCGACGGCGTGGAGGCCGCTTGGCGCACGGTCGAGCCGCTCCTGAAGGCGCAGGACGCTGCAGAAGGGGCTCCGCCCGCGTACGAGCCGGGGAGTTGGGGGCCGTCCGAGGCCGCGCGGCTTCCGCGGCGCGACGGGGGAAGCTGGCTTTCGTCGTGAGGCGCGATTTTCCGGACACCGGATCCCTCGCACGCGCGGCTGCCGCATTCATCGTCGAGGTCGGCCGGAAGGCGGCGGCCGACCGCGACCGCTTCGACCTCGTGCTTTCCGGCGGGCGGACGCCCGAAGCAGCCTACCGCTGGCTCGCGGCCGAGTACTGTGCCGACGCGCTCTGGGTGCATACGCACTTCTGGTGGGGTGACGAGCGGTGCGTGCCACCCTCGGATGCGGCGAGCAACTACCGCCTCGCGTGCCTCGCCCTGCTCGAGCCTCTGGGCGTCGCATCCGTGCAGGTCCACCGCATCAAGGCCGAGCGCGGCCCCGGATCCGCGGCCGCCGACTATGAGCGTATCTTCCCCGTGCGGCCGGACCTCGTGCTCCTCGGAGTGGGCGTGGACGGACACACGGCCTCGCTTTTCCCCGGATCGCCGGCCCTGCGCGAGGTTGACAGCCGCTTCGTCGCGGTCGAGGCACCGGTCTCGGCGATGCCGCCCGTGCGCAGGGTCACGCTCACCCCCCGCGTCCTGCGCGAGGCGGCCGGCGTCCTGGTGCTGGCC
>Ga0272441_10009427_pt1 | contig 15087 bp, 17 predicted proteins | sample SSMProp6N_FD_193582 | JGI IMG/M metagenome (GOLD analysis project Ga0272441, IMG submission 193582) | Marine sediment archaeal communities from Little Sippewissett salt marsh, Falmouth, MA, United States - SSM-Prop-6N | ecosystem: Environmental > Aquatic > Marine > Wetlands > Sediment ... | reverse complement strand
GCATCCATACCGCAATCCTGGAGCAGTTCGCCGAGACCTGGACGAGCCAGGATACGGGTGCGATTGCTTCGCTCTATTCTACTGAAGGCCAGATCGAAGACACATTGTTTGGGGTCTCTGTGAAAGGCACCAAGAAGATAGCAGATTTCGCAGAGGCATATTCAAATCAGTTTCCCGGCGCAGCATGGCGCCTGGTTGATCCCTTCGCGGAAGAAGAAGCCGGAAAAAGATACAAGGAAGAATACCCATTTACCTACCAGGGCGGGGTGTATGCGGTCAAACTGCCGCAGGGTGAAGACAGCGCCTGTGAGCTGCGCCTGATTGTGCTGCTCGCGCCGGACGATGAGGGAAATATACTGAACCAAAAGGTATTTTATGAAGCGCAGAGTCTGATCGACTGCGGCCTCGCGGAATAAATAATTGGCAGTGAATTGAAGAAGATAATCTTGCCCTGATTTTAGAAAAGGATGCCATCTCTCAATTATTGCGGCAAGTGCGAAGACAAGGAAAGTAAGAGACAGGAGAAAGATAAAAGTTAGGGGAATCTATGAAGCGACACCCACTACCGGCTCCGGCAGCGGGATGAGGATGTCGCCCATCTTTGGGGCAACAACGATGATTTCCAGCCGCTCCTCGTATTCGGGCACAGGCACGTAGTGCCCCTTGCCGGGCGGTACCACCATCTGGGTGCCTGGCTGGACGCGCACCACCTGCGCGGTATGCATGATGGGGGTTTCACCGTCCAGGTCAATGAACAGCATCAGCGCGGTTCCCATGCGGAAGTAAAACATTTCTGCATCAATATGCGTTTCCGCCTTCTCGAAGCGCGGCGGGTGGGGCCGGGATATCAAAACGCCCCCAGCGACGGAGTTTGTCTGAAATACGGCGGCCAACCCGGAAGGCGCCCATTCGTAATACTCCTCGCGGTCCACCATTCCCTCGCCGGGCATCTGTAATGCAATGCCCTTCACCACCCCATGCGCCAGGTCCTGTATCGGTACTTCTTTCATGCGATTGTTTTATTTAGGCCTATTACCGAAAATTATTTATTAACTAAGTTCAGCACCGCGCCAGGATCCAATCCGCCATCGTCCGGATCACATCCTCTTTGCCCGGCTCGTTGTGAATCTCGTGGTACATGCCGTCCCAGCGCTTGAAGGTTGCCTTGCCATTCACCATCTCCGCGAAGCGCTCCGCTTCATCCACGATGCAGATGCGATCCTCGGCGCCGTGCATCACCAGCAGGGGCTGCTGCCAGCTTTCCGCCTCCGCCAACGCCCGCTCCGCGCCGTCCAGCAGGAACATACCCAGCCGGATGCTGACGCGGTCGTGCACCAGGGGATCCTCCACGTAGGCGCGCACAACCTCGGGGTCGCGCGAAAGGGCCGCCACCTCCAGCCCGCTGGCCATAACGAACTTTGGCAGGATGGGGTTCAACGCCCTGGCCAGCGCGGCTTTGGAGCGGGTGGTGGAAGCCAGCTTCAGCGGCAGGCCGGTGGCGATATAGCCATCCACGCGGCTGTTGTTGTCCAGGCCGAAATACACTGTCTCCAGCCCGCCCAGGCTGTGTCAATACAAAAATATGGGTAGTTCTTCCCCTGCTGTCCGGTGGGCGTGGTCAATTGCTATGCCCAGGTCATCCATCAGGTTCCCGTAAGTGGGCGTGTGTCCCTTCAGGCCCTCAGAGCGCCCGTGCCCGCGCTGGTCATAAGAAAACGAGTAAATACCGTTCTTTGTGAACGCTTCGGCCACGTGCTTGTAGCGCCCGGAGTGCTCCCCCAGGCCGTGCACAATCACCGCCAGGGCTTTGGCGGGGTTCTCCGGTTTCCATGCCTGCGCGAAAAGCTTCAGGCCGTCCTTGGTGGTCAGCTCGTATTCCTGTGTTTTCAATCTTACTCCATTTTTCCGGCAGAACAATATCAATATTTTTGGCTGTCTGCCCAGTATTAAAAATCAAAATAACCGCATCATTATATTCGCTTTTCGATGAGGTAACATGGAGGATTTATTAAAGCAGTAGTAGTTTGGATTGGTAACCCAACCTACCATTTTTTATGTATTGGTATTTACATGGGTTCACAGTAACACAAATTGACCCTGTGTTTTTCAGCCCGCATTCATTAGTATGAATCCGTCACCGCTTCAAATAAAGGATTTACAAAAAGCGGACCAAAATATAGTAAAATAAAGGCGCTTGTAAGTAGAAGTTCTAATGAGAGTCAGCTAGTTTGATTTGGAACCCAAGATGGACCAGGCAATTTAACAGGAAAGGAGTTCCAAATCATGTCTGAAAAAGAACAGGGCATCGTAAAGTGGTTTAATGGAGCCAAGGGTTACGGCTTCATTGAGCGCGAAGAGGGAGATGACGTCTTTGTCCACTTCAATGCGATCGTCGGCGACGGCTACCGCAATCTTGAAGAAGGCCAGAGAGTCGAATTCACCGTTGTGCAGGGCCAGAAAGGCCCCCAGGCCGAAGAAGTCACGGTAATATAATATTCAAATAAACCACAAAAAGGGATGGCAAATCAGCCATCCCTTTTTTTCTCGTCTTTGGGTATAAAAACGCCCATGTGCCCTGGTTTCATATAAAGTGCAATATTCTTATAGTTCAACAAAAATTTATTGATAGGTAAGATGTTCCGTATCGTGCTTAGGCTGTGTCACTCGAGATGTTCGGAAATTCTTATCCTAAGTCTTTTTTACTACCACCAGGGTGAAATCATCTTCAAATTTCTCTGAACCTGAATACTGCTGCACTGTTCTGACAATAGAATGGACAAGCGTTTCCGCCTGCTTGTTTTGATCTTTGACTGCCAATTCGCTCAAACGCTCCAATCCAAATTCCACACCATCGCGGCCCATTCTTTCCACCACACCATCCGTGTACATCAGCAAGGTATCTCCCGCATTCATCGCTATTTTCTCTGCAGGAAAATTGCTTTCCGGGAATACGCCCAGGACAGGGCCGCGCGCATCCAGGCGGTTGCAGCTTCCGTCACTATGAAGCAGCAGGCACGGGCGATGACCGCAGCAGACATATGTGAACTCACCTTTTTTTAGGTCAAACATAGCATACACTGCGGTGATGAAATGGCTGTCCCCTGTGATTTCAGGAAGTTGGCGGTTGATTTCACTGGCCATCTTATCCACACCATTCCGGCTTTGGACATGCATGCGCAGCATCCCGCGGAAAGCGGTCATCATCAGGGCGGAGGGAATACCGTGGCCGGAGACATCCGCAACGATGATTCCCAATCCCCCTTGCGGCAGCTTGATGAAATCATAGTAATCGCCCCCTATCTCTTCCGCCGGTATGCAGATGCCCGCGATATCATAACCGGGGATACGCGGCGGCTCGGCAGGGAACAACCCGGATTGGACCTCTCTTGCCAGTTGAAGCTGTTTATCAATCAGTTCCCTTTCCAACAACTGGCGGTGGAGCATGGCTTTTTCGATTGAAATGGCTGCGGCATCGGCAAAAAATTCTAGGATCTCCAAATCGTCATGGTTGTAAGCTGACAGGTTGTTGCTTTCCAGGTTCAGCGCACCGATCGTCCGGCCGGAGCGGGTAAGCGGGACAGCTATCTCGGATTGGGTCCGGCTGCGGCCTTTCACATAGCGCCCATCCCGATGGACATCGGGGACGATCACGGATTTCCCGGATAAGATTACATGCCCGACAATACCCTGCCCCCGCATCAGCATCGCGTCATCTTCAATCGGCATGATGTCATATCCCCGCTGAATCATCCCTGCAATCATGGGTTTGGGCGTCTTGAATTTCGCCTGGGGGAAATCTGGGTTTAAAACAAAAATACCGGCCGCATCATAATTCACCACCGTTTTAACGGAATCCAGCAGATGGTCCAGGATCTCATCCAGGTCCAGTGTGTCGCGCACTTTATGGAGGGTATCGACCAGCAGTATGTATTTCTTCTCGTTCGTCAATTTCGGCATATTTAAGATGCTCGCTTGAACGCTTTAATCAAGTGTGTAAAAACGTCCCAATACAGACTGGCAAGCAGCGTCGTCCCAGTGTTTTGGCAAAGGAAATTACAGAAATTCTTATTTCAAGCCGGTTATCAGTCCAGCGCCACGATCGCTTTCTCGGGGTCGTCCACCCCAAGCACAAGCCGGTTGTTGGTGGCCAGGTACACGAAATCAATGTTCACTTCCGCATTGGCCATCTTCTGGGCTATTTTGGCTAGTTCGCCGGGCTTGTCCACCACATCCACCACCAGCACCTCGCGCACAGACATGATTGTGAACTTGTTTTTGGACAGCAGAGCCTGCGCCTCCGGGCCTTTGTCAAACAGCAGGTGCAGTACCACCTTGTCCTGGTACTGGGTGCCGCTGATGCCCTCGATGTTGATGCCGGCTTTCCCCATCTTTGTGCTCAGGTCAGCGAGCACGCCCGGGCGGTTGGTCAGCATGACCATATAATCCTGTGCCATAAGAACTCCTTCCCTATTGATTTGCTTAACCGAATGGATCCATACAGCTTAATTAGAGTATATAAGAATTCTTCTAATTCTGTACGGAAAATCAGGTTGTATTTTTCAGGAGTATCAGTTCAGGACTTCTACAGATACGGTGCCTCAATCAACGTACGCTGTCAGATACCCGTACCCTTCGGCTTCCATTTCCGCGTAGGGCACAAAGCGCAGCGCGGCGCTGTTGATGCAGTAGCGCGTTCCGCTCGGCGATACCGGGTCGTTGCCAAAAACGTGCCCGAGGTGGGAGTTGCCGGTCCGGCTGCGGACCTCAACCCGCCGCATGCCGAATGAGCTGTCCTCCAGGAAGACCATATTATTGATATCAATGGGCTTTGAGAAGCTTGGCCACCCGGTTCCGCTGTCATACTTATCGCTGGAAGAATACAGCGGCTCACCGGTCACGATATCCACATAGATGCCGCGCTCCTTGTTATCCCAGTACTCATTATCGAAAGGCGCTTCGGTGCCGGCCTGCTGTGTCACAATGAACTGCTCCTCGGTGAGCATGGACTGGATATCCTCAGCCGCAGGGCGCGGATAATCTGCCGGGTCAACAATCATATTGCTGGCCATTTCAAATTCATCCTGCCCGATATGGCAGTATCCGGCGGGATTTTTATCCAGGTAATCCTGGTGGTATTCCTCGGCGTCATAGAAACTTTCCAGCGGCCCGATTTCCACCACGAAAATTTCATTTCGCTCCCGTTCAATATCCGCAATTTGCTCCACGATCGCGCCGGATTCTTTATCCGGATAATAGATGCCTGTCTGGTACTGCGTGCCGCGGTCATTTCCCTGGGCGTTTTCCACGGTTGGGTCAATCACATGGAAAAACGCGAACAGGATCGCTTCCAGGCTGACCTCATCCATCTCGTACGCTACACGCACCGTTTCGCGGTAGCCCGTCAGCCCGGTGGAAACAGAATCATAGGTCGGTAGAATATCAGCCTGCCCGTTAGCGTAGCCGCTGGTGGCGCTCACCACCCCGGGGATGGACTGCATCAGCTTTTCCATCCCCCAAAAGCATCCGCCCGCGAGATAGATCACGCCAACGCCTTCCTGCTCCGTGTAAGTCGGGTCGATGGGTGTTTGTGCTGAACCCCCCGGGATTTCCTCCGCGGCGTTTGATGGTTCTGTTGAGCCTGCTTCGGGCAGGTTTTGCACCGCGCTGCAGGCGGGAGCCAAAACGATCGCCAGGACCGCAATAACCAAGATGATCCGTTTTTTCAAAATATTTTTCCTCTCTTGTGGCTTTGTCCGGTATAAATCATAGTTGGGAAGCAGATTATAAGATAGAGGATATTTTTATGAAAGTGATTTTTTGTAAAATTTGTGTTAAAAAACCGGTCGTGAAAGCGCCCGGCTGTGTTAAGTTTTCTCTTCTTACGCCAGGTTAACCACATCTGCCCCTGGATATGGCGGCATATTCTGTTTCAGAATGCGGTTATCAGCCCTGGGACATAGAATCTGCTAAGTCAATGCGAAATTCTACAATATCCCATTCAAACTCCCATCATAGCCGCCAGCTCATCCAGCGCGGCCTGTTCTTGCTGGTCGATTTCCGATCTCGCCCCAATGCCCAGCACGCCGCCGGTCCTGGTCAGCGCCACCTCGCGCGCCATATCCAGTATCCAGCGCTTGAACCCTTCACCGCCCGGCAGGCTGTCCGCGACGGCCGCGCCTTGCGCCACTTTCTGCCTGGCTTCAGCGCGGATGCCGGCCATGTCCCGGGCTTCGTATTTTTCCGTATCGACTTTGGCGTCCTTGGGCGACATGCCTTTCATTCTTTCCAAAAACGCTTCAACCAGCTCGCCGTAGCCGCTGCCGCCGGATTTCTTGATGGTCTCCATCATGAATTTGCTGGCGCTGAACAGCTCCTTGAACATCTCCAGGCCGCCCCCGCTGGCCGATGAGACATACGCGGCCGCTGAAAAGACGGCATTAAACAACGCCATCCACTGCTCCGGACTGATTTCAACTTGGATGCTCACTTATAACCTCCGAATGTCATTTGAGTTTATTAAAATAGCCTGGGCCCTCGTGGGCTTTTGCGGCTCCTGCCTTTTTATTAATAGCGGAATCACAGCCAGCATGGATGCCCTTGCAACCGAATCAGACATATGGTGTTATATATATTGATTGTATAAAATTTATTATCTCAAAGAAAGGAGAAAAAAAATGAAACTGTCACAACCTACAACTGTAGTCTTCTGGGTCGCGACCGTATTGGCTGTTCTCGGTATCCTTGGCAGCCTGGTCACCCTGCCTTTCGTATCACAATTCGCTTTCTGGTTTGTGGTAATCGGTTTTGTCCTGCTTTGGCTGGGCAATACCATGAAGGGTTTCTAAATCCCAAATTTTTATTACTGGTATCATCCCGGCTCTTTCAAGCCGGGATTCTTTTTTTTAACTTCACTGCCAGGCCCTGGTGGTACTTTTCAGATGGATCCGTACACGGTATACAAATACCTGCTTTGGACAGTCTGCCGCGCAGCCGGCAGGCTTTTCACCGCCTGAAAGCGGTTCCCCTCAATCAGTATGGTTGGATTAGCCAACCCATGTGTTTCTTGGCTGGCCGGTTATTTCCTGTTTTTGAACCAATTGATCACCAACAGCAGCACCACCGCGCCCACCAGGGCGGCAATGACCTGCCCGATCAGGCCGGCCGCTTCCAGCCCAAACAGGCCGAAAAGCCAACCGCCGATAAATGATCCCGCGATGCCGATCAAGATATCGCCTACCAGGCCATAGGTGTTCTTTACGAGTTTGTCAGCGATAAATCCCGCGATAGCCCCTACAATGATCAACGCAAAAATATTCATTTCCAGCTCCTTTTACATTCATTGTACAGGCTTATGCAAAATAAATCATATGAAAATTCTATGAAACATACCTTCTCAATTCATCTGCTCATTGTGTTAAAAAAATTGTGGTCCATTTTTTCCAGGAAGATATATGAATTGCGGCTTTCTTGCCCTTATGGGGCTTCTTTCCGCCTTATCTTAGCCACGCCCACATCACCGTAATCCCCTTCCAGGTAGCGCCGGTAATCCTCATCCGGGTTCGGCCGGGCGCGCGCCTTACGGCGGGACATGGCGATGATGGCAGGGTTGGCGATGGAGCCCAAATTGGCGATCACCAACCCCTTGGCGCCGCATTCCGAGAGCGCTGAAAGCATATCCTCCCGCTCGACCCCGGCGCGTTTCATGCGCCCCAGCGCCTCCTGCCATTTTTCCATCCCGCCCGTGTTTAAAGGGATGCCAGTTTCTTCAACAAAGGTTTTTACCAGAATGTCTTTTTTCCGGATGCCGCCGCCGCGCTTATCTGCATCTGCATCTGGTTCTTCTTTCTGTTCTGCTTCTGCATCTGTATCTGTATCTACCCGAACATTTCGTGAACTGTTCGCGAACATATCCGTATTGTTGTTCGCGACTTGTTCGCGTTTTTTGCGTATGCGCAGGGCATCTTTTGATGGCCCCTGTCTTTCCCTGAATCCCTTCACGATCCAAATCCCTTCCGAGTTCTTCTCCAACAAACCGGCCTCCCCCAGCGCCTGGAGGCGCTGTCCCAATATGTGCGGCTTCACCCGCAAGCGCCAGGCCAGGTCTTTTGCAGGCGGCAAGATGCCGTCATCCCCGGCTTCGCCCGCCGCCAGCAAGCACTGCAGAAAGGTGCGGAAGAGCGCGTCGGAAAGCCGGCCTACAGCCGGGTCGTCCAGCATGTCCAGGTAGAGCTTGATCCAGTATTTGGATGTCATTGGGGATTCCTCCATGAAAAATCTGTCTCCCGAGAGCATACAATTTCTGCGGCGGCCGCACAACCCGTCAAAAACGCCATCATCCCGTTTATCCCCCTCTATGGCTATCTAAGAATTTGTAGAAATGTGATTTTATTTAAAGGAAAAGCAGCAGGCTGATGGCCATGACGGCCATACCCAGGATCACGCCCAGGATGGCGATGTGGTGCTCCCCGTACTCTTCGGCTGTCGGCAGCAGTTCGTCCAGCGAGATGTACACCATGATGCCCGCCACGCTGGCGAATACCACTCCGAAGGTTGCGTCGCTGAAAAACGAGCGCAGCAGAAAATACCCGATCAGCGCGCCCACAGGCTCCGAAACCCCTCACAGAAAAGAATAAATGAATGCCTTGCGCCGGCTTTTCGTGGCGTAGTAAATCGGCGCGGACACCGCCAGCCCTTCCGGGATGTTGTGGATGGCGATGGCGACCGCGATGCTGATGCCGAGCCCAGGGTCGGCCAGTGCGCCCATGAAGGTCGCCAGGCCCTCCGGGAAGTTGTGGATGGCGATGGCCAGCGCGGAAAACAGGCCCATGCGCATCAGTTTCTTGCGGTCCGCCTCCGCCTGCTCTTCCGGGCTGGCGACATATTTCATCTCATGCGGATTCTCATAGGAGGGGATCAGGTTGTCGATCAGCGCGATAATGCCGATCCCGGCAAAGAAACCGATCGTCGTAATGGTTGCTCCCATCCTGTCCCCGTAGCTGGCCGCCAGAGAATCCCTGGCTTTGACGAAGATTTCTACCATGGACACATAGATCATTACCCCTGCCGAGAAGCCCAGCGCGCCCGAGAGAAACTTGGGGTTAAAACCCTTGGAAAGGAAGCCGATCAGGCTGCCCACGCCCGTGGACAGGCCTGCGAAAATCGTCAGCCCCAGCGCGAACAGCACCTCATTCTGCATAAACACAGCGGTTCCCCAACATCTCCTTTGGTCCTTTAATAATATTGGGCGAATTGTATCATCCAACATTCATCTGTTTCTTGCCTTTTTTGATAAAAATTTCAGGCAATTTATGTAATAATGTGGGTATATCCGTCAAGCGTCTAATAATAAGGAAGGAGGGCGCTGTGGATAGAAAACAATTTCTGACGCGCAGTGAGTTCCTGAAAATCACGGCGGCGGGTTTGGGAGGAGCGGTCCTCGCCTGCCGGCGGGGCACCAGCGGGGAAGCCCCGCCTGCAGTCTCCACCACTCCCCTGCCGTTATCCACCCAGCCGCCGGCTGAGCTGCCGCCCGGCACCCAGGCCAACCTCATTCTCACCAGCGGCAATATCCTCACCGTGGACGCCGCCAATACCGCGGTCCAGGCACTGGCTGTCAGCGGCGACCGCATCCTGCTGACCGGCACCAACGAGCAAGTCCAGGCGCTGGCCGCACCGGACACGCAGGTGATCGACCTCGGCGGGCGCACCGTCACCCCCGGCATGATCGACCCCCACCTGCATTTCCGCGGCTACGGCCTGCTGACTTCTTACTACACGGCCTTTCTGCCGCCCAATGTGGTGGATATCCCGAGTATGCAGTTGTTACTTTCGGACGAAGTCAGCGCCCGCCAGCCCCGCGAGTGGGTCAACGGCTACTACATGGGCTTTGCTGACAAACCCATCCCGACCAAAGAAGACCTTGACCCCGTCTCGCCCGACCATCCCGTTTTCATGATGCACATTGGCGGGCATTGGGGCACCGCCAACAGCGCCGCCATGAAGCTGGCGGGTGTCACATCCAAAACCCGGAGCCCGGAAGGCGGTATCATCGAGAAGGTGGACGGCGAGCCGACCGGCGTGTTTTACAACCACCGCGCTATGGACGTCCTGCGAAAGGCTGCCCCGCCCATCACGGACAGCCTGGTGCGCCAGTCCATCATCGAGACACAGACATTGATGGCTTCCTGCGGCGTCACCTGTTTCCACGACAACAACATCCGCGATGTGGAGTCCATCCGCGCGTACCAGGACCTGACGCGGCAGGGCCAGCTCTTCCTGCGCAACAACCTCTACCTGACCCTGGAATGGCCCTCCGATATAGATAAGATCGACCAGGTGGAGATCATCCGCGATGACGTGACGCGCTTTATGGGCTACAAGTTCCTGATTGACGGCCAGGGGCCAACCGCCTACTGCTACGAGCCGCATGCCGGCACAAACCACCAGCTGACCACCTGGGAGCCGCAGATGTTCAAGGATACGGTCAAAACGCTTCATAATACCGGCCTGCAGATCTGCGTGCACTGCATCGGGGACGCGGCTTCCGACCTTGTGCTGGACGCCTACGAGGGCGCCATGAACGCCAACTCGCGGTCTGACCCGCGCCACCGCATCGAACACGCCGTCCTGACCAAAACCGCCACAACCCAGCGGATCAAGGACCTGGGCGTGGTGGTCAGCACCCAGCCGGCTTTCCTCTACCTGTTCGGCGACGGCTGGAAAGGGCTGTTTGGCGAAGATCGCCTTTCACGCATCATGGTCACCCGGGAATGGCTGGACGCGGGTGTGCGCCTGGCCATCGGTTCAGATGCGCCGTCCACACCCTTCTACAATCCGCAGGCATCCCTGGCCGGCGCCATGACGCGCTACAGCTACAGCGGGACGCCCGTTGGGCCGGAGCAGGGCATGACCTTCATGGAAGCCCTGCGTGCGCACACCATCGAAGGCGCCTACGCTTCGCACCAGGAAGATGTGCTGGGTTCGCTGGAGATGGGCAAATTTGCCGATTTCGTCGTCTGGCCGCAGGACCCTTCCCAGATGACCCCGCGCGACCTGGCGCTGACCACCCTGGTGGACATGACCTTTGTCGGCGGCCGGCAGGTATATCCGGCATAAAACAGGAAAAAAAGTTCAGCTAAATAACAATGAAAAAACTGTATTTCCAGACCAGGGAGGAATGGCGTGCGTGGCTGTCTGAAAACCACGCTTCCGAGAATGAAGTCTGGCTGGTCTACTACAAGAAAGGGACCGGCAAGCCGTCCATGAAATACGGCGAATCGGTGGAGGAGGCAATCTGCTTCGGCTGGGTGGACAGCATCATCAAGAAAATTGATGAGGAAAGATATGTCCGCAAATTCACGCCGCGCAGGGAGGACAGCGCCTGGTCAGAATCCAACAAAAAACGCGCTGAGAAAATGATCAAACAGGACCTGATGACCGAACACGGCCTGCGCCTGGTTGATACCGCAAAGGTAAGCGGAAAATGGGATGAGAAAACAAAAAGGCCGGAATTAACTTTCAAAATGTCACCGGAATTCCGCCGCGCGCTGGATGAAAACCCGAAAGCGAAGCAGGCCTACGGGAGCATGCCGCGCTCCCACCAGAAGGAATATTTGGGCTGGATCGAGACCACCAAGCGTCCGGAAACACGCCAGCGGCGGATCGCGGAGTCCATCCGCCTGCTGGAAAAGAACGAAAAGCTGGGCTTGAAATAGGAAAAAATCTGCTTCGAGGCAATTGTGTTAATCAAATTAGCATTTAGTGACCTTTAATTATTATTAAGGAAGACAAACCCAAATGAATGAGAATGTTTACCGGAAACTGGCCGCCCACCTGGATACGCTCCCTGAGGGCTTTTCGTCCAACGATCCCGAAGCGGACCTGCGCCTGTTGGAGCGGCTGTTTTCCGAAGAGGAAGCCGCGTTGGCGGTTCATCTGACCCTGGAGCGGGATTCCGCAGAAACCATTGCCCACCGTGCAGGTCTCCCCCTGGGAGAAGCAGAAGAATGCCTCAAAACGATGGCGCAGAAAGGATTGATCTTTTCCGTCCAGGCCGTTGACAGCCCGGCGCTCTACCAAGCGGTGCCCTTCGTCATCGGGATTTACGAATTCCAGGTCAACAATCTCAGCAAGGGGCTCGTACGTGACCTTGCGTATCACTGGCGCGCTGGCCTGAAAGAAAGCGCACCGCCTGCCCCTCCCCAGATCCGCACCATCCCCATCGGGAAAAGCATCGAGACGCAGATGGATGTCTTCTCATACGAGCAGGTCAACCAGCTGGTGCAGTCCAAAACCCGTTTCGCGGTCGCCCCCTGCATCTGCCGCCGCACCGCCAAAATGACAGGCAGCGGCTGCGATGCCCCCGAGGAATCCTGTTTGGTCTTCGACGAATGGGCGGATTTTTACGTGCAGGGCGGACGCGGCCATGAGATCACCCAGGCGGAAGTTTATGAAATCCTGGAAAGGGCAGACGCCGCCAACCTGGTGCTCCAGCCCAGCAATTCGCAGGATCCCAGCTTCATCTGCTGCTGCTGCGGCTGCTGCTGCGGCATCCTTAATGGTTTGAAGCGGCACCCCAAACCGGCTGAAGCCGCGGCCAGCGCCTTTACAGCGGTTCTGGACCCCGACCTCTGCACCGCCTGCTGGACATGCCTGGAACGCTGCCAGATGGACGCGCTCACCGAAGACACTGGCCATGTCCTCCTGAATGCGGACCGCTGTATCGGCTGCGGCTTGTGCGTCACCACCTGCCCATCCGGGGCGCTCACTTTGGAGCGGAGGCCTGAAAGCGAACAGACGCGGATTCCGGCTACGATGGACGATACCTGGAGAATCATCAGCCAGAAACAGGCAGAAAATCGCTAAAACCTATTTAACCGCAGTTTTAATAAAGGGCATATATACATAGCTTAAGTCTTTGTTTTATCCAAGAATGCATCTAAAAATTATCCGTTAATAGCCACAGGATCAATAACATACATTAGTGTTAAGCACGAATTACACACAGTATTGGGAAAGGTGACTTGTTATTATATATAATGAAATTAGATTCTTTCAATCACATTGTTTTGTATTTGGAGGGATTAATGTCAAGGAAAAGAACAGTAATAAATCTCATTGCAATGATTTCGTTTCTATTTATTACAGGATGTGCCAAATCAAACGATCCTCAAGATACAGTTCCAACCCTTTTAATTGAACAACCAACACCAACAATAATCCCAACCCTTGAATCTAGTATTGAGATTAATTCTCCAAGCTTTAACAAGACGAATCTATTGATCTATGATGATGATGGAAGCCGGGATGGCATGGTTGCGCTTTTATATCTTTTAAGTATCCCTGAAATTTCCATAGAGGCCGTGAATATTTCCTATGGCGAAGCGCATCCAGAGCAATATATTCAACTTGTCGGGCAAGCGCTTGAATATGTTGGTATTCAAAATATTCCTTTAGGCGCGGGAAAAGATGCCCCTCTGGGCAATGGAACTCCATTCCCGGATTGGCTCCGCCAACTTAGCGAAGTGTTTTGGGATTATCCGCTTCCTGATGAAGAAACCGAATTCGATTCTAAACTCGCTTCCGAGTTAATTATTGAAGAAATAAACAATAACACCGAGCCGGTAACCATATTTCTAAGCGGCACTTTCACGAATTTGGCTCAGGCGTTACGCAATGAACCGCAGATAAAAGATAATATCGCGGCTGTTTACTTTATGGGTGGGGCAGTGTATGGGCCTGGAAATATTAGAAACCTGGTACCAGATTCTAAAAACCAGGTAGCAGAGTGGAACATCATCGCTGATCCGCTAGCTGCCAAGGAAGTGTTTGAGGCTGGGCTGGAAATGTATATGATTCCACTAGATGCGACAAATCAAGTGATCCATGTTCAAGAAGAACTCAACCCGTGGCGATTGGGGGATCAAAAAGCTGCTTTAGCTGCGGATCTTTACGATATCATGTTTGACCAATATGGATTAGACCAGGTGGAAATATTTGACCTAACTGCCGCTGTCATCATGGAAAATCCTGAACTGTGTAATTTTGAATCGTTTTCTATCGGTGTAATTACCGATGAGGGGGAAAACCAGGGGCAGACTGTGATCATCCCAGATGGCGAGCCTAATATGTATGTGTGCCTGGATCCAGATGTTGATAAGGTGAAAAAAGAAATTGATGAAGTATTTACAAGTTCTCAAGTATCTGCTATTGCCCCCAAAATTGATGTGCTTTTTGGACGATGGTCAGGGACAGCAATGAATAATAAGGGTGTTGAATTGCAAGTAGAGATCACGATTGATAAGTCATGTCAGCTTGGTATGGATTGTGGAGAATTCAATATTTCAAATGGTTCTTGCTCAGGAAGATTTCTGTGGGTGGGAATGGAAGGTGAATTATTCAAATTCCAGGCTCGAAACAAGACCAGTGGTTGCGGAGAAGGGGATGACTTTCTAGTTCCACAGGACGATGGAACGGTCTTATATATTAGCCGAGGTAATTACGGAGAGACAAAAGGCATATTAAATAGCGAATCGTAAATTCGATCAATATATTTTCAAACATCATTATAGGTAATTTTTAAATTAACTTCGTGGCGCTGGGATTCGCCTGAGGTATCCGCCCTTGCGTATAACGAGGGCACCGGAAGCGACGGAGCATCTCGAAGTCCTTTTCAAGAGAAAAGGACGGAGATCCCTATTGCGAATTGGTATCATACCAATATCGCAAGAGGGGACGCGACCATCGCTGAATGTGAACCTCCGACTTACGGAGAGTTCTGAAGGGGCAGAACTCTAAGACACCGGCAGTGAGGGAGCACCCGGCGACTGTTTCTGCAGCGTGCATTTTGCACCCCATTCATTTGTTGCAGTGTCCACTGCGTCCATTGTTTCCACAGGGTTTGCACACGAATTGAACAAGAAGATGGGAAAGGCGACTTGAAAGAATCAAATTTGCTGCCGAAGGACGCATTCAATGCTATACTTTTCCTGGTTATTTTCATCTTTTAAATCTTGAACAACCTGATAACTTAGCTGCAATTAATCAATAGTTTCTAGGTTACTTTTAGAGTCTTGAATACATGCTATA
>Ga0272441_10009426_pt1 | contig 15089 bp, 10 predicted proteins | sample SSMProp6N_FD_193582 | JGI IMG/M metagenome (GOLD analysis project Ga0272441, IMG submission 193582) | Marine sediment archaeal communities from Little Sippewissett salt marsh, Falmouth, MA, United States - SSM-Prop-6N | ecosystem: Environmental > Aquatic > Marine > Wetlands > Sediment ... | reverse complement strand
AATCGGCTCCAGTTCTCCTGGGCGGGCACGCTCATCGACCCCACGAGCGTCTACTTCCGCCCCATCGAGCACGACGACCAGATCGAGGTCCTCGACACCACCTTCCCCGGCGACCGGCCCCAGGTCCTCTTCTGGAACATCCAGTCGGCCTTCGAGGGCCAGGCCAAGGTCGAGGTCTCCTACTTCACCTCGGGCATCTCCTGGCAGGCCGACTACGTCATGATCACCGACCCCGACGAGGCCCAGGCCACCTTCGACGGCTACGTGACGGTGGTGAACAACTCCGGCGAGGATTACCCCGACGCCCAGGTCCGCCTCGTCGTGGGCGTCGTGAACCTCGTCGAGAAAATCCAGCAACTCGCCCAGCGCGGGTTGGGCAGAGTCAAGCCCGAGCACGAAGTGCATCAGGCGCTGAGGGAATCCCTTGACGTGGCGGATGAGGAAGCGGACGCTCTGTTCGCTCTACACGCTGGCAAGGGCGCTAGCCAAAGCGGCCGACGGGCTCCCAAGGTCATCAAGGAAGGCCTGTCGGAGTACTTCATCTTCACGGTCGAGGGCACCCAGACCATCACGAACGGCTGGTCGCGGCGCATGGTCTCGTTCCGCGCCGCCCAGGTCCCCTTCGACATCGTCTACCGGTACCGCCCCCACCAGTACGGCCCGAACCCCGTCCGCTTCTTCATGCTCGCCAACGATGAGGAGCATAAGATGGGCGCCTCGCCCCTGCCCGACGGCGTCATCCGCGTCTTTCGCCAGCGTCAGGGCGGCGGCCTCAACTACTTCACCACCCAATCCACCAAGTACATCCCCATCAAGGAAAAGGTGGAACTGAACGTCGGCGCCGACGACCAGATCGTCTACGAGCGCACCGTCTTCGACGTGGCCCGCGATGAGTTCGTCTACGAGGGCAAACCCCTGCGCGTCGTCGGCTGGGACGAGACCCGCCAGTGGCAGGAAGAGGTCCGCAACTACCGGGCGAAGCCCATCGTGCTGGAGATACGGCACGTCCTTCAGGGCGACTGCGAGTTCACCGCCCAAGAGCCCGCCGCCAAGGCAACCCTCTACAACTTCCGGACGCCGGAGTACACGGTGACCGTCCCGGCCCGCACCAAACTCAAGGTCGAGAGCAAGGGTACCTTCCACCTGGGCAAAAACGCCAAGCAGAACCGCGTCCGGCTGAAATAAGGCTGGCCCCTGTAGCGACTCTGTGTTTCAATACGTCCCCAATGGAACCCGAGCCGCTCATCCCATCTCCATTCCCCCGCGACAAGGCCACGCCCACGCGCTGGATGGTGCCGTTCACCGTTCCGGTGGCGATTCTATTCGCGGCGTGGGCAGTGCGCCTGACGATGCCGGCCGACATGTCAATCGACTTCAAGGAATCGTCCCTGATCGAGATCGGCCAGGCCACGCTGCACGGTCTGGCGTGCCTGCTGTGCGTGGTGACGCTGCTCCGCAACGGGCACCGGCGGGCGGACTTCTACTGGTGGGTGGCCCCGGCGTTCATCACGTTCTTCATGTTCTGGCGCGAGGCCGAAATCGACAGCGACCTCCTCGGCCTTGGCGAAAACGCCTTTTCCTGGAAGTACCTCTTCGAGGGGCACATGCCCATCTGGAAACGGCTCGTCCTCGGCATCCCGAGCACGGCGCTCGCCCTGACGGTGCTGCACGTGTGCCGCAAACATGCCCGGTTGCTCCTGAAGACGGTGGAACGGCGGCACGTGCGGGTGAGCGTGGCCCTGTTCGCCCTCGGCATCGGCCTGTACGCCGTGGCCCAGGTGTACGACCGGGCCTGGTACCTGATGCACGAGTACGGGTGGAACCTGTGGGGCGTGCGGGCCCACCGCGACGATTTCTGGGAAGAGAGCCTCGAACTCGCCGGGGCCGCCGCTATCCTGCTGTCGGTCATCGATGCAGTCTGGCACCGGCCGATCATCCGCGGCACGCTGGCCGAGGCCGAACGCGCCGTCAACGGTCAGGCCGACGACTAGGAAAACGCTTCCATTTGCGGCCCGGGCCGCTATACTGCCCCGGCTCGGGGGGAGGCAGGGGACCGGCCCCCGCACTTCCACCGCCCTGACCGGATACCCGAAGCACAAGGAGATTTCGCATGCCGCTTTGCCCGATGCGCCAGATCGTGGACGAGGCCCGCGTGGCCGGTTACGGCGTCGGCGCGTACAACGTCAACAACATGGAACAAATCCAGGCCATCATGAAGGCTGCCAGCGATACCCAGTCGCCCCTGATCATCCAGGCCTCGCGCGGGGCGCTGGAGTACACGAACTTCACGTACCTCAGGCACCTGATGCTCGCCGCCGCCGAAGACAACCCGGGCCTGCCCATCGCCCTGCACCTGGACCACGGCCCCAACCTGGACCTCTGCAAGAAGGCCATCGCGCTGGGATTCACGAGCGTCATGATCGACGGCTCGATCGATTACGACACAAAGACCGAGAGCGGCAAGCACCCCGCCCGTTCGTTCGACGACAACGCCCGCGTGACCAAGGACGTCGTCGACTACGCCCACGCCCACGGCGTGAGCGTCGAGGGCGAACTCGGCACGCTCGGCGGTATCGAGGAAGACACCGCCACCGACAAGGTCCTGCTGACCGACCCCGACGAGGTCGAAGCGTTCTGCAAGCGGACCGGCGTGGACGCCCTGGCCCTGGCCATCGGCACCAGCCACGGCGCCTACAAGTTCAAGACCGAACCCGTGCTGGCCATGGACCTCATCTCCGAGTGCCGAAAGCGCGTGCCCGACGTCGCCCTCGTCATGCACGGCTCCTCGAGCGTCCCGAAGGAACTCGTGGACGAGGTCAACCAGTACGGCGGCAAGATGCCCGGCGCCATGGGCGTGCCCATCCCGAGCATTCAGGAAGCGATCCAGCGCGGTATCCAGAAGATCAACGTCGATACCGACGGCCGGCTGGCCGTCACGGCCGCCATCCGCAAGGTCTTCACGGAAAAACCCGAGGTGTTCGACCCGCGCAAGTACCTCGGCCCGGCCCGGGAGGCGCTCGCCGAACTGATCGCCTCGAAGATGAAGGACTTCGGCACCGCCGGCCACGCGGGCGATTACGAGCCGAAGAGCCTTGACGACATGACGGCCTTCTACGCCGCCCAGTAGGATCGACGAGCGGATGTGCCACGGCCGGCCTTGCTCGGCCGTGCGCTGTTCGAGCCGGCCGCGGAAGCGGCCGGTCAGCCTCATCGGCCTCGGCCTACACGAGCGCTGTTAACGCCACGCGCGGCGGGCAGGACTGCCCGCCGCGCTTCCTTTTACATCGCCGTGTTCGAGCCGGCCGCGGAAGCGGCCGGGCACGTTCATCCGCCTTGGCACGTGCCATCCCCGATGGAGATGACCCGCCGCTCCCGCGTCGGGCTCGAACGGCACGTTTCGCGCCCGACCGGCAACCGACTTCGGCGTCGACCTCCGGTCAACGACTCAACGGCGCTGTTCACACGCCCGCGGCGTCTACGCCTTATTGGCCCTGCCCGCCGCCACCTGGTTCGCCGCCGCGAGGTACGAATCGATGCTCTCGCCGGCGTCGGCCCACCACCCCTCGACCACCTCGTACGTCATGGTGCCCGCCCGGACGTAGTGGTTGTTGACGTCGGTGATCTCCAGTTCGCCCCGCGCACTGGGCTCCAGCGTGGTAATGACGTCGAAGACGTCCGGCGGATACAGGTACACGCCGATGACGGCGAGGTTTGTGGGCGGCGAGTCGGGTTTTTCGATGATGCGGACGATGCGATCCCCGTCGGTCTCGGCGATGCCGCACGCCTGCGGGTTCGCCACCTCCTTCAGGAAGATCTTCGCGCCCTGGGGCTGGGCCTCGAACGCCGCGACGGCCGGCCGGATGCTCCGCTCCAGAATGTTGTCGCCGAGGACGACACACACCTTCTCGTCGCCCACGAACGTGCGCGCCAGGCCCAGGGCCTCGGCGATACCGCCCTCGCCCTTCTGGTAGGCGTAATGCAGGCGCGACAGGCCAAACGCCTCACCGTTCTCGAGGAGGCGTATGAAGTCGCCCGCGCTCGTGCCGCCCGTCACGATCATGATGTCCGTGATGCCCGCCGCCACCAGGCATTCCAGCGGATAATAGATCATCGGCTTGCCGTACACGGGCAACAGGTGCTTGTTGGTAATCTTCGTGAGCGGATAGAGGCGGGTGCCAAGTCCGCCGGCCAGGACAACCCCTTTCATTCCACACCCTCCCTGCTAGACTGATACTCGCCAATCACTGTATCGCCCGGCCGGCGCCGGGTCAACGCGCCGTCGCGCGTTCCGCCGACCCGAGCGGGTTGCTCCGAGCATGCGCCGCACGCGGCGCCGACCCGAATAGGCAGACCCGGCCGAACGTCCAACACAGGGACACGTATCACCGTCACGTCACAGAAAGGGCCCGTCATGCGTCATCGACTGGTGCTGGTCGTGCTGGCCCTCGCCACCGTCGCCGTCGCCGGCTGCGAGGTCGAAGACCTGCTGAAGCGCGGCGAGCAGGCCATGCAGGCGGGCCGGTACGACGAGGCCGTCCGCTGCTTCGAGGATGCCCTCGCGAAGGAACCCAAACTCGCCGACCAGCCCGAGTTCATGGCCACGCTGACCCGTGCCCGAGCCTACGCCGCCTACGACGCCGGCCGCCGTCTCGCGGACGCCGGCCAGTGGGCCGAGGCCGCCCGGCGGTTCGCCGACGTCCTGGCAATCGACCCGGCCTTCCCGAACGCCCGGGAGGCCCACGACCGCAGCCTCCGCGAGGCCGCCCGCGTCCTGCATGCCCAGGCCGTCGCCGCCGCCGACGCCGGCGATCTGGCCGCCGCACGCCGGCACCTCGAAGACGCCGCCGCCTTCGACCCGCAGAGCGCCGACGTACGTGCGGCCCAGGCATCGCTCGACACACCGGCCGATGCCCGGTCCGCCGCGGCCGGGCCGTACCAGGAAGGGCAGGCGGCCTCCGGCCGACGCGATTGGGGCCCCGCCTTGGCCGCCTTCCGCCGGGCCGTCGACGCCGACCCGAACCACCTGCCCGCCCGGGCCCAGCGCGCCCGTGCCCAGGCCGAAGTCGCCCGGGCCCAGCAGCACCACGCCGAGGCCGCCCGCCTGCTCGGCAACCGCGAACTCGACCAGGCCATCGCGGCCGCACGCCAGGCCCTGGCCGTCTGGCCGTCGTACCCGGAGGCCCGGCAGACCCTCGACGCCGCCACAACCCGCCGGGCACAGGCCGACGCGGCCCACACGCGGGCCGTCCGGGCGGCCGAGGCCGGCAAACACCGCGACGCCCTCCGCGAGGCCGAGGCGGCCCGGGCCATTTTCCCGGCCCATCCAGGGGCCCGGCAGGTGGTGGCCCGCTCGGCATACGCCCTGGGTCTGGTGGCCCAGCAGTCGGGCCGGCCGGGCAGCGCGCTGTTGTGGTTTCTCGACGCCCAGGCCGCCGGCGGCGACCCGGCCGTCCAGGCCGCCCGCCGCGCCGCCGAGGACGCCGTCCGTCAGCGTGTGACCGTCCGCCTGGCCGTGGCCGATGCCCGGTCCGACGCCGGGGCGGCCGCTGCCGACCAGCTCCGCGGCAACGTGCTCGCCATCCTTCGGCAGCGCGGAGGCGACCTCGTGCGCCTCGTCGACGCCGGCGCCGCGCCGCCGCCCGCCTACCTCGTGGACCTGCGTCTGCGCGAACTGGGCGTCCGGACGCAATCGGTCGGCGCCGAAACCCGCGCCCACGCCTACACCGTGAACCGCCAGGGCCCGAACCCCGAGGTCATCCGCATCCGCCGGGAACTCGATATCGAGGAGCGGCGCCTCGACCGCATGCGCCGCGAATGGCAACGCCGCTGTACCCGGTGCAACGGCACCGGCCGCCTGGCCTGCCCCGTCTGCAACGGGGCCGGTACGGTGGCGTGCGGCGATTGCGGCGGCAGCGGACGGGTCGTGTGCCCCCAGTGCAACGGCACGGGCCAGGTGGGCGGCGCCCCCTGTCCCCAGTGCAACGGCGCCGGCCAGGTCAACTGCGCCACGTGCAACGGCACCGGCCGCCTCAAGTGCCCGCGTTGCGGCAACTGGCCGCCCAAGCCGGGATGGATTCGATGCCCCCGATGCGAAGGGTCGGGCCGGGCGGCCGATTTCGACGAAGACGACCTCGACCGGCAGGTCCTGCGCGTCCGAAACCTCCGGGCCGAACTCCTGCGGACCCCGCCCCTGCTCGTCGTCGAAACCCCCGCCCAGTGGCCGTACACCGTCCAGATTCACGAGAAGACGGCTCGCGCCGCCGGAACCGTGGCGATCCGGCGTGCCGACGGCGCATCGCTTCGGCAGGAGGCCCTCGAAGGCGCCGCCGCCGCCCGCGACGAAACCATCCTGAACCCGAACCCGCAGGTCGGCCTGGCCGCCGACCCCCTCCAGTTTCCGGCCGACCGCGTCCTCCAGGACAACGCCCTGGCCCAGGCGGCCGGCCAGGCGGCCGACTGGGTGCTGGCGGCGGTGGCGGCCGACTTCGAGGCTACCGTCCGGGCCGCGGCCGACCGCTTCGTCGCCGAGGGCAAAACCGATGACGCCCTGGAGGTGCACGTGGACCTGGCCATCCTGACCCGGGCCGCACGCCCCGACGAGGGCAATCGGATGCTCGAAACGCTACGGGCCGAACAGCGCAAACGCTGACCCGTTCGCGCCGGGCAGGGGGAAGGGCCGTTCGATCCGGCGGCGGCCGGTTCGCGGCGGGTCAGTCGTCGTCGTCCGGGCCGTGCGTCGGCCCGTGGAGGCGGCGTTCGTCTTCCGGCCAGCCAAACGTCTGCTCGTGGTGTTCGACGTCCTTGCCGCGGATGGCGATGCCAACGCACATGGCCACCCCGCCAAAGAGGATCATGACCGCCAGGGCCCCCGTCAGGGCCGCGGGCGTGCTCAGCCAGAGGCTGAAAACGAAAAAGGCGGCCACGCCGGACATGACGATGGCAATCAGGCGCAGGCGCCGGCCCAGGGCAAGCGCCCCGACGAGCAGCAGGAAAAAGAAGATTTTGGCGGTCACCTGCCGCCAGTCGCTGCCCTCGCCCATGAGTTCGCGCGTGAGGATCTGGTGCCCCAGCAGCGCCGTCAGGGCGAGGGGCGTGACGAGGCGGATGCACAGTTCCCACCACCCGCCCAGGTGAATTTCGGACACCGAGTTGATGTACTCGCGGAGCCGGGCCGTCCGGAAAAAGTACCCCACCGCCAGGCACTCCATCAGGCCCACAAACGCCAGGCCGTAGTCGTTGCACCAGCGGTCGAAACAGGCCAGCCAGGGCAGGCCGCCCCGCGTGGCAAAGAGCAGCCCCACGAGGAATCCCAGCACGCACATGCCCGCCGTGATCGTGTTCCGCGAGAGGCCCGAGAACCGGTCGTGCAACCCCGCCACCGTCGCCTCCACCAGCGAAAAGAGCGAGTCGATGCCCAGGCTGAGCAGGGTCACGAAAAACAGGATCGCCACGAGCGGGGGCCAGAACCAGCCGTACTCCCCCAACTTCGAAATCGCCAGCGGGTACGTCACGAACGCCAGGTCCGGGCCGCCTTTCACGACGTCTTCCACGGGCACGTTGCCCTGCTTCAGCGCCAGGAACCCCAGGACGCTGAACACGACGAACCCGGCAAAGAAACTCGTGGCGCAGTTGGCAAGGCACGTGATGAAGGCGTTGTTGGTAATGTCGCCCCCGCGCTTGTTGTAACTGGCGTACGCGATCATGACGCCGAACCCCAGCGTCAGGCTGAAGAAGATCTGCCCGTACGCCGCCAGCCACACCTTCGGGTCCGACAGTTTCGCGAAGTCCGGGCACAGGTAATACTCGATGCCCTGGACCGCGCCTTCGAGCGTCAGGCCGCGAATTGCCAGCACCACGAGCAGCAGAACCGGTAACGGCACGGTAATCAGGACAACCCGCCCCACCCGGTGCACGCCCTTGTGGATGATGAAGAACACGATGAGCCAGGTGGCGGCCAGACCGGCCACGAGCGGCCAGACGATCTGCCACGTCTCGGGCCCGGCGTCCGCCCGGTGCAACACGTGCTCGGCAAAGTACGCCTCGGCGTTCGCCGCCCACGGCATGGCGTCGGCAAAGGCGTACCGGAACGACTCCAGCAGGAACTGCCACGACCACGCCATGACGACCGCGTAGTAAAACGAGATCATGCTGGCCGTCCCGAGTGCGAACCAGCCCACCCACTCGAACGTCTTGTTCACGCGCTTCATGGCCGCCGGCGCCGACCCCTGGAACATCTGGCCCACGCCGTACTCCAGGATCATGAGCGGGATGCCCGTGGTCACCAGGGCCACAATGTACGGAATGAAGAACGCCCCGCCCCCGTTCTGGTACGCCGTGTACGGAAACCGCCAGACGTTACCGAGGCCGACGGCGCTGCCGATGGCCGCCATGATGAACGCGGTGCGGCTGTCCCATCGGTCGCGGCCTTTGACGTCGGGCGAGGTGGCGGACATAGGCGGTCTCCGAGAGGCGGGCAGGCGCCCTCTGAAGGATAGGCGAGCCGCGCTGCCGCCGCGGATTCTAGGCGCGCCCCGCGCAGGCCGTCAAGCAAAAGCCCGGCCGCCCTGCCGTTCGAGCCGCGGCCTACGCGGGCGACGGGGTCCACGTGTCGGCCTTGGCCATGCGGCGGAACGCCTCCTCGTGGCGTTGCCAGCGCGATGCCAGGTCGCGGACCCTGTCGGGGTGCCGGTCGGCGAGGTTGTGGCACTCGCAGCGGTCGGTCGCGAGGTCATAGAGTCCCCAGGGGCCGTCGGGGCCGGCGGCGACGAGTTTCCAGTCGCCCGCGCGGATGGCCCGGTTCGTGAGGTGGTGGAAGAAGAGGAACTCGCGCGGAATCGCCACGTCGCGCGCGAGCGCCGGCGCCAGGCTCCGCCCCGCGAGCGGCGGCACGGGCCGGCCTTGCCACGTGGACGACGACTCGCCGCCGGCCAACTCGACGAGCGTCGGCAACAGGTCCACGAAATGGGCGGGCGTGTGCCGCAACTCACCCCGCGCCGCCAGGCCGGCCGGCCAATGAACGATGAGCGGCGAGGCGATGCCCCCCTCATGCACCCACGACTTGTGCCGCGCGAGCGGCGTGTTCGACGCCGTCGACCACCCCGGCCCGAGGCACAGGTGCGTCCGCCACGAGCCCGGCGGGGCCGACGGGTCGTGCCCGTCGCCGCGGATCATCTGCTCGGCGCTCGCGCCGTTGTCCGAGACGAACAGGACGACCGTGTTCTCGTAGGCGCCCATGCGTTTGAGTTGGTCGAGGACGCGGCCGATGGCACGGTCCATGCGGTCGATCATGGCCGCGTGAATCGCCATCTTCTTCGCCTGAAAGGCCTGCTGCGCCGGCGTGAGGTCGGCCCACGGTACGGCTTGGGGCGCCTCGCCGGGGCCGATGCGCTTGGCCAGCGCCTCGGGCGACAGGTTCCACCCGGGTTTGACGTCCGGCGCAAGCGGCGACAGGCCGCACGTCACGAGGCCCATCTCGCGCATCCGCTTGTGCCGGGCGCGCCGGACGGCGTCCCACCCCTGGTCGTATCGGCCCTCGTAGCGGGCAATGTCGTCCGGCAAGGCGTGCAGCGGAAAGTGCGGGGCCGTAAACGCCAGGTACTCCAGGAACGGGCGCCCGGCGTGCTCGGCGGCGTGCTGCTTCAGGCACCGGATGGCGTGGTCGGCGATGGCCGTCGTCGCGTACCAGCCGGTGTCCGGCTTGGTGGGCGGCAGGGGGCGGTCGTCCTCGAAGTGCTTCGTCGTCGAGAAGAACCGGTGCTGGTCCTTCAGATGATACGACCGGTCGAACCCGCCGTCGGCCACCGGTTTCGGCGCCGCCTTCAGGTGCCACTTGCCCGAGTGGTAGCACCGGTACCCAAGGGGCTTGAGGTAGTGCGGCATGACGCGTGCCCAGCCGGGCAGACGCCCGTGGGGCGGGTCCATCCGCACCTGTTGGGCGTAGTAGCCCGTCAGGATGCAGGTGCGCGACGGCCAGCACCGGCCGGTCGAGTACATCTGCGTGAACCGCAGGCCGCGGGCCGCGAGGCCGTCGAGGTTCGGCGTGGCGATCTCGCCCCCGTAGCACCCGGCGTCGGAGAACCCCATGTCGTCGGCCACGATGACCAGGAAGTTCGGCGTCGCCCGGGCCGGCGCGGCGCCGGCGGCGCGCCCCAAAGCGGTTCCGGCAACGCCCAGGGCGGCGAGTTTCAGGAAATCGCGACGGGCCACGTGGCGCATGACAGGAGGCCTCCTCCAGGGAAAACGGAAAACGCTGTATTCACTGCCTCAAACCCGGCATCATACGCCCCAGACCGACCTTTTCCGGGAAGGAGACGAGGCACCGATGGCAAGCGCAACCCCCGGCGGCCCGATGCGGGCCGTCATCTTCGACGCCGACGGCGTGCTCATCGACAGTTACCGCGCCCACTTCGAGGCCTGGCAGGCCATGGGCCGTGAGCTTGGCATCGACCTGACGGAGGACCGGTTCGCCGGCACCTTTGGCATGCGCAACGAGGACCTCATGCACCTGTTGTGGGACGACGCGGTACCCGAGGCCGACGTCCCCCGCTGGAGCGACTGGAAAGAGGCCCGGTACCGCGAGATTCTCTTGGCGGCCTTCCCCGCCATGGACGGGGCGGTGGACCTCATCGACGCCCTGCGCGCCGCCGGGTTTCGCTTGGCGGTGGGCTCGAGCGGCCCGCCCGCGAACGTGGACGTGTGCATCCGCGGCCTCGCGCGCGAAGACGCCTTCGGCGCCACGGTCGACGGGGCCCAGGTAACGCGCGGCAAGCCGGAGCCGGAGGTCTTTCTGAAAGCCGCCGAGACGCTGGGCGTCCCGCCCGCCCGGTGCGCGGTGGTCGAGGACGCCGTGGCCGGCGTCGAGGCCGCACGCCGCGCGGAGATGACCGCCGTCGGGCTCACGGGCACGACCACGCGTGCGGCCCTGTCGGCCCGTGCCCACCTGGTGGTCGATTCGCTGAGGGACCTGTCGCCGGAGCGGATTGCGGCGCTCATCGACGGGCGGGCATAGGGCGCGGGTCGAGCCGGCGGCAGAAGCAGCCGGTCACTTTCGATTCGCGATGGCACGTGCCATGCCGGACGGGGATGCCCGGCGGCTTCCGCAGCCGGCTCGAACGGCCGCCTTTTCGCTGGCCTCGCCCGCTGGCCGGGCCTATCATGACGGGTGCGCTCCGGAAAAGGAGGACCGTTATGGCCATGGCCGGTTACGTGGATTACCAACGCCGCGAGTATTGCCACGCCGTTGACTGCCCTATCCAGAAACTGCTCGACCAATGCGAGGACGGGTCCGACCAGTACGAAGAGGTCCGGGCCCTCTGCAAGACCGAGTGCATCCACACGACGTACGAGTTCCACCACTGGCTCGCCGCGCAGGGGTACGAGATCGTGCGGCTGGACTCGTGACCGCCGGCGCCTGCCGAACCTCTCTCCACCGGAGGCCTTCCATGCGCCGAACGGCCGTCGCCCTCCTCCTGATCCTCGCGCTGGCCGCCGGTGCAGCCGCGGATGAGGCCGCCGACGGGCACGTCGTTTACGTGTCCCCGGCGGGCGACGACGCGTGGACCGGCCGATGCGCCCGGCCCCAGGCCGACCGCACCGACGGCCCGGTACGCACGCTCCAGCGTGCCCGCGACCTCGTGCGCGGCCTCATCCGGGCAGGGCTCGACACCGACGTCACGGTCCTCGTGGGCCGGGGCACGTACCCCCTGCCCGACGGCCTGACCCTCGGGCCCGAGGACTCCGGCACCGCCACCCACGCCGTGACCTGGCAGGCCTGCCCCGGCGAGGCGCCGGCGCTCGTGGGCGGCGTCGCCGTGACCGGGTGGCAGCCCTGGAAGGGCGGGGTCGAAACGGCGCCGATTCCGGCCGGCATCGAGCCGAACCAGTTGTTCGAGGGCGGGCGGCGCCTCGCCCTTGCCCGCCATCCCGACACCGGGTACCTGAAGGTGGCCGCCGCCGTCCCGGGCCGGGAGCGCACGTGTTTCGTCTACCGCGCCGGCGACCTCGACCCGACGGGGTGGGACACCGCATCGGGGCGCATCTTCTGCTGGCCGACCCGCGACTGGTTCTCGGCCGAAGCGCCCATCGCGTCAATCGACCCGGCCACGCGGACCATCACGCTGGCCCGGCCGGTCAACCCCATCAAGGCGGGCAACCGCTTCCTCGTCCGCAACGTGCTGGCGCTGCTCGACCGGCCCGGCGAGGCCTGCATCGACCTCGGAGCCCGGCGCCTGTACGTCCGCCGGCTGACGGACGGCGCCCCGGCCGCCCCCATCGTCGCGGCGACGGCGCGGCACGTTCTGGCCATCGAGGGGCGGAGCCCCGACCGCCTCGTCCGCAACGTCCACGTCGTGGGGCTCGACATCTCGGTGGCCCGGGGCGACGCCATCCGCATGACGGGCGTCGAGGACTGCTCCGTCCGCTTCTCGACCGTCGAGAACGGGGGCGAGCGCGGCATTTACGTCGCCGGGCACGCCCAGCGCGTGACCCTCTACGGCAACCTCATCCGCGAGCACGGCCGGCACGGCGTGGAGTTCAGCGGCCCGGGGCCCGGCCGGGCCGACGTCAACCACCACCACACGGTCGAGAACAACCACATCCACCATTGCGGCCGACTCGTCGGCCACGGCTACGGCGTACGCATCCAGCAAAGCGGACACAACCGCATCTGCCACAACCACATCCACCACATGCCGCGCTACGCCACCACCATCAAGGGCACCCGCTACCAGTTGCTACGGCAACACGTCAAGGGCGTCACGTGGGCGAACCACTACGACTTTCTGCACAGCCGCGGCAACCGGTTCGCCTACAACCACATCCACCACGTCAACCTCGACAGCCAGGACACCGGCGCCATGGAGTCCTGGGGACCCGGGCGCGACAACGTCTACGACCACAACCTCATCCACGACGTCGGCAACCGCGAGTTCGACATCCAGAGCGGCTTCTACCTCGACGACGCCACCGACTATTTCACCGTGACCAACAACATCGTGTACAACGTCGTCGGGACGCACGGCAACCAGCCCATCTATGCCAAGGGCATCGGCAACCGCATCGAGAACAACATCTTCGTGGCGGGACCCCACTGCGAGAGCGGCATCCGGTCGTTCTTCATGGCCGACGAACGGTGCGACCACCACACCTACGCCCGCAACATCATCGTGTTCGAGGGCGAGCCGGCCGCCGCCCGAGGCCGGTTCGGCGCCGGCGTCGGCAACATCCACGCCAAGGGCAAGACGCTTACCTGGAAGGTCCGGGTGCCCGCCGACGGCGACTACGCCCTCTGGATGCGCTACGCCGCCCACAACGCGCCACACGGCATGACCGGCATGGACGGCCGCACGACCATGCAGGCCGACGGCGAGCAACCCGTCACGCTCGCGAACCTGCCCAACACCGGCGGATGGGGCAACCAGGCGTGGAGCCGGGCCGCCACCCTCCACTTGCGCCGCGGCGCCCGCACCCTCACCTGGACAAACGTTAAGGGCGGCGGCATGAACTGGGACGCCTTCGTCCTCGTGACCGACCCCGCCTGGCAACCGACCGGCGTCAGCGTGGCCGCCCCCGCGGCGGGCCATCACCTCGTCCTCGTCCAGACCGAGACGCACACCGCCCGGCCCGACGCCGGCGTGCGCGGGTACGTTTATCGGTTCGACAACTGGAGCGACGACCGCGTCTCGGCCAGCGACCGGAACCTCTTTTGGGCCCAGGCCGGCGGCGCCCTCGCGATGCGGGGAGGCAAGGCTGGCGGCCCGCTCGACGCCTGGCGCCGGCTGCTGGGCGGCCGGTTCGACGCCGCCAGCGTCGTGGCCGACCCGAAGTTCGTGGACCTCGCCGGGCGGGACTTTCGCCTGCAGCCCTCGTCGCCGGCCCTGGCGCTCGGTTTCGTGCCCATCGACACGAGCCGCATCGGCCTGAAGGACGATTTTCCCGCCCGCTTCGAGAGGGAGTGAGACGCATGCCATCGATCCCGAAAACGCAGACCGCCGCCGTCTACTACCGCAACGCCGACGTGCGGATCGAAGAGCGGCCGGTGCCGGAGATCGGCCCCGGCGAACTCCTCGTCCGCATCGAGGCGTCCGGCATCTGCGGCAGCGACGTCCTGGAGTGGTACCGCATGAAAAAGGCCCCCATCGTGCTCGGGCACGAGGTGGCCGGCGACGTCGTGAAAGTGGGCAAGGGCGTCGACCGCTACGCCGTGGGCGACCGCGTCGCCTTCAACCATCACGTGCCCTGCAACACGTGCCGGTACTGCCTGGCCGGCAACCACACGGCGTGCGAGACGCTGCACACCACCCACTTCGACCCCGGCGGGTTCTGCGAGTACGTCCGGGTGCCCGCCCTGCAAACCGACCGCGGCGTGTATCCCCTGCCGGACGGCGTGACGTACGAGGAAGGCTCGTTCGTCGAGCCGCTGGCGTGCGTGGTGCGCGGCCAGCGGAGCGTGGGCCTGAGGCCCGGGCAAACCGTGGCCGTCCTCGGCTCGGGCATCTCGGGCGTGCTGCACGTGGCGCTCGCGAAGGCGTGCGGGGCGGGCAAGATCGTCGCGACCGACGTGGCCCCGCACCGGATGGCATTCGCCAAACGCTTCGGGGCCGCCGAGGTGTGCGACGCCCGCGACGACGTGCCGGCGTTCGTGCGCAGCGCCCTGGGGCGGCCGGCGGACCTCGTCATCGTGTGCGCGGGGGCGCTGGCGGCCTTCGAACAGGCCCTGGCCTCGGTGGACCGCGGCGGCACGATCCTCTGCTTCGCCACGACCGACCCGGGCGTGGAACTCTCGGTGCCACTGAACGACTTCTGGCGGAACGACGTGACCTTGAAACCGTCGTACGGCAACTCGCCGCAGGACGCGATGGTGGCCCTGGACCTCATCGCCAACCGCCGCGTGCCCGTGGCCGACATGATCACCCACCGGTTGCCGCTCGCGGAGACGCCGAAGGGATTCCAGCTCATGTCCACCCCCGGCGGCGAGCATCTGAAGGTGGTGATTCTGCCGCAGGAGTAGTCGCAGCGACGTTCATGCGAGGTGCGGGAGGAGCACGTCGCGATGGCCGAGAACGAGCAGCCGGAAACCAATGCCGACGCCG
>Ga0272441_10009425_pt1 | contig 15089 bp, 23 predicted proteins | sample SSMProp6N_FD_193582 | JGI IMG/M metagenome (GOLD analysis project Ga0272441, IMG submission 193582) | Marine sediment archaeal communities from Little Sippewissett salt marsh, Falmouth, MA, United States - SSM-Prop-6N | ecosystem: Environmental > Aquatic > Marine > Wetlands > Sediment ... | reverse complement strand
AGCAGGTTTTCAATTGTAAGGATGCTGTTGTATCTAAAATGTTTATTGCAAAAGGAGAAGCAAAATGGACCCGGTACTTAATGCCAAGGATGTCATAGTAGGATTTCACCCGGCTGGTTACAGGATAGATAAGACCGCTTCGCCAATGAACAGGTATACAAAATGGGATATTCAGCAAGGTAATCACTGGTGCAATCCAAAAGCGGTTTGCTTTGATTCTCTGCCGCAGAAAGGCTGGATTGCAAAAGACAAATTTGATTGGAAACAAATTAGCATTGATAAGGAATGAGTTTGATATGAGAATTGCAGTTGCAAAAATTAGATTGAAAGGTTGGTGATGAAAAAAACTCGAATAACCCCTGAGTTGATCGAACAGACGATTCAATTTCACGGTCATATTTGTCCTGGTCTTGCGATGGGAATACGTGCCAGTGAGTTAGCATTAGAAACTGTTGGTCATAATGACGACGGCGGTGTTGTCGCTGTTGTTGAGGCAGATATGTGTGCTGTCGATGCTATACAGTTTATTACCGGTTGTACATTTGGAAAGGGTAATTTAGTTCATTTGGATTATGGCAAAATAGCCTTTTCATTTTTTAGCCGAAGCGAAGACAAGTCTTTACGAATTGTACTGATTCCTTCAGTAATGGAGAAAATTCAGTCAGAGACAGAAGATTGTTCAATGGGTAAAAAATTATGGCAAAAGCAATTTGACTATATCATAAACGCAGGAATTGATGATATTTTCAAAAAGACAACAGTTCAAAGATCTATTCCTCGGTCTGCAAAATCGATGGCCACTCATATATGTGAAATTTGCAGGGAGGGAGTAATGGAATCGAGGGTTAGGTTGTATGACAATAACACTCTTTGCATTCGATGCTTTGAGTCTGTAGAACAGAAAAATTGAAAATTTGATTGGGACAGAGTTAATGCGTTTGTGGAGTAAACTTTGATATGAAAATAGCAATTGCGAGCGGCAAAGGCGGCACGGGAAAAACAACAATAGCGACGAATTTAGCTTGTTCAATTGCCCGGATGGGCAAAATGGTTCAGTACCTTGACTGTGACGTTGAAGAACCAAACGGTCATATATTTTTGAAGCCGGACATAGAAGAGACTCAGGCTGTCACAATTGGTGTTCCCCAGGTTGATATGGAATTATGCAACGGCTGTGGCAAATGTGGTCGTATTTGCCAATACAGTGCCATAATCTGCCTTAAAGATAAGCCCCTTGTTTTTGACCAGTTATGCCATTCGTGTGGTGGCTGCATGCTGGTCTGTCCCACCGGCGCCATTAAGGAAAAGCCCAAGGAAGTTGGCTTTGCTGATTTGGGCTCGGCCAATGGCGTCAAATTCGGACAGGGGCGACTCAAAATTGGTGATATTCATTCACCATCACTTATAAAGAAAGTTAAAGCCAATGCTCTTGTTGAAGGTGTTGTAATCATAGATGCACCTCCGGGGACATCGTGCCCGGTAATCGAGGCGGTAAAGGCAAGTGATTTTGTTTTACTTGTAACCGAACCAACACCCTTTGGTCTGAATGACCTTAAATTAGCCGTCGGAATGGTAAGGGAACTGAAAATACCATTTGCTGTGGCGGTAAATCGAAGCGAGCCGGATGAGCGAATGATAAATCAATACTGCAGGGATGAAAATATAGATATTATTTTAGATGTGCCCGATGACCGCCGAATTGCTGAGGCTTATTCGGTTGGCAAGATGATTGTCGATGTTTTGCCTGATTACCAAAAGGAATTTATAGATTTATACGAAAGTGTATCAAAAAGGCTTAAAGGCTGAAAATAGAATGAAAAAAGATGACACCGAATTTATGGAACGGGTAAGCCGTGACCTGGAGACTCGGCGTATGGCGTGTAAAGTTCTTGATGTAGACGAAATGGCAGACAAGGAGCAGCTAAAGAAAGCCTATCGGAAAGTAGCAATGAAATGTCACCCTGATAAAAACTTAAACGATCCTGATGCAAATAAAAAATTTATGCTGGTTAAATGTGCGTATGAGCTTTTAGCAGAAGATAAACCCTGCCCTGAGTTGTTAAAGGAGATTAACTCCTGGCCGGGCGTTCCGGAGGACGGTAAGTATAGACTTGATAATCCCTGGGGGCATTTCCTCTGGTGGCGTGAAAAATTTTTCGATTCTGAGAAGGAGAAAAGATCAAATGGCAAGCGTTCTTCTTGTGTTTAATAGAAACCCTTATGACGGTACGGATATAACCTGGAATGGTCTTCGGCTGGCAGAGCAATTGCTTAACGCCGGTTTGCAGGTGAATATATTTTTAATGAATGATTCAGTCGATTTGGCTCGTGACATAACTGAGCAGCCTGAAGGCTATTTTGATTTGGGAAAGATGCTGAAGGAACTAATCGCGAAAAATATTCCTGTTAAAGTATGCGGTACCTGTAAAGTACGCTGTGGTATCCACAAAGGTGAACCTTATTTTGAAGGTGCCCGGGAAGCGAAGATGACTGAATTGGCACAGTGGGTTGTAGATGCGGATAAGGTTATTTCATTTTAGGTGTACCCTATGGTACCTGCGAAACTATCCGATGACTTTTATGACAAGATTAAGCCGCGTTTGTATCAACGTGTGGGCAGACAGCTGCATTCGGCAAATCATGTGTTAGATGTTGGTTGCGGTAATTGTGAACTTGCCGGATACTTATCTCAAACCTATGGGCAAAAAGTTACTGGTATTGATATATCTTCTGAAAGTTTTCCGGATAAAAGAAAGACAAATAAAGATTGGCCGTCTGTTCGCTGTATTCGCAGGAATGCCTCGAGACTCGATTTTATCCCAAAAGAGACAATTGATGCGGTCGTAATGTTCTGGTCTCTCCACGAGATGAATGATCCTGAAGCAGTTTTGCAGCAGGCTCATCATGTTCTAAAGCCGGGCGGAAAAATACTTGTCGTTGAGTTCCCTTGCAGTTCGCTGGCTCAGAAATTATGGAATGAAAAATATTTCAGCAAACAGGAATTAAAGAACTATTTGTACGAGCAGGGATTTGGGAATATTCAGGCCAGACTGATTGAGAACAAACAAATACTCTGGGTCAGTGGATACAGCTGCACCAAAAATAACAGCAAATCAGAGCAAGTGAAGGTCAAAGTGTATGAAGCGTGAAAGAACGTACGTATTTGAGAATAAGGTATTTCAAAATCATAATGAGCCGGCAAAAGTGATTTTTAGCGGTCCCTGCCAGATGGAAATCGGAACTGCTGCCGAATTCGGCGGCAGCGGCAAAACCCTGAATCCGGAGGAGATGTTTGTTGCTGCAATTAACAGCTGTTTGATGAATACTTTTTTTTATTTTACGCAAAAGTTTAAAATCGAGATTTTATCATACAATTCACAGGCTTCGGGACAGCTTCAAAAGCAATCTGATGGATTTCGATTCACCAATGTCGAAGTCCGGGCAAAAGTTCATCTTCCTGAAGACAAGTTTGCTGAAAAAATTCACGAAGCAGGCAGTTTAGCTGAAAAATATTGTCTTGTCTCCCGTTCTGTAGCTTGCCCTGTCGATTATCAATTGGAAATTGAAGTTAAAGAAAATGAAAAGTTAGGAGAATAGAAACATGCCATGGGTTAATCAGGATTTATGTGTCGGCTGCGGTATTTGTGTAGATGAGTGTCCCGTAGAGGCAATTACACAGGACCATAGCAGCAAAGCAATTATCAATGATGAAAAGTGTATCCGGTGCGGCAAATGTCATGATGTATGCCCACAGGATGCTGTCAGGCACGACAGTGAGAGGATTCCCCAGGAAGTTGAAGCAAATATAACAAAGACGAAAGAACTTTTGCAGCATTTTGACTCGCCACAGGAACAGGGAGAATTTTACGAACGGATGATTCGCTACTTTAACAAAGAAAAAAAGGTAGCTGACCTGACCATAGCCCAAATAACTGATTTGAGAAGAGCTGTAAACAAAGAAGAATAACCGATATGTCAGTATAAATTTATTAACAGAGTTGTACTTGAGTGAATATAAAACAGTAAGGAAAGTCTTATGAAGGAACTGGTGGTTATAAGCGGCAAAGGTGGAACAGGTAAGACAAGCATTGTAGCGGCATTCGCAAACTTGGCGAAAGACGCCGTGCTTGCTGACTGCGATGTAGATGCAGCTGACCTGCACCTGGTATTGGAGCCGGATGTAAAACAAACTTCTGATTTTTCAGGCGGCAAACAAGCCTCCATCGTTTTAGGCATTAAAGGAACGAGGGTATTTCAAAGTCAAGATTCTAATATGGCAAGCCTTTACGTTATAAAAGGAATCAAGAAAAGATAATAAATAAAAAGAAGGGCAAGATTAATACTGTTAATATATGGAGATTTATCTTATGGAAAGGAAAGTGGATGTTTTAGTGATTGGTGCAGGGCCTGCAGGCATAATAAGTGCTGTTACCGCTCGAAAATATTACCCGGAAAAGAAAATCACGGTAATAAAAACTGTAGACAAAGGCGTGATTCCCTGTGGGATTCCTTATATGTTTGCAAGTCTCAAAGAACCCGATGAAAACAAATTAGGCAATGCTGCACTGGAAAAAAACGATATAGATGTTGTCGTGGATGAAGCGACAAAGATAAATCGCAGTGAAAAAACTGTCACAACTAAAAATAACCGGAAGTTTCTTTACGAAAAGTTGATTCTTGGCGCCGGTTCAGAGCCGATTACCCCACCAATAAAGGGTATCGATAAAAAAGGTGTTTATCCCATATCCAAAGACATGGTTTATCTCAAAAAACTCATAGAAGATGTTAAAAAAGCAAAAAATGTTTTGATATTAGGAGGCGGCTTCATAGGAGTAGAGTTTGCAGATGAAATATCTAAGATAAACGGCTTAAAGGTATGGTTAGTAGAAATGCTGCCCGAGATACTCGCTAATTCTTTTGATACGGAATTTTCGAAAATTGCCCAGGATACTCTGAAGTTAAACGGCGTCACAGTTTTGACCAATACAAGACTTGAAGAGGTGTTGGGCGGTGAAAAGGTCGAAAAAATCCGACTTTCGGATGGCACTGAAATTGCCGTTGATAAAATTATAATCGGAACAGGGGGAATTCCTAATAGCAAGCTTGCATCTGATGCCCGATTAAGTTTGAGTAGAGGAAAGGCAATATGGGTGGATGAATATATGCGAACAACTGATCCGGACATCTTTGCTGTTGGTGATTGTGCCGCAAAAAGAGATTTCTATACTCATAAAGAAACTCCGGTAATGCTTGCCTCGACTGCAACTGCTGAAGCCAGGATTGCAGGAGCAAATCTCTATCAGTTAAAAGTTGTACGGGAGAATAAAGGGACAATCGCAATTTACTCAACTTATATTGACGGCATGGTCTTAGGCTCGGGTGGTCTTACAGAAAACAGTGCTCGAAATGAGGGTTTTGAAATTGTGACAGGAACCGCTGACGGGGTAGATAAACATCCTCCAACATTACCGGGGGCGAGTAAAGTTAAGGTTAAGTTAATTTTTTCAAAACACTCCGGTATTATATTAGGCGGACAGGTGGCCGGCGGAATGTCCTGTGGCGAGATAATAAATCTTATAGGAGTTGCCATTCAAAAGAGAATGTCGTTTGCAGAACTGGAGACATTACAAATGGCTACTCACCCATATTTAACTTCTGCTCCGACTGTTTATCCAATAGTGTTGGCTGCTCAGGATGCGTCAAATAAAATGTAAGTTACTGTTGAGTTATGAAAGGAAAACGTGAAAGAATTAGTGGTTATAAGCGGCAAGGGTGGAACAGGTAAGACAAGTATTGTGGCGGCATTCGCTAACTTGGCCAAAGACGCCGTGCTTGCCGACTGCGATGTAGATGCAGCTGACCTGCACCTGGTATTGGAACCGGATGTAAAACAGACTTCTGATTTTTCCGGCGGCAAACAAGCCTCCATCATCACCGAAAAATGTATCGGCTGTGGAAAATGCAAAGATTTGTGCAGATTTGATGCAATACATCTTGATGGTGCGGCTAATGGACATATTGATAAGACATACAGGGTGGACCCTGTTTCCTGCGAAGGATGTAAAGTATGTGTCGAATTTTGTCCTGCCGACGCTATTGAATTCAAAGATTCAATTAACGGCCAGTGGTTTATATCTGATACACGGTTTGGAAAAATGGTTCATGCTAAACTGGGTATCGCTGAGGAAAACAGCGGCAAACTGGTTTCTCTTATACGCAAGGAAACTAAAAGGATTGCCGAAGAGCAGAAAAAAAACTTGATTATCGTTGACGGTTCACCGGGGATTGGTTGTCCCGTGATTGCTTCAATTACCGGAGCGGATTTGGTTCTGATAATTACAGAACCGACTCTTTCAGGAAAACATGATTTAGAAAGAGTTGCCCAATTGGCAGCCGGTTTTAAAATTCCTACATTGGTTGCTATTAACAAATTCGACCTGAACACTGACATGGCAAATCAAATTGAAAAAGATGCTCTTAAGCGGAATATCAAAGTCGTTGGAAGAATACGTTATGACAAGGCCTTTACCAAGGCCCAGATTATGAAATGCTCGGTAGTCGAATATACCGGTGGTGCCGTGTCAGAAGACGTTAAAGCCTTGTGGAGAAATGTTACATATGCCCTTGGCTGATGCAAATATAAAAGGTAACGCAGATAAATCATCACGGTTTGATTTTGATATTGTGGCCGATTCATATGACCAGTGGTACCGAACCGCTGAAGGAGCAATGTATGACCGCCTGGAGAAAAAGGCCATTTGCCGATTTCTTCGAAAAAAAAAACAGGAAAGAAAATTACTGGAGGTAGGATGCGGGACGGGACACTGGAGCCGGTTTTTCAGCGACTGTGGCTTTGAGGTTACCGGTGTTGATATTTCAGAGTCTATGATAAAGAAAGCAAAAAACAAAAATATTGCCGACGCATCATTTCAAATAGCAGACATCCATTCTTTGCCCTTCGCGGATAACAGCTTTGATGTAACAGCGGCTATTACAACATTGGAATTTGCAGGCAATGTCGAGTTGGCATTACAGGAAATGGCCCGCTGTACTCGAAAGCCTTCAGGAAAATTGCTTATAGGAGTATTGAATTCATTATCACGACTAAATCGCAGCAGACAGCAAAACCCTGAATCGCTGTATGCAAAGGCTGATTTATTTTCTCCGGAGCAACTTAAAAAACTCTTAAGCAAATATGGGCAGACTGAGTTGTGTACAGCTGGATTTGTCCCCAGACAGAAGTATCTTTTACCCCTGTCACCGTTTATTGATGTGCTTGGCCGGTTTTTTCACTTACAATACGGGGCTTTTATTGCAGGTCAGGTAAGATTATGAAAGTAAAGGCAGAAGTAAGTTTATATCCGCTGCGTCAGAATGATTTGACCAAAACAATTCAGAAATTTATCGAAAGCCTTGAGAGTGATAACCTTAAAGTTAAAACAGGTTCGATGAGCAGCGTTATCTCAGGTGAGGAGTCGATAGTTTTCCAGGGTTTGCAAAAGGCATTTGAACAGGCGGCTCGAAAATATCAAGTGGTGCTGAACGTAAAGATATCTAATACATGCCCGGAGATTGAATTGTCGTAAATGAGGTTATATGGAAAAGGAAATATAGCATGGCAAAAGAAATGAATGCAGCGCAAATTAATGAAAATCAGAGACAGCAGATGCAGGCCGAACAGCAGCAGATTCGCCAGAGAATAAAAAAAATAAAGCACCAGATACTTGTCCTTAGCGGCAAGGGGGGAGTTGGTAAAAGCACGGTGGCGGTAAATCTTGCTGTTTCACTGGCACTTGCCGGCAGAAAAGTAGGCCTTCTCGACATCGATATACATGGTCCAAGTGTCCCGAAGATTCTAAACCTTGAAGGAAAGAATATCCAGGCCGAAGGAGATGTGATTTTGCCCGTTACAATGATGGAAAACCTGAAGGTTATGTCTATTGGTTTTCTCCTGAGGGAAAGCAGCGATGCCGTTATATGGAGAGGCCCAATGAAATACCAGATGATAAAGCAGTTCTTAAAAGACGTAGATTGGGGCGGTTTGGATTTTCTGGTTGTTGATTCGCCTCCCGGGACCGGCGATGAGCCTCTTTCAATCGTACAGCTTCTGGAAAATGCCGATGGTGCAATCATAGTTACAACTCCCCAGGAAGTGGCAATTTCAGACGTTCGCAAGTGCATTACCTTCTGCGGACAACTAAATCTGCCTGTAATTGGGGTGCTGGAAAATATGAGCGGCTTTGTCTGCCCGAAGTGCGGTGAAAATATCGATATATTTAAATCCGGCGGTGGAAAAAAAATGGCTGAAGAAATGAATGTGCCTTTCCTCGGACGAATACCAATAGACCGGCAAATCGTACAGGCCTGTGATTCCGGCAGACCTTTTGTGTATCACTACGGCCAGACTGAAACTGCAAAGGCTTTCGAAAAAGTATTGAAACCAATTCTTGAAATTGACACCCAGCCGGAAGAAATGGTCGAAACTCAATCTTTAAAAACAGGAGAAAAGAAAATGCGCATTGCAATTCCATTAGCACAGGGAAAATTAAGCCTTCACTTCGGTCATTGCGACCAATTCGCAATCTTTGATATCGATGACAACACTAAGAAAGTTATAGACAGCAAAGTTGCATCTCCTCCCGGACATGAACCTGGAGTGCTGCCGCGGTGGTTACACGAAAATAACGTGAGTGTTATTATTGCCGGCGGAATGGGTCAGCGTGCTCAGCAGCTCTTCACACAGAATGACATCAAAGTAGTTGTTGGTGCATCATCCGGCACGCCTGAAGAACTTGTATCCGCTTTTTTGGAAGATACACTCGAAACGGGAGATAATATTTGTGACCACTAATTCAACAAAAAAAGCTTGTATATTTTGCAATGGTCAGTTGAAAAATCCTAAAAGCGTCAAGCAAAACGTAAATGATTATGACTTACTGATTGCCGCAGACGGAGGAGCAAAATATTTTTTCGATATAGGGCTCACTCCTCAAGTCATTATTGGGGATATGGATTCTATTGACTCTGATATGTGGAAAAGCAAAAGTGATATTGAGCACATTCGGTATCCGGCTAACAAAGATAAGTCCGACGCCGAACTTGCTGTTGAATATGCCTTAGAGCATGGATATGAACAGGCCATTCTTGTCGCGGCAACCGGAGGACGTCTGGATCACACATTGGGTAATATTGCTTTAGTTGCCGCTTATCCCGGACGGGTAGCTATCTTTGATGGTAACTCTACATTGGTTGCGACTGATAAAAACCGGAAATGTCTGTTGCACGGCAGAATTGGGGCTATTGTTTCTTTGATGCCATATAGCACCGGTACTCTTAAGGTAAAAACGAATGGCTTGAAGTATTCATTACAGGATGAGTGTTTGATATCTGCTACGCATGGCCTGAGTAATGAATTATCTCAAACGGAAGCTTGTATCTGTGTTTCTGGTGGTATTCTGATGGTTTATATAGAAAGCCGGGATATCTCTTATTCAAATAAGTTTGATTGAAAGTAACAAAACCAAGCAGTTATGAAAGTTGAAACAGTACAAAATACCGTTGCTAATATACGTAATCAAGTACACCCCAAATGTGTTGTGTGTAGTTCTGCAAATGCAAAAGGATTGCATTTGCATTTTGATATATCTGATGATGGAAATGTTAAGGCTGATTTTCAATGTGACCGAGCTTTTGAAGGATATCCGGGTGTACTGCACGGCGGTGTGATATCATCGATTTTAGATGGCGCAATGGGCAATTGTATGTTCGCACGTGGTCAGACTGCTGTAACAGTTGAAATGACCACAAGGTTTCGGCATCCTGTTAAAACATATAGTAAAGCAACCGTCTCAGCCAGAATTGTGAGAATCTCGCATCCCCTGTATTTGTTGGAGGCTGAGATTATCCAGCATGGAGAAATTAAAGCTACTGCTAAGGGTAAATTTTATGACCAGCCTGATTTGGTTGATGTTTTGAAGCCCTCTTCATGATTCAGAATATTCGCATAACAACGTTAGTTGAAAACACTGCATCAGCGGCAGGTTTATTGGCAGAACACGGTCTGTCGTTCTGGATTGAATATGGTGATAAGCGGGTTCTTTTCGATACAGGCCAAAGTGATATTCTTATTAAAAACGCAAAGGTACTTGGCATCGATTTAGCCGAGACTGATGCCATTGTATTAAGTCACGGCCATTATGACCATACAGGAGGTTTAGCTGCCGTGCTTGATATTGCTGAGAAAGCAAAGATTTATTTGCATCCAACAGCAGTTAAAACAAGGTTTAGCAAAAAAAACTTTGGGCCAAAATCGATTTGTATGCCTGATTCTGCACGGAAAGCTATTGGCAATCGTGAAGTTATCTGGACAGAGAAGCATACTCAAATCTTTCCAGGAGTTACAGTAACCGGACAAGTGCCGCGTATAAACGATTTTGAAGATGTTGGTGGAGAATTCTTTCTTGATGAGAACTGTCAAAAAGCTGATGAGTTATTAGACGATCAAACATTGTTTCTCGAAACATCGAAAGGATTGGTTATTGTTTTGGGATGTGCACATGCTGGCGTGGTCAATATTTTACGCCGTATTGAAGATTTAAGCGAAAAAAAACAGTTCTATACTGTGTTGGGCGGAATGCATCTTTTGCGAGCCTCAAAAGAGCGTATTGAAAGAACAAAAGTTGTTTTTCAGGAATATAATCTGCAAAAAATTGGTCCTGCACATTGTACAGGTAGTAAGGCAATTGAAAAATTCAGGAGCAGCTTTCCTGTTCAGTATATTACGTGCTCTGCGGGTTCACAGTTTGATTTATAGGAGATAAAAATGCCTACGTATGAATATAAATGCCATTATTGCGGCTACACATTTGAAAAATTCCAAGGCATTAAAGATAACCCCCTGAAAAAATGCCCGAAGTGTGACGGCAAAATCCAACGCTTGATTGGCAGTGGAGCGGGAATAATTTTCAAAGGTTCGGGTTTTTACGCGACTGATTATGCAAAGAGTAATGCTCCGGCTTGCGGTCGGGACAAGCCATGCTGCGGAAGAGACGTACCCTGCGATAAAAAGCCCTGCGAATAACAGGTAGAAATTCACTATCATAAGTATCTGTAGGGACGGCAATATTTGGCCAAAGAAAATGGCAGATGACATTGACAAAATCGCTCAGAACCTTCAGGAAACAATATTAAAAGGCTATTCGAATAAATTCAAACGGGAATTTTCCAATCCCAAAAATATCGGAAAGATAAAAAATGCAGACAGCAGCGTTAGTATAACAGGTGCTTGTGGGGACACCGTCGAAATGTATTTAATTCTCAAAGATGAAAAAATAAATGATATTAAATTTATGACGGACGGCTGTGGTGCTGCAGTTGTCTGTGCCAGCTATGTTGCCGGAGCGGCAAAAGGGAAAACCATCGAAGAGGCACTTCGAATGAAGCCGGAAGGTGTTGAACATTATTTTGGGGGCCTGCCTGAAGAAAGCAAACATTGTGCAAAGCTAACTGTTGATACACTCAGGGCAGCCTTAAATAGGTATCAAAACAAAAAATAGAAAATAAAAATGTCTTTAACTGATTTATTAAAAGGAAGAAAAAATATTGCCTGTCAGGAAAGCGAAGGAATAAATTTAACAATCTACTTAATAAATGAATTCCATGGCAGAACTTTTACCTTCAAAGGATTAAAAAACAGATATTCGGGACTCAGCGCGGATAAGCTTCTTAAGCGTGTCCAGGAGGAATTGGATGGTATGCTTATACTATACCGCTATATAACAAAAGCCAGGAAATATACTGATAGAAAAGGAGTTCCGCACGTTCAAATAAAGCTGGTTGGCAAAGCGAGCACAATCAATAGATACAATCCGCTGGACATAGAATTGGACATAAAAACAGAGACAACAGGCGGGTAAAACCTTATGTGCGGCTCTTTTCAAAATTAAAATTCGTACGATGTAATTCAGGTTAATAATAAAACGATTTCTTTAAGAAAGCAGTTGTGATATGAATTCAAGAACAGTTGCCGGCAGAGAACGGCAGTATATATTTGGCCCGGTACCCTCCAGAAGATTAGGACGTTCACTCGGAGTTGATTTGGTACCATTCAAGACATGTACGTATGATTGCATATATTGCCAGCTCGGAAAAACCACTCATAAAACAATCGAGAGAAAAGAATGGGTGCCGATTGATATCGTCATTGAACAGCTCAAGGCAAAACTCCGCTCCAAACCTGATTATATAACCCTGTCCGGCTCGGGCGAACCAACCCTCTTCTCCAAACTTGAGGAACTGATTTCCAGAACTAAGGAAATCACCGATGTCCCCGTAGCCGTGCTCACAAATGGTTCGTTATTGTGGCTGCCGGAGGTAAGAAATTCCTTAAAGCTTGCCGATTTGGTTGTTCCGTCACTTGATGCAGGATCTAACCAGATATTCCAGTATGTTAACAGGCCCCACAGCGATATAACTTTCAGCACGATGTTAGAGGGCCTGGTAAAATTCCGAAATGAATATAATGGTAAATATTGGCTTGAGGTGTTTCTTCTGGCCGGCGTAACAACACCGCAGACACAGGTAAACAAATTCAGGAAATGTATAAATGCCATACAACCGGACTTAGTTCAGGTCAATACCGTCACTCGCCCGCCTGCCGAAAAATTCGCAGACCCGGTTCCACAAAAACAATTGGAACAAATAACCGCCGATTTATACAAAGAAGCGGAAGTTATTGCCGATTATAAGGATGTTCATAAAGAAAAGGATTTTACTGCAAGACGCGAAGATATATTGACACTTCTGCAGCGACGGCCATGTTCTATTGAGGATATCGCAGCAGGTCTTGGCCTTCATCGAAACGAAGTTGTTAAGTACATAGAAGAATTATCTGCCGAAGGCAAAATCGAAGCAAGGCCGCAAAATCAACAGCTTTATTACAAGGCTTTAGCATAATACGAAATCAGCATATAAGTAAATATCAAATAATCGTGTTTTAAATGTAAAAAAAAGGAGACGATAAGATGGCACAATTAACCGATGAAGTTAAAAAAGCAATATCAAAACAAGAAGTTTTTCCTGTAGCTACAAGTAATCAGGACGGAATCCCCAATGTCGTTTACGTCAAATATTTGAAGGTTATTGATGACCAAACGGTTTTGATTGCAGATAATTATCTTAGCAAAACCAGGGATAATATCTTAAACAACGGCAAAATTACCTTTGTTGTTCTTGATGATCATAAAGGTTCTTACCAGATAAAAGGTACTGCCGAACGACTAACAAAAGGCGACATGTTCGATGAAGTGCAGAAATGGGCGCTGGATAGACTGCCAAGAACTGCGGCTGTCGTAATGAATGTAGAGGAAATATACAACGGGGCAAAAAAGATTTCCTGAATAGCGGCACTGCAGCATAAGCTCCCCGAAAACATAGGAGACAAAAATGCCATTTAATTTTGGACAAGGACGAGGCAGAGGTAAACACGGCAGGCGTTTCCGGGGAGGAAGAGGTCCTGGACGTTTCAGGTCTAATATACCGCCTGGTAATTGCATCTGCCCTAATTGCGGCCTGATAGTACCACATCAGCCTGGGGCGCCCTGTTTCCAGACAAAATGCTCCAAATGCGGCTCTGCTATGGTGCGGCAGTTTTCGTCTGACCAATACAAATGACTAAAAAAACAATACAGGAAAAAACAGGTAAAGCACAAAGCCTCAAGCAGGGCCAAAAAATCGCCTTTATCGCAGCTTTCGTAACGCTTCTTTTAGCTGTTGCCAAAGCTGCCGTGGGCTATCTGTTTAACTCTAAGGTTTTGGTCGCTGATGCTTTTCACAGCACAGCCGACCTCCTGGCGATTTTCGCCTCCGGATTTGGCCTTTGGCTCGCGTCCAGGCAAAAGACCGAGCGATTCCCTTACGGCTTATATAAGGTCGAAACCTTAGTAACCCTTGTCATAGGTGTTCTGATAACTTGGGCGGGCTTACAGATATTAAAAGACGGATACGACAAGCTCTTTCTGCTCGCCGATGTTAAAGAATTCCCTATTTTACCTGTCGCCGTAACTATACTCTCTGTCATCACGGCTTTTGTCCTGGCCAGAAAAGAAAAAGTCGTTGGCAATTCAATCAATTCTCAATCCCTTATAGCTAATGCGAGCGAGTCCTTTTTAGACATCTTTACCTCTTTAGTTGTTTTGGCGGGCATATTGTTGGCTTACTTAAAAATCCCGTATGTTGAAGGCTCTGTCATCCTGTTAATTTCCTTGCTCATCGTCAAGTTGGGCCTGAAAAATATATGGACATCTTCACTGGTTTTGCTCGACGCAAATCTGGACATCGCTCTCCAATCGGAAATTGAGCAGGATATAAACAGGATTTATGGTGTTAAAGGTGTTGGAGAGGTCATGATTCGCCAGGCCGGACCGGTCAAAATTGTAGAATGTAAAATTTTAACGAGCCCTTCACTTTCCTTATACAAAGCCCATGAATTAGCGGATAAGGTCGAAGATCACATCACTAATAACTTCAGGCATATCGAGTCGGTCTTTATCCACGTCGAGCCGTCAAAGGAGAAATTCACCTCTGCCATCGTCCCTGTACAGGATATAAACGCGCTGGACTCGAAAGTTCATGGCCATTTCGGACGCGCACCGTATTTTGTCATCTTAAAAATTACAGAGGAAAACATAGAAATAGAGGATTTCTACTATAACGAATTTCTATACGACCAAAAGCATGTGGGCATCAAGGTTATAAAAGCGGTTATCTGGCACAAACTGGATTTGTTATTCACTTCACGCATCGGCGAAATTTCGTTTCATATGCTCAGGGATAATTTCGTTGATATTTATAAAACGGATGAGGGACTTTCGGTAAAGGATATCATAAAAAAATATCGTAATAACCAAATCGAACAGATTACAGAACCCACACACTCCATTGAGGAATCTCAATCGGCTGCCAGAGCTGAAATATGAAATCGGCTGAAACTGTTTTCAGGCAATATTTGAAAGCAAAGGGACTGCTTTACAGCAGACAGCGTGAGCAAATCCTGGCTGCTTTTGTAAAGATAAAAAACCATCCGACTATTG
>Ga0272441_10009424_pt1 | contig 15090 bp, 25 predicted proteins | sample SSMProp6N_FD_193582 | JGI IMG/M metagenome (GOLD analysis project Ga0272441, IMG submission 193582) | Marine sediment archaeal communities from Little Sippewissett salt marsh, Falmouth, MA, United States - SSM-Prop-6N | ecosystem: Environmental > Aquatic > Marine > Wetlands > Sediment ... | reverse complement strand
ATCAATAGATGATGCTATATTTGCTGGTAAGTCTCTATTATTATATAAATTACTATATAATATAATGGAGGTCAACAAGTTCGCTTTTTTCGAATTAATGGGTGGTGGAGGGAATCTAACAGATATCTCAAACTTTCTGACAAACGTTATAAAGAAATAACAGATAAGATTGGAAAGGTTGGAAATCTGGATAAAAATATCATGGATGAATGGTATTTTTGGAGAGTTATTAAAAAAGATTTTAGTTTATATGCAGTTCAGGAGAAAATAAGTTTTCCTGATCTGCAAGTTTTAAATGCCTTATTAGATATGGATGATGATATGAATAAAGCTTTTGATCAATATCATAAAGAGCAGATGGATAAAATAGGCAATAAGAAATAGGATGATAGAATGGCAACTGTAAGAGAATTAATTAATATGGTTGGTTTCAAAATTGATAAAACTCAGATGACTAAAGCTGAACAGATGGTAGGTGCTTTCAAAAAGAAGATGGTGGCATTTGGAAAAATTATGGCTGCCAGTATTGTTGCTATAGGTGTTTTTGCTGTAAAAGCTGCTGCTGATATGGAAAGCCTTACCGCTGAATTTGAGGTAATGCTTGGTAGTGCTGAGGCTGCCTCTGATATGGTTCAAGATTTAACCCAGTTTGCAGCAAAAACACCTTTCCAGGTTAAGAATCTTGCTGAGACAACAAGAACATTATTACAATTTGGTGTAGCAGCAGATGATGTTATGCCAACATTGAACATGTTAGGAGATGTTGCTGGTAAGAATTCGCAAAGATTAACGAGTTTGTCTTTTGCTTTTGGTAAGGTTAATTCTCAGGGAAGATTAACAGGTTTAGAATTAAAACAAATGATTATAGCTGGTTTTAATCCATTAAATATAATTATGGAACAAACTGGTGAAACTATGGAACAGGTTCGTGATAGAATGTCTAAGGGGGCAATTAGCGCTGATGAAGTTGCTAACGCTTTTAAAGTCGCAACTTCTGAAGGCGGGATGTTCTATCAAAATATGCAGAAACAATCTCAAACATTTTTAGGTATGATTTCTACAATGAAAGATAATATTACATTGGCGTTAGCAGAAATTGGTAAGAAACTACTTCCTACGCTAACTACTGTTGTTGGTAAAATTACAGAGTTGTTTCAGGGTAGTTTGGGAGATCTACTGGGTAGTTTGATTGGTTTCCTTGAACCTATATTAGCACAAATTATACCACTAATAGATGTAGTTATTAGCAATCTGACTCCATTTATTGAAAGATTAGTTAATATATTATTACCAGTTTTAACTGAGGTATTGGCTATCGTAATAAAATTACTTGATCCATTATTACAGATAGTTATAGCAGTACTGGATCCATTCTTAACATTAGTTGAGCAAATAATGCCAATTGTATTTGATTTATTGCAAATATTTGATGAGATGGTTAATCGGGTATTAGTTGATCTTTCTCCTTTTATGCAAGAATTTGCAGGTTTATTATCTGACGTTTTAAGGTTAGTAATGCCAATATTTAGAATATTTATGAAATTCTTTTTATTATTTGTAAGATTAAAAGTTATTTTTGATACTGCAATTGTAAAAATATTATTAAAAGGTCTTACTATGGTCATGAAGATACTGAGACCAATAATTCAATTAATTAGCATGTTTCTTGTTCCTTTATTTGAAAAACTAGAATTAATTATGACTAATATAAGTGATTTCCTTGCACAAATTATTTACGATATTGCAAAAGGAATTATTAGTTTGATGAATAAAGTTTTTGGATTGATCAATGGAATAATTGAAAAAATAAATGAGATTCCATTTATAAAACAAAAATTAGGAACCTTAGAAGAGTTAGATGAGGATAAAATATTAAGTGAAATAACAGGAGATACGATAAATAATAATTCTGATAATAGAACAAATAATATATCAATAAACAATCAATTTGATATGAGCGGTGGTGGAGGGGATCCACAACAACAAAGAAGGATTATTGATGGTGCTGTTAGATCTTCAATATCAATAGAACTTAAAAAAATACTTATAGATTCTGAGGGTATATAATGGCAACAGTCAACGCTAATTTATTTTACAAATCAAGAAATTTTGGAGTTGGAATAATAACATTTGATTTGATATTATCAGAAAGCCATAATATGAGTAATATTGTTACTCAATTCAAAATTGAAGATGGATCTATAATTAGTGATCATATTCAAAACGATATAAGGCAGGGTTCTGTATCAGGATTGATAACTAATTTTAGTTTATTTACTCCTGGATTTTTTACTAATAGAGCTCAACTTGCGTTTGATACAATTGAACAATTGTGGTTAGGAAAGCAATTAGTTAATATTGTTTCTGTTTACAAAGTTTATAGAAATGTTGCTATAACTAATATATCTATTGTTAAGGACAGTGGAGTAGGTGAATCTTTAGTTGCTGATTTTAGCTTTCAGGAAGTAGAAAAAGTTAGTCTTAAAACAATAAATATAGAGGCTGCTATAACAGTTACTGATATGTCAACTGATATAAATAGACAAAGCAGTCAAAATTTGGATGTTGGAAAAACTGTACCACTATAGGAGATAATATGTCATCAGAAATACCTTTATATACAGATGTTAGTGCAGATTTTACTCAAACAATCGATCTTGATACTGTTACTGTTACTATACGATTAAAATATAATATAAGGAATGCTTTTTTCTCATTTGATATAGAAACAGAAAACTATAATTTAAAAGGATTAAAAGCAATTGAAAATTTTCCTATTATGTACCCTCATAACGCATTGTTTCCAGAATTAAAAGGAGATTTCTTTATAATTCAAGTTACAAATACAGATGAAGTGGTAGAATTTACATATGATAATTTTGGTACAGTATGGAAATTATTTTATTATACTGAATCAGAATTTGAAGCATGGAAGGATGAGAATGGCTTACAATAGAGTTGTAACTTTAAACGTCATTAATAATTCTGCTCAAATAGTACAAATTGGTACATTGGATTTTGAATTTAATATAGTAAGAAGTATCGATTTTACAAACAATACAGCGGAATTCATTATTTACAACGCTGCTTTTGTAACCAGACAAAATATATTGAAAAAAGGAAATAATATTGTTTTTTCTGCTGGCTATGAAGATGAAGGCAACATAGCAAGTGTATTTTTTGGAACTATTTTTACCAGTACTAGCGTGAAACAAGAAACTGAATGGATAACTAGTATTCAAGCAATTGATATTGGTAATAATAATCAACCATTGGTTTTTGAACCGATTGCATTAAGTTATATTGCTAATACTCTTTTAATTCAAGTTATTAATGATATTAGTTCTATATTAGGGATTCCAGTTTTTGGTTTACAGAATGTTGCTGCAATTCAATTATCTAATGGTTTAGTTCATGCTGGAACAATTAACCAATTATTAGATAAAATAAATAATATATTAAAGCAAAATGAATTATCTCTATATATAGATAATAGTCAATTAGTTATATATAATATCGGTTTAAAAAATTCAATATTTGGCGTTGTTGCTATAAGCAAATATAATGGATTAGTGGGTAATGTTGAAGAAATAATAGATGAAAATGGAACTGATGAAAAGAAAAGAATCAGATTTACTTCTTTGTTAAATCCACAGATAAAACCAAACACTGTAATAAGCATAATATCAGAAAATATAACAGGAGCTTACTTTGTAGAAGCTGTAAATCATAGAGGTGATACGTATGGGGGAGAATTTTTTAGTATTGTGGAGGCTGCTGAATAATGGCTATTGAAAATAAAAAGAACATTGTAGCTATTTTTAATCAATGGTTTGATAATAAAATAAGAGATATTCATACTGTTATACCTGGAGAATTTCAATCTTATATATCTAGCCAAAGAAAAGCAGTTGTTAAGCCATTGGTTAAATTGAAAACTGTTAATGAAAAAGATATATCTATTCTTCCTATAGATAATGTTCCTGTTATTTTTCCAAGCACTAAATTATTTACATTTGAATTCCCTATAGTAAAAGGTGATGGATGTTTATTATTATTTTCTGAATCACCTATAGGTAATTTTCTTAATAGTAATATTGAGCAAAATTCAGATGATATGAATAGATTCCAATTAACCGATTGTATAGCAATCCCTGGATTATGGAGTTTTTCAAATTTACCTGAAGCACCAACAACTAAAATTGAAGTAGATGATTCTTATAATATAACAATTGAAACAATAGCAGGGAAAATAAAAATTGAACCATCTGGAAATATTACATTTAATGATGGTACGGAAGCATTTGTTAAAGGGACTACACAGAATGCTGCTTTGATAGCGTTAGGTGCTGCAATTGCAGCAATAGTCCCTGCTGGTAGTTCAGCTGCAAACATAGCGGCAATACAGGCAGCATTTGCTACATTTACAGCAACATTACCAAATCAAATTAGCCAACAAATAAAAGGGTTATAATATGAGTAAAAATTTATACTTAGATGTAAACACAAAAGACTTAACTATAGGGGATAATGACAACTTAAGATTCACTGAAAATAATGTTGAATTTGTTGCTCAAAAAATAGAAAACAGATTGTTGTTTTTTTTAGGTGAATGGTATTTAAATCCTGATTTGGGTATTCCGTATTTGGATAATGTTGATAGAAGGGATAAAAGCAAAAATATATTTGTTAAAAATCCTGATTTAAATATGGTAAATTCGATATTCATCAATGAAGTATTTGATATAGATGAGATTGAAGAAATAGAAAAATTCGAAACAGAATTTGATACATCATTGAGAAAATACACAATAACCTGGTCTGTAAAGATAACAACAGGGGAAACGGTTTCAGGGATAACGGAGGTATAGTATGTCAACAAACTGGGTAGATTCAAATGGTTTCCAAAAAAAGACATTAGCAGAAATAAAAGAAGAATTAGAAGAAGATTTTCAAGAAATATTTGGTGATGATATAGATTTGGATCCTTCTGGATCAATTGGACAATTAATTGGATTACTTTCAAATAGAGAAGCTAATTTATGGGATGGTGCTGAAGAAATTCATACATCACGTGATCCATCATCTGCAACTGGAACGAGCCTGGATAACATTGTATCAGAAAATGGAATTCAAAGGTTATCAGCAACAGAAACAACAATATTGGATGTTCTATTAACTGGTACAGATGGAACTGTTATTGCAGCAGGCAAAAGAGCAAAAAACCCTAATCAAACAGTTGAATATACTTTAGATTCAGGAATAACAATTGATAAGGCAACAGCCAGAGAAGGAGAATTATCAATTAGTAGTGTAGTTGTAAGTAATGACTATACTGTTACAATAGATAGTGTTAATTATACGCATACTGCTGCTGGTGGTGAAGATGAAGAAGATATTTTAGATGCAATAAAAGTTTTGATAGATGCTGGTGCTTGGGGTGGTACTGTTACTGTATCTGGTAATTATATGAAATTGGAAGCAACAACTGATTTTGATTTTGATGTTACTGGTGATATAGATATTGATTCTGTTTCAAGTGCTGGTGATTTCACAGCTGATACAGCAGGTGCTTATACAATTGCAGCAAATACATTAACTGAAATTGTTACACCTGTTTCTGGATGGGATTCTGTTAATAATCCAAGTGCTGGAACTACTGGAACAGATCAAGAAACAGATGCAGAATTAAGAGTAAGACGAGAACAAAGTGTTATTAATGGCTTTGCTACTGATGCAGCCATAAGAGAAGCGTTATTGAATAATGTAGATGGTGTTGTTGGTGCGAATGTTACCAGTAATAGATCAAGTTCTGTTGATGGAGAAGGGCGTCCAGCTCATAGTTTTGAGTGTGTTGTTAGTGGAGGAGCTGATGCTGATATAGCAGCGGAAATATTACGAGTACAACCTGCTGGTATTCAAAGTTATGGTAATACATCTATAGATGTTGTGGATAGCCAAGGTTATACTCAGATTATACAATTCTCACGAGCAGTTAGTATATATATTTGGGTTAAAGTAAAACGTGATCTATATAGTGAAGAAGTTTATCCTACAGATGGAGATGATTTGATCAAAGATGCTATTGTTGCATGGTCTTTAGATTTGGATAATATTGACGTTGGAAAAGACGTGATTAGACAAAGATTAAATATACCAATATATGAAGTTCCTGGTATTGAAGATATTGAGATTACGATTGATGATACAGCAACACCAGGAGGTACTCCTGTATATGCTGAAAAAAATATTGAGATAAGTGCAAGAGAGATTGCTGTATTTGCAGTAGGTAGAATTACTGTTGAGGATTTAACACCATAAGGATTTAAATATGGGACAAGAAATAGTAAAAATTACTGATTACGATCAGATTTTGGATTTACTTATTCAACAATATAAAGATAAGCCTAAATTTGTTGCTATCTTAGAAGCAATGAATGATCAGGCTGATGATTTAGAATCAGCATTATTTGAAATCAGAGATAACTACTGGTTATCTACTGCTGAAGGTGATCAACTTGATGTTATTGGTGAAATACAAGGTGAATCAAGACAGGGAAGAAATGACACTGACTATAGAACTGCTATTGAATCAAGAATTATTCTTAATAATGGCAGTGGAGAGTTTGAAACAATAATAACAGCGTTTACTGACCTATTTGGGGCGACTGCAGTACAATTGCAAAATCAGGGAAATGCTATTTTATATGCATGGACTGATATAACTATAACTGAATATCAATTTAATACCATTGTAGCATTTTTAGCAGCAGGTGTTGAATTGTATGTAATAACAGGGAGTACAAACCCATTTGTATTTTATGATGATCCTGATGGAACAGGGTTTGGAAAATTATCTGATAATGATCAACAATTGATTGATACGGATGATGATTCTATACAAGATACAGATGGTGATGATATAATGGTATTAGTTAATGAAGCAGATCCAGATGAAGGTGGCGAGATACAGGGTGTCTGGATGACAACATAAGGAGGAATAAATTATGGCAAAACCAACACAAGATATAACATGGGCTAGTGCTGATATAACTGATCCTGGTAGTAGTCAGGATAATAAGGTAGAACCATCGAGTGCAAAAAAAACTAATGGATGGTCATTTCTTGAAAAACCACCATTTAATTGGTTTAATTATTGGATGAATGCTATTTATTTATGGGTAACTAATTATGGTAATTCATTTGAAGATTATGAAGCAGAAACAACTGATGGAACAGAAACAGAAATGTTTGTAGATGGAGTAACCGATAGCAGATTATCAATAGCGGATGGCATTACATCATTTGATGTATTAGTAAATGCTTGTATAGATGATGCTTCAAAAAGTCTATCATGGAAAATTAAGGGATGTATTCATAATGATGGTACTACATTGTTTTTATCAATTATTAAAGAATTATTGGGTGGATTAGGATGGGATATTACTGATACTGTATATACGTATAATAGTTTTTCAGTAACCAATGAAGATGGAACTCCTGCGGATATATTTTTAAAACCAGATGGTCGTAAAATGTATATGGTTGGTTCATCAAATGATAATGTGTATGAATACAATCTATCTATTCCGTGGGATATAAATACGGCTACATATACTGGGAATTATGTAGATATATCAGGGCAAAGTTTAGTTCCTACTGGAATATTCATCAGGGCAGATGGTTTAAAACTATATGTTATTGATCAGAATAATACAGATATATTTGAATATAATTTATCAACTGCTTGGGATATTGGTTCAGCTGTTTACTCAGGTAATTCTTACAATAATACACAAGAAGTAACTCCGCAATCAGTATTTTTTAGTCCTGATGGTACTAAAATGTACTTAGTTGGAAGTACTAATGATAGAGTATATGAATATAATTTAGGAACTCCTTGGGATGTTAGTACAGCAAGTTATTCTACTAACAATAAAGATGTTTCACCTCAGGATAATGTTCCTACTGGAATATTCTTTTCTCCAGATGGAGCAAAAATGTATATGATAGGACAGCAAAATAACAGAATTAACCAATATAATTTAGGAACTCCTTGGGATGTTAGTACAGCAAGTTATACATCTAATTATACACAAAGTGAAGATAGCCAATCAGCTGGTTTATTCATTAAATCAGATGGTATTAAATTATATGTTATGGGTCTTAATACTGACACTGTATATCAATATGATACAGTTCCACAATGGAACATTGATGTGGTAGAAGATCAAGCAAATGAAGCATTAATATTAAATATTACTGGTGAAGCGAGTACTACTATAAATTGGAAAGCAAGATTAAATAAAATAGAAAATGCTATATAGGAGGGATAAATTATGGCAGTTAAAAGATTTCCAGATGATTATAGCGAAAAAACTTCGGTTGTGGATAATGATCAGTTAGCACTCGCTGACAGTGCATCATCTGATGAATTTAAAAATGTTAAGATTTCTACTATTAAAAGTGCTGTACGAAATATAAATGAAATATCAGAAAAAACATCAATAGTTGATGCTGATCAGTTAATGATAAACGATTCAGCTGACAGTAATAACCCTAAGAAAGTTTTACAAAGTACTATTATCACTGATGTGTTATCAGATATTGTTAATCAATCTGCAAAAGCAACACCAACAGGAAGCGATTTGGCGATAATAAATGATGTTGCGGATAGCAATAATCCTAAAAAGGTTACTATACAAAGTATTAATACAGCAACTATTCAAAGTGGAGCAGGAGCACCTGGATCTACTCCTGACTATGTTGGTCAAATATATATAGATACAACAAACGATGTTCGGTATATGTCTGTTGATACTTCAGGTAGTACTGATTGGATTGTTATACAAGATGTGGTTATTGATACTTCAGATCCATCTGGTGCACCAGGTAAGATAGGTGATTTATTTATTAATACAGCAACACCAGCAATTTGGATATCAACTGGTACAAGCGGAGTCGGTGATTGGAGTCAGGTATTTCCTCTTGCTGGCTATGAGTATGAATTTGAAGGTGATACAGCTGGTAGTAGTGCTGTATTGCTTGCAACTGCAAACAATTCTACAGTTGACATAAAAATTAAAAAACCAATAATGGCGAGAATTTTTAAAGATTTTACTGGGTCTACATCTCATACTACTACATTATCCGTTCTAATGGGTGGATCTTATAGAACCATATATAGTAATGCAACATTATCAGATCAAAATCAACCAGAAACATTAAACCCCGGAAAATATAGATTGGCAGATTCTCATAGTGGGGGATCTGGATCTGGAGTTAGTTATCTATATGCAACTGGTGTTGCTAATGGAGAATTAACAACAGCTAGCATAACAGAAACTTAGGTAAAGGAATACTAATGACTGAAGAAATTATAAAAGAAATAGTTGTAACGACTATAAAAGAAGCGAACCAAGGCAACACCAATGCTATATACATGATGGTAATCATATTATTAATTGTTGCAATTGTAGTAATAGCAAAGTTTGTAATAGATTTTGTTAAGGGCAATGATAGAAAAAAAGAACAACAAACGTATAGTGTTAATATAGAAAAAGTACTAGAAAACCATAGAGATGAAATGCTGAGATTAGTTGATAGTATGCCCGATTGGTTAAGCAAACAATTACATCCAGATGTTATTAAAATTACGGAGGCTTTTCCTATGATCAATGAAAACATAGCAAAATTATCAAACATAAACGACAATATAAATAAAATAGTGCCTATCATAACTAAACAGGATGATGAAGGTGTATATTTGTGTTATCACAGAGCATCATTAACAAAAAGATTAATAGAAAGTAATGAACAAATGATCAATACAAACATACAAACAATAACGGCATTGAACAAAATATATGATAAGATAGATAAATTAAAATAGGAGAATTTTATGAGAAATATGCTTTTAGATTTTCATATAACTTCAGGATTTGGAATTAGAACGCATCCAATAACTAAAAAAGAACATTTTCATAGAGGTGTTGATTTAGTGCATCCTGAGAAAAAGGTTTATGCTGGAATTTCTGGTATAGTTACTCGCTCTCAATTTGGAGATTATGGAGAGGGGAATTATGTACAAATAAAGGGAGCGATTGAAGGAACTATTTTCTATGTAAATAACTTCCATAATAAAGAAAATCTTGTTGAAGTCGGAAAAGAGGTTTCTAAAAATTCATATATCGCAAAGATGGGACAGACCGGAAATACAACAGGTGATCATAGCCATCATGAAATATTTACTTATCATATTAATTCTAAATTTGTCAAAAGTTTAATTAAAGATGGTATTTATCATAAAAAGATCGGTAATAGAATATTCTTTGATCCTATTATGCTATATACTTATTTTGAGATTAATAATATCAGATACTAGGGGGATATTATGAAATTAAGTGGAAGGAAAGTTACGGCATATGTAGTTACTACATTAATTCTTTGTGTTATGTATTTCATTACATTATTTATTTATCCTGATGTGATAGAGCATGTAGGAACCATTTTAGTTATAATGATATTTGCTACTTCAATTACATTTATTGGCGGGAATACACTTGATAAGTGGATTAAATCTAAATATTTTCGTAGTGAGTTTTTTGATAAGGATTAAAATATAGGGTAAAAAATAAAGGCAATACCATGTTCTTTTTGAACTTGGTTAAATATATTTTTATATTTGTTCTTTGTATGTTTTTAATAAAAAGTATTTTTGATTTGATTTATGGCAAGGAGGGTATTTTATGGGAAAAGTTAAAAATTTTTTTAAAAAAGCTAAAAAAGTAATAATAGCAATCGGGGTAATACTTGCAACTATATTTACAACTATTGCTATAATATTTTTAAAGATATCTAATAAAAAAGAAAAAAATGATGATAGTCTCAAAAAGAAAAAAGATGATCTTAAAAATAAAAAGGAGAAATTAGATGAAGGTGAAAATATTAGTGTTAATAATTCTGATGTTGATGACTGGTATGATGAATATCAAAGCAAACGAAAAACCAAAAACGACTGAAAGAATAATAAGATTCACATTTGAAACAGCTCCAGATTTAATTGGAAGATTTCAACTTAATAGATTGAAAGAATATGCAATTATTCAGAATGAAGCTTTACTTAATTTATTTGGATATAAAATATTATATGAAGAATCTGAAATATTACTTAATGAATATGAGAAAAAACTTCAAAAAGCAAGATGGAAAGATGTTGCAATTAAAGTGTTGGCATGGAGTACAATTTCTATATCTGTATGTTTTTTAGGGTTATTGATCCCAATTATTGTATGGTTTAGTTTACCTCAAAACAGATAGGAATTAACCCTCCTATTTTGAACCTGTACTCATTTATTGGGTATGGGTTCTTTTTTTTGCTTTCTTATATCTTTTTCTTAGATTGTCACTATTAATTGTTTTTCCTTCTTTATAATAAGTCCTATATCTTCCAGTTTTGTCACCATAAATTTCTTTTCTTATTTCTCTAGCTTTTTTTCCATTCATTTAATCCTCCAATAATTTCTTTCTTTTTAATATTTTTAAAACAACAGAAATGCATCTATTTCTACTACAACCATTTGAATAAATGCTTTTTGTTTTTTTATCTTTATATTTGCATTCATTGCATAATTCGGATTTATCAAATAATTCTATTGCATATATAACTAATTCTTTTCTATTCATCATTTCTACTCAAATATTTACTGATAAATTTATGATAAGTTTTAGTTCTCTGGATATCTTTTTTTTCATCTGCATTTTCCATATAATATACATTCTGTAAATCACTATCTACTTGTAATACTTTCCAGAAATCAGGATGATGGCATTTTTGCGGTGTTTTAAATGGAAATGATTTCAAATTATCTTTGCCTGTATTTTTTGCACAATAATCAACATTACCAGTATCTAATCCATATTCATTTTCATGATATACACAAAATAAGCAATTTTTAATATAATCATTCATTGTATAATCTCCAGCATTCATATGTTCCATAGCATTTATCTATATCTCGATTTCCTTATGCTTTACAATGTCCCCAAAAAATATTTTCATATTTACAGTTTTTACAATTAGGAGTTTCTACATATTTATTTTTTTCTATATAATCTTCTGTTATTTTATCCATTTCGTTCTTTCTCCTTTAATCTTAATATCCTTTTTTCTTTTACGGCTTGAATATTAGCAAGTTCTATTTTAAGTTTGCATTCATAATCGATTAAATCTTCTATTGTTATATTTAAGTCAGAATAATCAGTTTTTAACATTTGCTTTTTTCCTCATTCTTTTTTTTCTATTTCTTAATCGTCTATTTTCTGATAATTGTTCAGGAGTAAGAGTTTTAGGTTTCCAAGTTTTTTGTCCTTTTGGTAAATCAATTTTCCAATTAAGCTTTTCATGTATTTGCTCATTGATTTCTTTTTTATTTTTAGTTTTTTTCTTAAATGCTTTAAATGCTAATGATATTCTTCTTTTTAATGATCTTTTTGATTTTGGCATTATAAATCCTTTCTAAAATAATTCCTGGCTGCTGCTTTCAGGGACCAGGAATTATACTATAATATCGGAGTTTTACATGAAACACAAATCATATCAATATTTGTCATTATTTCATATCTAATTATAAAATAAAATAAAATATTTTTTGCAGCTCCCATATATTAAAACCATCAACGATGGTTATTTTTTATAAAGCAGATAAGTAAATAATTATATCCATAAGTGAGGGGGAATAGTAATTAAATACATTATCTGCTATAATTTCCCCAATCGATCCAAGTCAATATTTACATTTCCACCATTTTAAATCATTTGGATCCCAGTTATATTCTTTACATAATTGTTTCAAACAATCTTGTATTGAATCCCCGTAAATTAAATTACCATAATTAAATAATATATATTTATTTCCTATATAATTTTGTATTTCTATTATACAATCATAATGATATGTTTGAATTTTACTTTCTATCATACCTATTTTTATTATGTCATATTCATCTTCTAATGCTTCTTTGATATATTCACAATCATCACAATCATATCCAGACAAGAAATATTCAACTTTTGGATTATCATGATCTAATATACCACGAATTGCAGAGAATATTTTAATTAAAATTGATAACAATTTATTACTACGTTTTTTTTCAGTAAGATAATAAACTTGCTGTTTCTTTAACCACTCAACAAATTTACCAAATCCATCAAATTTATAATTATAATTTTTTTGATAATATTTTGACATATCAGTTAAAGTTTTGTTAGAATAAAATTCTTTTTTCTTTTCATAATATTTTATTTGTGCTTTTTCTGAAAATAGAAAATAAAACCCATAGATAAGAAAGTAAATAAATTCAATTGGTCTTGCCCAAATTGGTCTTATAAGATGATGAATAAAAAACATTTTTTTGCTTTGTTTCATGTTATCTCCTTTTTACAAATATTTCCTTATATTTTTATTTTTATCCTCTAATTTTTTGAATAATTCAGGATAATAATATTTTAAATTTGTAACACTTCCTTTATTAGAAAATGAGCCTGGTAAATACCAAGATTTTCTTATTTTTTCAGGATGACAAAAATCACATTTCTTATATATTTCAAATGGTTCTATATTATTAGACAATAAAAAAGCAAAAATATCTCTTCCTAAAAAATCAGATAATGGATTACACACCCAGTCATTATTGGATTTTTTATAAATATAACCTCTTTTACATAAATTAATTTTTCTAATTTTACTTTCTTCTTTACGTAATCCTAAAAAAACGCCTTTATAATTATTATCTTTTTTATATTTATCAATAATAGAATAAAAATATTTATCAGATATTTCCGTCCCTCTTTTGTGTATTTGTTCAAAAATATTAATGTTACTAATATCTATTTCAACTTCAATAATATCTATATTTAATTTATATCTATTTTGTAACATTCTTAAATATTCTATTTCTCCAGGATAATCATAATTATCTTTTTGTGAAAAAATTTTAATATTTGGATAAACTTTATTAACTAATATAGATAAAACAGTAGAATCTTTACCAGCACTGCACGTACAATAAATATTTTTTAAATCTAAACCACTAACAGAAGGAAAAGAATTTATAATAGAAATTGCTTTGTTTACTTTATTTTTAAATTGATATGTCTTAGAATAAGATAAATAAAATTGTTTATAATAATCCCACCTCATTTATTTACCATCCTATAAATAAAATCAACTAAAACAGCTAAACGTTTTTTGTTTAATTCTATCCCAACAAATTTTTTATTATTTAAAAAAGAATATTTGCCAACCAACCCCTTACCCATACATAAATCACCAATACAATCATAATCAATGTTTTTACATATCCATTCAATAATTTTTTCTTCATCCATTCCATTAATTTCATCATAATAATTTATACATCCATTACTACATTGAATAATCCAACAAATATTTTTATTATTATTATAATATTTTGAATCATATATATTTATATTTTTATATCTTTTCTGACACTCTTTAATAAAGATATTTTTATTACTTTTAAATACTTCTATCCATATTTGTTTTGGATTAATTTCATCTATTCTCTTAAAAAAATATCTATAAAAATTACCAAAAGTATTTTCATTTAATTTATCTGCTTTAGTATAAAAACTTGTTAAATTACCTTGACTACATGGCGGATCAGAAAAAATAATATCGGCATCTTTCATAAATTCAGGCATTTCTAAAATTAAATCACTTACTTTTACTTTACTATTATAAGGTAATTTTATTATTCCTTTCATATTATATTTTTTATAATATTCACCATATTCCCATTTATTATTCATCTTTTACTTCCTTCATTTCCCAACTAATTGAATAATCAACATTTTTAAATAAATCTGAAATACCAGTTAATTGTTTATATCTATAAACAGTATCTACATCCATTCCCATATTATTAGCAATTTCCTCATCAGATAAACCTTGTTGTATTAGTTTTCTAATAACATCAGCATCTAAAGAAACATTATGCACCCCTCTAGCTTTATTAAATTGATGAGTTGCAATTATTCTTTTAGACATAGTATGATTTAACATA
>Ga0272441_10009423_pt1 | contig 15090 bp, 16 predicted proteins | sample SSMProp6N_FD_193582 | JGI IMG/M metagenome (GOLD analysis project Ga0272441, IMG submission 193582) | Marine sediment archaeal communities from Little Sippewissett salt marsh, Falmouth, MA, United States - SSM-Prop-6N | ecosystem: Environmental > Aquatic > Marine > Wetlands > Sediment ... | reverse complement strand
ACAACTACCCTAACTTGTCGCGATCGTATTTCTACCCTAAAGGATCTTCTTCGTCAAGGTTATGTGAAAAATATCACGAACAGTGTCAGGACAACCTCGATTCTACGTAAGCGTCCCTACCGACATGGCCTTAAAGAAATTATATTCTCTCCTTGGAGGTTGTGGTGAAGAAAACACACGAAGTATGGGGGCTGTATCTCGTCTTGCTCATGTTGATGAGCGGCGCAGTCATACTTGGTAGCGGGATCACGCAAGAAGCAAGCCATGCTGGTAGTCCACTGCGGCGATTGAGGCAAGGCGAGCTCGTCCTCGCGGCGGATGCGTCCAGCATCCCGCCCATTGATGTGGTCGATGCGATGCGGTTGGATCCCGATGAGCGTCCCGTTGGATGGCAAGGCGAAGTACTGGTTCTGGGTGTGGCGATCAACGGGGAAGCGCGCGCGTACCCGGTTCCGCTGCTCAGTCATCACGAGGTTGTCAATGATGTGCTCGGGGGAGAACCCATTGCCGTCACTTGGTGTCCACTGTGCTACAGCCCGGTGGTGTTTCATCGCTTTGCCGGGCGTGAACGTACCTTCGAAGCGTCAGGCTATCTGTACCGGAACAATCTGGTGATGCTCGATAGGGAGACCGGGACGTTGTGGAGTCAGCTGCTGGGCCAGGCCTTGCGGGGAGCGTTGCGGGGTATGCGCTTGGTGCGGATTCCCGCGTACCTCACGACATGGTCCGAATGGCAACAAAGGCATCCCAATTCGACCATTCTTGCAAACCTGGATCATCACGGGGGAGTGGTGCGCGATCCATATGAAGGATACTACCGCAGCTCCTTTGCCGGTTTGCTGGGAGCGATCATCGCTGATCAGCGCCTTGCTGCAAAGACGATTGTTGTGGGGGTCGACTACGGGTTGGGGTCGTTTGCAGTGCCCCTTCACAAACTCTCGCACCGAGACCCGATCACCATGGAACTGCAGCATACACTTTTCCTCCTCTACCTCGATCCTCTGCTGCACTCGCCCGTGGGTTTTCGACTGGATGCGACAGAGCGACTCCACCCCGGACGTGGCCCGACAGGTTTCGCGAGGTCTGCTGACCTTGTGCTCCAAGCGAGGATGGTGCCCGTGACGCTTTCCTACTGGTTTGCCTGGCTGGACCACAATCCGGATACCCAACTCTTTCATCCTGATGCCTGAACAAAGCTTCCAGCGTTGCTTCAGAGCAAGTTGGAATGGCAAGCCCCAATTGTGAGAAGGGTGTACACTAGATCATCCTGCTCTGTGGGGGTAATTCTCGTGGACGGCTTTCAGGCGATGACCTCCTTAAATAAGGCATTGAGCCATCCCATCCGGCTGCAAATCCTTACCGTCCTGAGTGAGGAGGGAGAGTCCTGTGTCTGTCACCTCGAATACCGCCTCCAGCAACGCCAAGCGTATATTTCCCAGCAACTTGCGAAATTGCGCGATGCTGACCTTGTCACAGACCGCCGTGAGGGGATGAATGTGTTTTATGATCTTGCCCATCCTGCCATCGCGGAAGTGATTCAAGCTCAACGCGATTACTTGGGCGAGGAGGGCGGCGAGACAATCACGTTCGAGATGCCCGAACCGGATCCGGGGATGCGGTGTGGTTGTCCAAAGTGCACACCGGGCGGGCACTGCTGAGCACACTGGGGTGAAGTGGATGGACGAATCGCCCGAGAGCAGAGCGGTGCCCATCATGCCCCCATTCAAATCCAGTTTCGTCAGCGTACGGGACAGGTTGTCGGAAGGGATTCGTGTCGTAGCTTTGGCTTAAAGGATGGATGCGAATGAGCGTGTCAAAGTGGTTTGCCTGGTCGCTTTGTGTTGTGATGCTGCTTGTCCAGAGCTGCCAACCAAATGTGTCTGCAGAGGCGGCCGAGGCGGAAAAGGTGTTGCGCAGTTTTCTGGAAGACCTGCATGCCGGGCGTTATGATTTGGCGGCAAGCCGCTATGCGCCAGAGGATGATGTACTGACGGGGATGAACCCGGATCTTGAACCGGGTGACATGAAGACTCTTCTGCAGCGGGCGTGTACGCAAAATGGGTTTATGTGTCTATTGCCGGATGACGAGCTGAATGTCGTCCGCTCATCGCAAGGCGAGTTCGTGTTTTCGGTGGGTTTCATCCTGGATGATGGTACGCGGTTCGAAAGAGGCCCCTGCTGTGGTGAAGAGAGTGTTGAACCGCCGCAATCCGCGTTTGACATGTGCGTGCGATGTGATGCTGGGCGCTGTCTGGTGCTGGATCTGCCTCCGTATGTGCCATGAGGTCTCAATCGATCATCGAAAAGAAAACGCAGCGGCAGACAAGTGAGTCTGCCGCTGTAAGGTCATTGAGGTGTGCTTGGACCGAACGCTCCGAGCCCGGGGCGGGCCATGTTGTTTTCATCAAACAAAGCGAACGGTGTCCACAACTCGCCGCTCCAGGAGAAATCCGGGCTGAAATAATACGCGCCGACTACGTCCGGATTGGCCCGTAAACTCGTGAGAAAGTCTGCAATCCATGCTGCTTGCCCCTCCGGAGTGAGCGGGTACCCGGGGAGCTCGTATTTCCAGGACCCAAATAGGCCTCCTGTGGGGGTTGACGCTGGATACGCGAATTCTGCGAAGACCACAGGCAAACCAACTTGCTCGCGTAGCATGCCGAGCGTGCGGCACAGGTCAGCGGAGGCAAGCGGGCCGAAGGCAGCGGGATAGAAGGAGAGCCCGATCAGATCGTAGTCCACACCGAGGTCCTGCATGCTGGTGTAGAAGGCGGAGGCGAAGGTGGCATCCACGCTGAGCGCGATATGGAGCATGATCATAGCATCGGGATCTGCGGTGCGTACACCTTCGATCGCCGCCTGCAAAAGCCGGGCTTCATCGGGCCAAATGTCCGTGCGCAGTGTTGCAAGGTCACGCTGGCCGAAGGCTGCAAACACACCGCTCACACCGAAGTCGATCTCGTTGCCAATCTCGTAATAGGGCGGTTGCAGCCCATGGTCAAGCAGGTGACGAGTTGTCGCCTCCGAGTAGGCACGGATAGCCTCAGCGCGATCGTCAAGCGTGAGCGATTCCCACGCCGGAGGTGCATCCTGACTATTCACATCCGCCCAGGAAGGTGAGAGGAACAGTACGGGATATACGCGCAGGCCGGCAGCCTCTGCCTGGAGTGCCATGTCTGTCGCGTAATTTAATCGTGATTCGCCGTCGTCGCCTACCCAGATTCGCAGCCGAAAGCCTTCAGCTCCCTGTGCCGCGAACAATTCCAGTGGATCAACCGGCGTTTCGCCGACATACCAGTTCATGCCGCGCTCGATTGCCTGAGGAATGTAGCTGGCATCCACACCGACTGTGAGTGGTTGGTTCTCGACGACTCCGCCAGCACAGAAGAGTTGCAGCGGAGCAGCATCCCCCTCCCACATGGTTGCATCTTCGAGGATGAGAGTCCCTGACCCTGTCCAGCCGAGAAACGCAGATGCGTCAAGAACGACGATATCGTGTAGTTGAGAGTGATCGAGCTGATGGTTCTCATCGACGCTGTCTGCGGAAAGGGCAAGCCAATTAAGGTCAACCTGGATCTGACGCGCACCGTCTTCGGGGTGGAGAAAGAGTACCGTACCATAAAACGACTCGTCCGCCTCGCGGACACCAATGGTGAGGAAGAATGGCCGCTCTTCCACCCGTAGCGATAGGGAAAAAGCTCCCAGCTGACCATCGATGTCCTCCAGCGTGCGCAGGAGCACAGCGTGGGTTTCATCGGGCAGGTTGACATCAAGTTCGAGTACGCTGTCCTGGACGCGTGAGGTAACAGTACCCGGTTCCTGGGCGGCGGCGAACCACCTTTGTTCTGCCTCCGGGAAGTGGTCTTCCGCCAGAATAAAGGGTTCTTGAGGAGGGGGTGGTAGCTGCCTTGAGGCAGATACCGGGGGTACGGTCGGCGGGGGAGAGACGACGGGTTCCGGCGTACAGGCAGCAGGTAGAAGGGTGAAGCATACGGCGAGCAGGGCAGCGCGTTTCATTATGAGCTCCAAGCGAGGCTTCTCTACGGTATACACAGGGAAGAACCTACATGTCGCGATTTCCCTGCTTTTGGGAAGAACTGTCCTCCAGGGCGACGGGATCGCGCACATACGGCTCGCTTCCCGGAATGCGCGCAATGGATCCTCTCAGACCGTCCTTCACTTGCTCTGAAAAACCCTGATTCTGCGAGAGCGGAGAGACGGTCAGGTAAATGTCGGGCACATGCATTGACACCAACCCCTTCGCAACCTATGATCATACTGCACGAAGTCCACAACCCGAAGGGAAACCGATGTTAGACGAACCTGGATCTAGTACCAAGCGACAACACACAGCATAGATCGGAACCCCTGGAAGCCTCACACCTCCCGACGGTCCCGGTCTGGAGGTGTTTTATGTCCCCACAGCACATTGACGATATCGTACTGCGCGTCCGTACGGCGCTAGAGCAAGATGAGCTCAGCCGCGCGATGGCCGTACTCGAATCACTGCGCCCCCCCGACCAGGCCGATCTGGTTGAGAAGCTGGGTGATGAACAACAGGTTATCCTCCTTGGCGGCCTCAAGCCGGCTGTATCCTCTGACATCGTTGAGGAAATGGTGGACGATGCCGCAGCGAGCCTGATTGCCAATCTACCGCCAACACAGGCGGCGCGTGTACTGGACCGCATGGAACCTGATGAAGCTGCAGACGTGCTGGGCGACGTTCCGCCGGCCCGGGCACTTTCGCTGTTGCTGGCGATGGAAGATGCGGAAGAGGTCCGTCCGCTTCTAAAGCACCCGGACGATACAGCCGGAGGCCTCATCACATCCAGTTTCATTGCGCTCCGACCGGGGATGACGGTGCAGATGGCTGTGGACGCGATCAGGGCATGGAAGCCGGATGCGGAGATGGCCTACCATCTTTTTGTGGTGGATCAGCAGCGAATGCTGTGCGGCGAAATCGACGTGACCCAGCTTCTTACCGGGGACCCAGCCATGTTGATCGGGGACATCATGAACCGGAAGGTGATGTCCGTCATCCAGGATACCGATCAGGAAGAGGTTGCCCGTTTGATGTCTCGTTATGATCTTGTAGCAATGCCTGTTGTCGATAACAGAAGCCGGCTGCTTGGCGTCGTCACCTACGATGATGTGATTGATGTCCTGTATGAAGAGGCTGCGGAAGACATCGAACGACTCGGCGCCGCCCAGCCGCTGGAGCAACCTTATTTACGTACAAGCATCTTCGCTGTGGCGCGTAAACGCATCGGCTGGCTGCTGCTTCTTTTTGTGACGGGCAGCCTTACCGCAACCGTGATGCAGATGTTCGAGCGAGAGCTGCAGACTGTGGTGGCATTGACGTTTTTCGTCCCGCTCCTGATCGGTACGGGGGGTAACGCCGGCGCACAGACCACCAGCACCATCATCCGTTCCCTGGCTCTCGGCGAGGTGGGTGTGTCGGATGCGTGGCGGGCGATGCGCCATGAGCTTGGCATCAGTATGCTGCTCGCGCTGGGTGTAGCACTTGTGGGATATCTGCGGTCGATGACCTGGGGATACGATCCGGCCCTATCGATGACCGTGGCGATCGCCATCGGGGCGATTGTCGTCTGGGCAAACGCATTTGGAGCCTTGCTGCCCCTGCTAGCGACAAGGCTCAAAATCGATCCGACACTTGTGTCCGGGCCTGTGATGAGCACACTTGTGGATGCCGTTGGTCTATTCATTTACTTCAGCATCGCGCGTCTAATTCTGGGTTTATGATGCGAACGATACACGCTTGAACAAGGCTTGCTCCAAGCCTTCGAAACCGGTACTCTATTCAAAGCCGGTTCGTAGGCAAGACTCGAAAGGGACTTCGGCCTACTCGTGGAGCCGTAGGGATGGTCGATCCATACGGTGGCGTTTGTACGATTGCCGTAACGGAAAGCCCGTGGTTTGGCCTGAGCATACGATTCGTGTGAAGGATGTGCCATGAAAAACGTGACCCTGTTCCTGATCTTGCTTCTCGTCCTGGTCGGCTGTGGTGGTGGGCAAGCGGTAGTATCGCAGCCGGATGCGTCCGGCGACGCAGCCACACCCAGCCCCGAACCCTCCCTCACACCGACACTCACCGTGCAGGAGAGTACACCGACGATGGCTGCCGGTGGGACGAGCCCGTCAGTCCCGGATGAGATGAACGAGCGATTCGCAATAACATCGATGAGCTATGGGAACCTTGCCCAGTTGATGGAATTTCCTGTCCCGGATGTTGTGCGCGCGATAGATTTCACGCCTGACTCACGCCTGATGGCGGCGTCGTATGGAAACAGCAGCGAATCGGAAGTGTATATCTGGGATCTCGATCTGCAGGAGTTGATCCTCGTGCTGAGCGGTCATGAGGGAATTATCTGGGACATCGCCTTCTCCCCGGACGGCAAAGAACTTGCCTCTTCGTCGGCGGATGGAACCGTCCGTATCTGGCGCACTGCCGACGGCGAGCAACTGCAGGTTCTTCAGCATCCATCTGACATTTCTTCGGTCGCCTTCTCACCGGATGGATCGATCCTGGCCGCCGGCGGGGTGCGTGAGTGGCCCGTTGCGGCGGTGTGGTTGTACGATACAGACTCGTGGGCGTTGGTGGATGAACTTGAAGCGGCCTGGAACATTCCCGGGATCGTCTTCTATCCCGAACGCGGCTACATTGTCGGAGGTGGAATCTCCCGAAACGTGAGCGTGTGGTCTGATACCAGCGGTGAAGAGTTGTTCCTCCTTTACCATCCCGGCCAGCTCAGCGCACTGGACCGCGATCGCGACGGTGAGGTATTGATTACAGCTCCATGTGTCGAATCCGAAGATTCAGTCTGTGTCCGCTCCGAGCTGTGGGCGTGGGATATGGGCACCGGGAGGATCGCCTATCAGGCCGAGGCCTATTCCTCCGACATTAACGACATGGATGTTTCTCCGCTTGGCGACCTGCTGGTGACGGTTGGGCGGAGCCGCTTCATCCGGTTCCACCGGGTCGAGGACTTGTATATGTTCGCTTACTTCGACTCATTCAAAGGATCACTCCACGCGGCGGCATTCTCCCCCGATGCGACGTACCTTGCAGTGGGCGGCAATGAAGTCGTGCAGGTGTGGGCCATCACATCAGGTGAGTGAGCTCTCAAAAAACGAAGAAGATGGTTTGATGATGAATAAGCGCGAGTATCATTTCGGTCTGGGGGCGGTGATCACCTTCCTCCTGTATGTCTTCGGCATGCCTCTGCTGTTGATCATTGCGGCAGGCGATTGGCGCTGGGAGATGGGATGGGTCTTTTTCGGGGTGCATGTCTTCTTTTCAGTCGGCGCGCGCGTTCTTATTGCGGTTCGGAACCCCGCGCTGCTGGCCGAACGGGCGAACTCCAGCCGCCGGGCCAATATGGAAGGATATGATCATTTTCTCGCGCCGTTTGTGGGATTGCTCGGGCCACTGCTTTCTTACATTCTGATGGGATTGGATCATCGCTTTGGGTGGAGCCCGGTGCTGCCCGCCTGGGTGGAATGGGGCTCGATGCTGGTTACTGCGGCGATGTATGCGTTTGCATCCTGGGGGTTGGTGGCGAACGCCTTTTTCTCGGGTGTGATGCGCGTGCAGGATGAGCGTGGGCATTCGGTTGTTTCGACTGGTCCCTACGCTGTGGTGCGCCATCCCGGTTATGCCGGTGCGCTGGGAGCCTATATTGTTACACCTTTTGCGCTGAACGCGCTGTGGGGATTATTGATGTCAGCCCTGCTGTCTCTGGCCTTGGTGATACGAACGGTGCTGGAGGATCGTGCGCTGCATGCTGGTCTGAACGGGTACGAGGACTACGCCCGGAGAGTGCGCTGGCGCCTCTTCCCGGGAATATGGTAGGACCATCAAGATAGCGATTCGTTTTCCAAGAAACCCGTGCAACGCACACGGACTTCTTTAATTTCAGGAGATACTCACGTCCGATTGAAAGATGCAAGCACAGCAAGGGAAATTCTGGCAGTCTCCCGATGATGATGGCATTCGTATGTCAGGACCAGAAGCCGGCATGCACGGCGCGGGCTTCGTCTTCCAGCATCGGTCCGACAACCTCGATGGGTTTCAGCCCGCGTGCGAACAGCGCACGACAGGGCAGGGAGAGCACCTCATCGGAGCCTTCGCCGATGAATTCGTACAATCCCGCTTCGGTCAACCCAAACACCACCCGGCGCACGTTGGCCCAGAAGATAGCCCCAGCACACATCGGGCAAGGTTCCGTGCTGGCGTAGAGGCTGCACTGCGCCAGTTCATCATGGCTGTAGGCGGCTGAGGCGGCACGCATCAGGTTGAGTTCCGCGTGTGCGGTGACATCCCGATCGGTGACGACGGTGTTTTCCGCTTCCAGGAGTATGGCGCCATGTTTGTCGACGAGGACAGCGCCGAAGGGGTGGTTTCCGGCTTCGCGCGCACGCCAGGCAACCCTGAAGGCAGCACGTAGAAAAATAAGGTCGGGATGGATCATCGCCCATTCCCTTTCCATCGCTCACACCTGGCGAGGATGCCGAGGTAGTGTATATCCGTCCATCATACAACAGAAAAACCGCAGGAGAACGAGCTCGTCCTCCTGCGGTGGATCGGGTTGGATGAGCGCTGGTTAAGCGTCGACCATGTCCGGATGGATCATGTCCCGGTAGGTCAGGGTCCAACTGCCGGTGATGAAGGTACGAAGAATCCCGTTGGCGACGAGCAAGAAGGGGAGGTAAATGAGACCGCCAATGAGGAGTGTCGAGATGTTGGACATGGCAGCGGCAGTTCCTTCCCCCATCAAGCTCACCAGGAAGGGAATCGCCAGCAGGAAGAAGGGGATGGAGAGGACCAGACTGGCGATGAAATTTCCGACGCCAAGGACCAGTGCCATGATGAGAATGTTGCCAGGCTGGTTTCGGGTCACGTCCCAGGCCGCCCTGAAACTCTCACGGACGGTGAGGTGATCGTTTACCAGGGCAACCTGTGTGAGTTGAATGTAGATGCCGATGAGAATACTCAGTGGCACCAGCAAGCAGAGAAGCGGTACGAGACAAACCAGGCCGATCCCCGCCGTGAGCGCTCCCACGGTAGCAAAGCTGATGATAAAGGGCACAATCAGAAGGAGCGCCAGCAATCCGGGGATGAGCTGGATGAGCAGCAACTTCCAAAAGTGTTTTGCCCCATCCTGAAAGGCGCGCCCCAGCGTTACTGCCTCGCCCTCATCCGCCATGCGAAAGCCCGCGATGAGGCCACCGGTGCCAAGGGTGGCGAGAACCCAGGTGATGAGGACCAGCAGCAGTCCGCCGATGATGACAGCGATTCCGATCGTGGTCCAGGTTTCCTCAGGCACGCTCTCCACCCACCGCTGAATCTGGGGAAGCTCATCTCCCCTCATGCGGAATTCCGTCGCCCGGCTGGCGTTGCCGGAGCCGCCTCCCCCACCACCGGTGGAACAGCCGGCGAGGATGCCCAATACCCACAGCCCCTTGTACTTCCAGGTGATGTCCCATGCACGTTTGAAAATGCCAAAGATATCCATCGTATTCTCCTATGTACGCAACCAATCACTTGTGATAAGTGTATCCTACATGTCCCAACCGAGATATTCAGGGCAATAAGGTGAACTTAACCTGACGCTACACCATTCCAGCGTGACAGCATCGCAGGATCAGGGGGTCAGACGAAGGGTCCAAGTTTGGGGAGGCGCAAGGTACTGGAGATGGCTGACAGTGCTAAGGTTGCTGGCATCCATGCTGGGAGCGGCACACCTCTCCATCATTCAATGGATGGAACGAATCCGCCGACCCCCGAAAAGGATGACGATCGACCCTTATCTTCGCCCGATAAACGACCCCATTGATCGTCATCCCGGGGCGGGTGAACCGCGTGGCAGACTACGTTCGGGAGTGGGGATTCAACGCTCACCCTGCGCCGACTATCTCCGGAGAGGTCAATTGCATCCCCCTCACTATCGACGCAGGACCGGGCATCTCAGGAAAGAATGGCTTGCTCATCACCCCAGGGAATGGACCACGCGTGTGCCTGGCGGCGCTGTTCACCGGTATCGAATTCAACGCGCAATCCGCACGGCTGGATACGTGACTTCTGCGAGACCTGCAACAACTGTGTGCGCCACTGCCGGACCGGCGCCATGTATGAGACGATGCGAACCCGTACCCACGGCGGACCCATTTTCATCGACCACACCAAACGCGCCCATCCCTTCTGCAAGGACAACGGCTGCTCACTGTGCATCAAGCACTGCCCCTTCAGCTACGGCGACTACGATGCCGTCAAGGCGCGCTAGGAGGCAATCCTCTAAGGACCTGTACGCGATAGGCTTCGTCCCTATTAGGAGGCATCACTTCGGTCGTATTGATCCCCCTTTTCACCTGTGACCTTCAGATGTTCTGCAGCACCTTGAGGTCCGTACCCAGGACCATGCCCTGTGTCTCTTCACGGTAGGCGAGCATGTGCGGTGCGTTGAGGTGCGCCTTGAGGTGTTCGAGGCTCGCCCATGTCTCCAGCACGGTGACGACATCGGGGTCGGAAAGCTGGCTGGAGAAACCACTGTGAACATCCACGGTCGGCTGGTAGGCGATGCACCCCGCTTCTGCGTGCACGGAGGGGAGGTTGGACTTGAAGATGTCCAGGAAGGCATCCCGTTTGCCCTCTTTCACTTTAATGGATGCAACGACGTGGATCATGGCGTCTCCTTATTGGCGTTTTCCGACGGGTGCGATATAGACGGTGAACTCTTCGATTCCATCCACACCGAGCAGTTCATCACAGGCTTTTTGATCGTAGGCGGCGATGGCGCAGGTACCCGCATCAAGACTCTGGCAGGCGAGATACAGGTTTTGACACACATGACCCGCGTCGATGGCGATGACCTTGTGTGCTGCCCGGTCGTAGCGCCACTCCATGCGGGCGGGGATGGTGGTCCAGAAGAAGGTTGCCGCTGCCTTTCCAACGAACCTCTGGTTGAGGCATGCGACCGCCGCCTTGACACTGATGTCAGGGTCGGGCGAACGCAGCGCAAGTTGATGGTCGAAGGGCAGATAGCGATATAGCCCAGGTTCGAGCCCTTCCACGCGGCTGACGGCGAGGTACGTCTCAAAGGTATGGCGCGATCCTGCGGAGGGAACAGTGCGCAGCGCAGTGGCTTCATTGACGATGCGGCGCACACCCTGTGTGGCCCAGAGGAGCGCCGATAATTCCGCCAGGGTGATGGGTGTCGGGGCATAGTTGCGGACGCTTTCACGTTCCAGCATGGCGATGCCCACAGGCATCGTTGCGAATTCCCGAAGCGATGTGGCTCCATCTGGAAGATCGATGCGTGGGAATGCGGAAGAACAGGCTTTCTGCAGTGGTGGTGCAGGTATGTGTTTACGCTGGTCGGTCTGTGTAAAGTCGATGTCACCGCGCACAAGGTCTTTCAAGAAATAGCGTTCCCCAATAAATTGTCCTTCAGCCATGCAAGTCGCCTCCTCTTGTTATGGTGGTGGCTGAGTCAGACCAACGTCTTGGTCATAAAGAATCGGTCATGACCGGGCGGGAAATCCTTCAGTTCACCGAAGACTTCGTAGCCACATTTCTGATAGAAAACCGGTGCCTGGAAGGTGAAGGTATCGAGGTACGCGTGAGTGGCACCGCGTTCCCGTGCGAGGTCTTCAGCAAGATTGAGCAGTTCGCGGCCGTAACCCTGCCCGCGCAGCTCCTTGGATACCCACATGAGATTAACGAACAACCACCCCCAGTAGGTGGCGCCAAGAAGGCCACCGAGAATGGTGCCTTCGGCGTCCTTTAGCATGAAGCATACGTGCTGGTAACTGTCATCGCCGGCCTGCTCGGTATTGTAGGCGCGTAAACCATCGCCGATCGCGCGCCATTCCAATTGCTCGGGTGTTTCCACTTGCTCGATGGAATAGTCCTTGCCCATGGTTGTGTTTTCCTTTCCCGCTATGCGGAATGTTCCGGGGCGGTTTGCAAACCCGGAGGGAGGCTCAGAGCTGTCGTCCTTGCACAGAAACTGCCGGGGCGGTACGAAGCCGCTCTGCAATAAGCTCCTTCTCACGGATGAAGAGTGTATTGCCGGCGTCGGCGTTCTTGCCTTCCAGCGGGAGCAGGCGGCGGCTGAAGGGATCGTAGCTGTAGGTCTGGAATCCGAGTGCCAGCATGGTTTTCAGAATGGCATCCTCGTCAAAACCATAGCGGGCACCGGTGCCGTTGAGCTCCATGATGACAGCCTTTAAGGAAGGGTTGGCGAACATCTTCATGGCGCCTTCGAGCACGGGGGTCTCGAAGCCCTCCACGTCAATCTTTAGCAGGAAGGGGGCCTTCAACTCGATCATGGAATCAAGCGCTACCACGCGTACTTCAGCTGCAGCCTCGCTGGTTTCCCCTTCGGCGAGGGCATGGTTGGTCGTGTTCTGGTCGCTGGTGAAGAGGAGTATGCCCTCCTCGCGGCCGACACCGAGGTTGTGGCAGTCAACCCGCTCCTCCAACTCGTTGAGGCGAATGTTGGCGAGCATGCGTTTGAAGGTGGCGGGGATGGGCTCGAACGCGACGCCGCGCGCCCCGGCCACACCACAGGCGAGGAGGATGTAGGAACCGACGTTGGCACCCACATCGATATAGAGGTCCTCCGGTCGAAGGACATGCAGCAGAAAGGCCATCTCGTGAAACTCGTAAAGGCCGGTGTAGATGTTGCCGGTGAGGGCGTATTCATGCCGCTGAACGTGGAAACGCACTCCATCGAGCCATTCGTAGACAATCGGACCAGGATGCAGACGGCTGCGGACCTGCCAGACTGCGAAGCGCAGCAGCCCGCGCAGCTTGTGATGGCGGTTGAGCGGATGGTTGGTGATAAAGTGGAGCACCTGGCGGAGAGACATGGGCGTTCCTACACCGTACGGGATGATGTGACTTGCGGGCGAGACCGACGTCAAACGTCAATAGTACACCACAATGGCGGAGGCGTATGCAAAGGGTACGGGCGGATATCAGGGCTGTTGTTCCCGCAGAGCCTGTGTGATGGATCCCGCCATTTGCAGGTAGCGGTGGGAGGGAATGCTGAAACCATCGATATCCAGCGTGACCATGGGCTTACCGGCCGGGGTCATCGAATTGTCCTCAGCGAGCTTAAACATGGCGGTACCTTCATCCACCTCGTCGAACATGGCGACGTATATCATATTCACGCCCGCGGTGGTCAGGAGCAGCTGGGCCTGCCTGTTAAAGAAGCGGCCGCCAGCGCGGGGAATTTCATTGAGGGGGTTATTCGCACTCTGGTTGTGCATGTTGTGCCAGCTGAAGCCCGGCCAGATGACGGGCATGTAGTCCGACCCCGCTGCTTGGGCTTCCTGGATATCAGGCAGTAGGTAGGTAGAGCGGAAATCTGCCAGTTCCTGTTCATTTTCATATCGTTTGACGCTCCATGGGCTGATGATGTCATAGGAGCGAAATACGTCTGCCCATTCGGGTTCGAGCGCCGTATCGCCACCTTGCATACGCCAGCGAGTGGGAACGCCGCCCATCAGCGTCACGCCCTCATTTTTAAACCATGTAATCACACTGGCTGCAGCCTGCGCTGTGAGATTGTCGTGCGTGTAGAAACCCGGCCCCCAGATAGCCACAACAGGTTTGCCGTTGTGCTTCAGATAGGCCCGGCTATCGGTGATGTGCAGATAAGCGGTGAGGAAGCTCCAATCACGGATAAGATTCACGGCGACATCGGGTCCACCGCTGATATCGTACATCACGGCAAAGGTGCGCCCATAGCGCTCTGCGCCGATCTGGACATTCTGCAGCACCTTGTTGCGCACCATAAAACCGCGCTCATCGGCGATCTCACTGATGAAGCGCTGGGCGAAGACACCGTCCAGGTTGTAGGTCCTCATCCATTCAAAATGGCGGAGGACGGTCTTCTGAGTGTAGCTGGAAAAAACCTCAGCAGGCTCGCCATTGGGGAGGAGGAAAGCGGTGGGAAACCGCTCATCCGGATCCAGCTCGCGCATGTCGGGCCAGGTGTCAATATCCAATCGGACAGGGTCAGGTGGGTCGTTCTTCAGCCAGTGATGCCAGCGGTTCAGATCGGAGCCGTCGCCGGGACAGAGGAACCAACCCTGGTAGCCAAACATGACCTTGCCATTGAGTGTGCTGGTGTCGACGGGGGCATTATCGAAAGCTTTCACCTTGTTGAAGATGGACCGTCGTGGAGTCGCGAAGGTTTTCGACGTGTGAGGTTCTCCGTGGATTTCACGCCACCATTCATTGGCAATGACGGTGGGTTCGTCACCGAGAAGATTACTGACCTGTACATGCGTCCAACCAAGATGTCCACGGGAGATGGCGAATTCAACCAGTGTGTCACGGAAGCGGGCGAGGAGAGCAGTAGGAGCTGTTCGCAGGATACGCCCCAGCATGACTGGATTGTGGAACGTGACTTCGGCCGTCAGCTCTACAACTTTGCCGTCCTCGGCATTGGCGAGGGGTTGATTCAGATTGAGCGTGTCGCCGTTTGCGCTGGCGGTGACTCCATCGCCGTCGGTCGCCGTGATCACAGCGTTGCTCCAGACCGTGTCGCCTACCGAGGTCAGCGAGGTCCAGTCTGATGTGGTCAGGATGCGGATGCGGAGGGGTGTGGTGAGACGGCTAAGGCTAGCTTCCACGGAGTAAACCAGCTCAGATCCCCAGCCAAGAAGGCCTGGCCAGAAGGGATGTACCGACTCAGATCGAACCGCAGGGTGGTTATCCTCACCATTCATGCAGCGCCTCGTTTTCGGGATCAGACTTTGATGACCGCCTCGCCCTCGATCACCACCGTTCCTTCAGCATTAACGCAGGTGGTGCTGAGCGTGACGATGGGTTTGTCTTCGCGGATGTGTGTGACTTCTACGGTGGCGGTGACGTCGTCGCCGGCATGGACCGGTGCGGTGAAGCGCAGCGTCTGCCCGAGGTAAATGCTGCCCTCGCCGGGAAGTTCGTTCCCCAGAAGACCGGAGAAGAGGCTGGCGACAAGCATGCCATGCACGATGCGCCGTCCGAAGATGCTGTCTTCGGCATAGGCTGGATCGAGGTGGAGGGGATGG
>Ga0272441_10009422_pt1 | contig 15091 bp, 10 predicted proteins | sample SSMProp6N_FD_193582 | JGI IMG/M metagenome (GOLD analysis project Ga0272441, IMG submission 193582) | Marine sediment archaeal communities from Little Sippewissett salt marsh, Falmouth, MA, United States - SSM-Prop-6N | ecosystem: Environmental > Aquatic > Marine > Wetlands > Sediment ... | reverse complement strand
ATTGCCATCCTGCGTGACTATCGGCAGCTTATGGATTTTTATCATGTTGAACGGGTACGTGCCGTTGCCACCAGTGCCATTCGGGAGGCGAATAATGGTGACACCTTTCTGGATCGGATTTTTATGGCTACCGGTCTGGATGTCGAGGTGATCGAGACCTCCGAAGAAAGTCGGTTGATTGTTTCGGCGGTGCGAAAGGTGGTAAAGGATTTATCCGGTGAAAACAGCGTCAAAACTCTTATTGTGGATGTGGGAGGGGGTAGTACCCTATTGAGCCTGTTGCAAAAGGGAGAAATTGCTGAATCTTATAGTATGCGATTGGGTTCGGTTCGTCTGCAGGAGATGTTGGAAACAACAAATGAGCCACCTGAAGAGGCCACAGACATCCTTCGACAGTTAATAGCCAACGAAATTGCAGTAGTTAAAAGCTCACTGCCTTTGAAAAAGATCGGATCTTTTATCGCGGTGGGGGGGGATGCTCGTTTTGCGGCACAACGCATAGGTAAATCTACAGGGTCGGCTGCTCTTTATCGAATTACCCGGAACAAGTTTAATAAGCTTATCCAGCAATGTGAAGGCTATCAGCCCGAAGAATTGGTAAAGCGGTTTGGGATTCCCTTTGAAGATGCCGAAACCTTAAATCCGGCTTTGTTAATTTATAAATTATTACTTGAGGCCACCAAGGCCCGTGATGTTATTGTTTCTCAATCGACTATGAGGGATGGATTGCTCCTGGACCTGGCCCGTGAGGTGACCGGTAAAGAGGATGAAACGCTTTCCCGGGGAGTGATACATTCGGCCCTGGCGGTGGCGGAGAAGTACCACGTTGATCTCGCTCACGCCCAGAACGTGGCAGACCTTTCAGACCAATTATTTGGTGACCTGGAATATTTACATGGTTTAGGCGCCCGCTATCGCCTGATCATACGCGTAGCAGCCCTGCTGCACGAAGTGGGTTGGTATGTCAATACCCGCGCCCATCATAAGCATAGTTATTACCTTATCGCCAATTCGGAAATATTCGGGCTTTCTCGCGGTGACCAGTTGATGGTGGCTCATATAGCCCGCTATCATCGCCGCAGCTGCCCCCGTCCCAGTCATCTTGACTATATGAACTTACCTCGCGAAAGGCGCATGATAGTCAGTAAACTAGCCGCCCTTCTCCGCGTAGCCGACGCCATGGACGCTTCCCATACCCAGCAAGTACATCAATTCAGGTGTGAGCGAAAAGAGGAGGAAATGATAATCTTTCTCGGCGGGGTAGCCGATCTCACCTTGAAACGGCGCAGCTTGGCGGCCAAGAAGGATCTCTTTGAAGATATTTATGGTTTAAAAGTACGTCTGGAGGAAGAGACGCTTTCTAGCGAAGAGTCACCGGGCTTAAAATCGAATTAATAAAGGAACTATGGCACAAAAAACAATAAAATCAAAGGAATTGTTTTTAAATCGTGAGTTGAGTTGGCTGGAGTTTAATGACCGTGTTTTACGGGAAGGGCTCTCAGATAAGGTACCCCTGCTCGAACGGCTTAAATTTTTCGCGATTGTCAGCTCCAATTTGGATGAATTTTTTATGATTCGGGTTGCCGGTCTGATGCAGCAGCGCGCCGCCGGAGTCAGAAGGCGAGATCCCAGCGGGCTTACTCCTTCCCAGCAGCTCCAGCGCACAAGTGAACGTACACACCGCATGGTTCAGGAACAAACCTCCGGCATTCAAAACGTACTGGATCAGTTGAAAGATTATAATATACAGGTATGGGAACCTGCAGCCTGGACGGCCGAACAGAGACGCTTCCTAAAGAATTACTTTACTAAAGAGTTACAACCGGTATTGACTCCCATAGCAGTGCAGGAGGCCAAACCATTATTACCCGGTTTACAATTATATCTGGGAATGGTTTTGCATCCTATAGATGATGCTCAGTCTTCCGCCCAAATTGTAATTATTCCTGTTCCCCGCCGTTATCCTCGATTTGTGAATATTCCCAGTGAAGAGGGGGTTCATCTGGCACGTCTGGAGGATGTAATTGCTGCCCACGCCAAGCTTATGTTTACAGAACATAATATCTGCTCCGAGGTGGTCTTCCGTATCACCCGTGATGCGGATATAGAGATTCAGGATGATGAAGCGGATGATCTGCTCAGTACCGTTCAACATGCTGTTTTGGATCGCCGCCGCCGCTCGGCGGTACGCCTGGAAATCTCCGGCTCCTCGGACCGTGTTTTGAAAAAGTGGCTGGTGGACTGGCTGCAACTGCGCCCGGAAGATGTTTACGAAATCGAAGGTATGATCCATGCCGGTGACCTGATGGAAATTGCCTTTCGACGCGGCTTCGAAAAGCTAAGAGACCCGGATTGGCCGCCTCAAATCCCTCGGGATTTAATCGGTGCTGATGATATCTGGCAGGCCGTACAAGACCATGATGTCATGCTCTTCCACCCCTATGAGAGTTTCGATCCGGTAGTGCGTCTCATTCAGGAAGCCGCCCAGGACCCTCAGGTATTAGCCATTAAGCAAACTCTTTATCGTACCAGTGGAGATTCACCTATTATCCGTGCCCTGGAACAGGCGGCGGAAAATGGTAAACAGGTGACGGTGCTGGTGGAATTGAAGGCACGTTTTGACGAGGCACGAAATGTTGTCTGGGCTCGAAGGCTGGAAGACGCCGGCTGCCTGGTCATTTATGGAATTGCGGGATATAAAACCCATTCGAAAGCTCTGCTCATCATCCGCCGGGAAGATTCCCGCCTGCGCCGCTATGTCCATTTAGCTACCGGCAACTATAACGATAAAACTGCTCGTCTCTATTCGGATATTGGCCTGATGACCTGTGATGATAATATGGCCGGTGATGTCTCGGCTTTCTTCAATCTGCTCACAGGCTTTTCCGAAGTGGTCGGTTGGAAGGAATTAACTATAGCTCCTACCGACATGAAGCGCAGGTTTATAGAGTTAATCGACCGCGAAGTACAGGTGTCCACACCGGAACAGCCCGGCTTTATCATGGCTAAAGTAAACTCTCTTCAGGATCCGGACATCTGCCAGGCCCTCTACCGCGCCAGTCAGGAGGGGGTAAAAATTTGGTTGAACGTTCGTGGAATCTGTTGTCTGCGTCCCGGTCTGAAAAAGGTTTCCAAACGTATTAAAGTATGTTCAATCATCGATCGCTATCTGGAACATCCCCGCATCTATTATTTCCAGAACGCCGGCCATGAGGAAATCTACCTCAGCAGCGCCGACTGGATGACGCGCAATCTGGACAAACGCCTGGAACTACTTTTTCCCGTCAAAGATCCTAACATTCGCCTTCGGCTTATCAGTATTCTGGAAACCTACTTTGCGGATAATGTCAAAAGCCATTGGATGAATCCGGACGGGACTTATGAAAAATCGGAAACGAAGGAAGAACCTCTGCGCTCACAGGAAAAGTTCTACCTGGAAGCTGTGGAGGCCGCCCGCACAACTCAACAGGCCCCATCCCGATTCCAGCCCCTTATGCGACCTTCATGATCTATTTGCAGGCTGTGCAGATTCTGACAAACCAAGTGGAACTCTTTACTATTTAATATCTCAAAGAATTTGTATATGTGAGAGGTATTATGAAATTCAGCGAAAAATTTATTGTGAAACCCGGCACTGAAATAAAACTGTCCCAGAGAAATCCGGGCGATACCTTGGATTTTAAGGACAAAAAAGAGGCCCAGAAGGTCGTGAAAAAAATCCAGAAACGTTTGAATGATCTGCAATACCTCTTGTATGCTGAAAATAAGCGATCAGTGCTGATTGTTCTTCAGGCCCTTGATGCCGGCGGCAAAGACGGCACCATCAGACATGTCATGGGCCCCTTGAATCCTCAAGGCTGCCGGGTTACCTCCTTCAAAAAACCCACCGAGGAAGAATTGGAGCATGACTTTTTATGGAGAATTCATAGAGCGGTTCCCCGCCAAGGGGAGATAGGGATTTTTAACCGCTCCCACTATGAAGATGTCTTGGTGGTCCGTGTTCATAATCTGGTCCCCAAATCTCTGTGGTCTCTGCGCTATCAACAGATCAACGAGTTTGAGAAAATGTTAGCTGAGCATGATGTACATATTCTGAAATTTTATCTGCACATAAGTAAAAAGGAGCAGCGCCAACGTTTACAAGACCGGCTGGATGATCCGGCCAAGCATTGGAAATTAAATCCCCAGGATTTTGCAGAACGTAAATTATGGGATGATTATATGCAGGCCTATGAAAAGGTCTTAAGCCGATGCAGCACCTCTTACGCCCCCTGGTACATCATTCCAGCGAATAGCAAATGGTTTCGCAATCTTGCCATTTCCCAAATCCTGCTGGAAAAACTCGAGTCGCTGGATATGAAATTCCCTGAGCCCGTCTGTGATGTTTCCAAGATTAAATTTGATTAGTTCTTGTTAACAAGTTACATGGATAAGGGCCGCTTTTCTCTTGGTGCAGGAATTATATACCTTTGCTATTTCCGGTGTGGGTATTAGCTGGTATTCAATGACACGTTGATCCAGAAACTCTTTGCCTTCCTCGGCCAACTCTACTTCGTTGGACTGGCCGGTACCGACAAATAAAATTTCCGGACCTCCCTTGCAAACTTTGCTTAATTCTTTGGCGCCGATCAGATGTGAATTTCCATGATTATCTTTGGCCAGACGTTTCTTACGTTTGGCAACCTTTCCATTTACCATAAGATAAATATCATGTTGATATGTTTCTTTATCCACGGTGATTTCACCGAAGCTCGTTTGCGTGATTTGAGGTTGTACCTGCTCGACAAAATAAGACTTTTTAAAGGGATTTCTCCCCACTCCGCTGCGGGCTAATGCCACCGCACCCAGGACCACGGCATCGTCGCCTAGAGATGAAAGTAGTACCCTGCCTCCCTGCCTAGCCCCAGGCAGCTTGTCGGAGGCGACAATTTCTTCCACAATGGGCAGGATAAAATTACTGCAGGCCTCCATCACCCCGCCGCCCAGCACGATAACTTCCGGATCAAACAGATGACGAATCGACATGCAGGCATGCCCCAAAATCTCGGCGGCATGACGCATTACTTCGGTTACTACCTTATCCTCCTGTTCCAGTGCTGCCCGCAGGGAACTGCTGCGCATAAGGCTCAGATCGCCTTCCAGAATGTCCGTCAGTACCGTCTGCTCACCTTTTTCTACCCGTGCCCGGATATCTCGTTCAATAGCCGTTCGGCTGGCAAGTGCTTCAAAGCACCCTTGATTGCCGCATCCGCATACGGGACCTCCGACCTGCATTATCATGTGACCGATTTCCATTGCTGATTCCCGGAATCCTCGCCAAAATTTTCCTTTTTGCACAAAGCCGCTGCCGATCCCCGTGCCCACTAAAATCCCCACCACACTACTGGCTTTACGAGCAGAGCCCAACCAGGCTTCCCCCAGCGTGCCCAGGTTGCAGTCGTTGCCTAGAACAACTTTGGCGCTGAACCTGGGTTGCAGATATTTGACGACCTTTGCCCCGGAGAAATTGATATTGGGGGTTGCCACCACCACACCTTTTTTCGGATCAACTACCCCGGGTATGGCAATACCAATCCCGGTTAGTGCATCGGGGCCGAGCTGTTCAGATTGCAAGACTTCGGTAATGGCGGTTTCGATAGTCTCTAGAATCTGTTCAGGATTAGCTTCGCGTGGAGTCGGACAACGCTTACTGGTCCTGATCGTACCGGACTCCTCGACCAGTGAGGCCTGAATCTTGGTCCCTCCAACGTCCACTCCCACATAAAACTTGTTTTTAGTATTATTTTTGCCCATCCTTGAGTTCCTTAAACAGTAATTTATCTGATATTCTTGGTTATTGTATCGGCTCTGTACCGAAATAGCAACAAATGAACATGGTTATTTCTGTTGTTTTGCGTTTCTATTCCATATTTCAATTAAAACCGAAGCTGTCAGGATACAAATAAAAACGAATATAGCCGCTGGAATGGCGGTCTCTTTACTGAAATGCTTCAAGGCCAGCACCGTTCCCAGCCCTGCATTCTGCATGCCGATTTCAATAGCCAAAGTCCTTCTTCGCTGCCAGTTCAGTTTGAACAGCGAACCAGTTGTATAGCCCATCAGCATCCCATATATATTAAGAATGATTACCACGACAATCAAAGTTAGGAGAAGATTTGACCCGGCGATCAATGTCAAATACTCTTGATTCGACCCGACAACCACACTGCATATAAAAATAATAAACGTTACGGATATGGCGGGAAATATTTGATTTATTTTTTCCAGATGTTCCCGAAAAAAATGCTTGATGGATAAACCCAAAAGCAGGGGAAATATAACTGTTAAGATAATGCTTTGAAACAACGGCAAAAATTGAATGTGTAGATATGATCCGGCCAATGCTAAAGTCAACAGCGGAGTTAGTACCGGACACAATAGTGTGGAAACGGCTGTCAGGGATACCGAATAGGCTGTATCCGCCCGGGCGATATAGCTCATAACATTACTGGACATGGCCCCCGGCGCCGCCCCGGTCAGAATCAGTCCCACCGCCATAGCCGGCGGAAGCTGAAAAATCTTCCCCAACACAAACGCCCCCAGCGGCATGATGGTAAATTGGGCCCCGCATCCGAGCATTACAATCCAGGAATGTTTACCAACCCGCTGGAAATCCTCCACATTTAACACCGCCCCAATGCCGAACATCGTCAACGCAAAAAACCAGCTCATCCCCTGCCCCATAATTTGGAAGGGGCCCGGATAAAAATATGCTATCACTCCAAATACCACTACCCATAATGCGAAAAATTTAGTGTACCATGTCAAAAGTTTGTTTAACATCACATATCAATAATTTTTCAGCTGTAGTAGTTAGCGCTGAATATTTCTTTTTCAGTTTTTCTTTTTTTCTCATCTGCCGGATGAATCAAATCCGCTGAGGCCGGATATCCAACCGGCATCAGGGCCGGAATTTTTGTCTCCTGGGGAAGCTGCAAAATAATCTTAAGCTCGCGTTCGTCGAAGGCGCCGATCCAGCAGGTCCCCAGCCCTTCCGCTACGGCCGTCAAGCTGAGATGATCCAGTGCGATAGCCAGATCGATGTCTATGCTGTTGTTGTAACCGCCCATTGTTTGGTACGCACTTCCGGGAAACCCGCAGGGCACCACAATAAGCGGTGCATCCGCCATCCACATTTGTTTGCGAGATGCCTTCGCTACCTCATTCTTCAATTCGTCATCTTCGACAAATATGAAACGCCACGGCTGGAAATTACAGGCCGAAGGGGCAAAACGCAGGGCTTGGCGTAGCTTCTGGTAGGATTCCGCTGCTATAGGGCGCTTGTCGTAAGCTCGGACGCTGCGACGATTTTTTATAGCTTCTAACACTTCCATGGTGAAATTACCTCCAAAAAGAGTAATAAATATATTGAATTGAATATTATATTTATTATTCCTGCGAAATATGCCTTAGTCAAGACAGACCCCTGCTCTAGGGATTTGTAGCTGAAAGATTATGATACGCAGCCAAAGGGCGTAAAACGTATATGTAACAACTTTATTGTTATATTAGCTCAGGGCAACTACTTTTCCCGAGGCGGCGGATTCGGCTGCGGCGCAGATAACCCTGACCGCCATGCTGCTGTCTTCGGGAGGGACAACATCCGGCTTTTGGCCGTTTCTTACGCAGTTGGAAAAATACCTCAGTTCATTGCGCAAGGCTCCGACACTTCTTCCATGCAGATAAGGCCAATAGGCAGTATCTGGTTTTCTTATACCTGATTTATCATTGATGGTGACTCCCGCATCGCCGCAATCAATATAAATAGCACCTTCGGTACCGATTATTTCAAAGCGTGCATCGATTTGAAACGGAGTATTTTCCGGCAGCGACCACACCGATTCGATTACGCCGATAGCACCATTTTCAAAGCGATACGTAGCCGAGCCGATATCATCATATTTATGACCGGTGACGTTGAGTTCCTGGGCATATACCGTTTTAATTTTGCTTTCCGCGAACCATAACATCAGGTCGGTATCATGAATACCGTCTCCCACCAGTGCGGAAATCTTGCCGAGCACTTGATCCCCGATCCAGGTGGCAAGATTTCGCGTAGCATGCATATAGACGATTTTGCCGATTTTCCCCTGGCTAATTGCTTCCTTGGCTGCGGTTACCCGTGTATCGAACCTGCAGATATGCCCCACCATCAGGAATCCTTTTGCTTTTTGGGCGGCATTGACGATAGCTTCACACTCCTCGACCTTGGCCGCCATGGGTTTCTCCAGAAAAACGTGTTTACCCGATTCCAGGGCGTGAACTGCTATTGGGTAATGGTCGGTATAGTGGGTTACGATATTAACAATGTCTATTTCGTCGTCGGACAGCAGGTCATGATAATCCGTATAGGTTTTAGCGACCTCAAAGCGATCCGCGACTTCTTTGAGCCTGTCCGGCCTGCGGGTACACACCGCGGCTAAATCGATTCCTTCCATATCCTGCAACACCTCGGCGTGTTTCTCACCGAAAAAACCCAGTCCTATTATACCGACTTTTACCTGGCTCATATTCAAATCTCCTGTTTTTTTATCCTATATATTTAAGAGGAGTTCTTTGATGACCTTCCTGTCTGAATTTGATTGCTTCGTCCACTATTTTAATGATGTCGTATTCGGGGTCATATCCCAGCACTGAACGTGACTTGCTCAGATCGATGCAAAAATCATGAAACTCCTGATTTTCAAACTCAACGATGGGTAACCCAAGTTTTTCGGAGATCCGTTTTGCCATAATATGATAACTGAATGGTGCCGGCCCCGAAACGTTAAAGGCTTCCCCCAGCGTCACCGGATTATCAATGGCCAGCATAATCGACTGCACCACATCCTTTATGCCTACCACTTGCCTTATACAAGGCTTGCCTCCCGGATGAACCATGCAGGCCACTGCGTCTTCACCTTTTTCAAAGTAACCTTTTTGTTCTGCGGTGACAGCTATTTCCTTCCAGATAGGAACGCCCAGGTTAGGTTCTTTCAGAGTTGCATGCGCCAGAATATCGTCTTCATCCATTACCCACGAGAATCGCAGGGCCGTAGCGGGCAGATTGTATTGGATGATGTATTGCTCTACCATTGTTTCTTCCAGCACCTTGGAAAACGCGTAGTATCCGAGATAGGCCCAATGAGGATGACTTTCTGTAATAGGTATCGGCTGGGGATGATAATAGATGCCTGCCCTGGCATCCGAACCTGCCTGGATAAACTGCTTTATATGTCCACAACGCATACTGGCATCCAGCAGGAAAAATGTTCCTTTCACGTTGACATCCATGAACAATTCCCGATTTTCCTTTACCGTTGCCAGATGCAGTACGGCATCCATATCCTCCAGGGCTCTTTCGCCCAGATCCGGATCTGTCAGAGTCCCTTCTATGAATTCCACTCCCTCGATTTCAATGGGGTCGGGAAGAAACTGGATGGCCCTGACCTTATAACCGGCCTTCAGTATTTCCGGCAGCGCTGCTTTACCGATCTTACCACTACCGCCCGTAACTAAGATATTCTTTACTCCCAATTTCTTCATAAATAAACTCCCTAAAAAGTCTGGGGTTAACTATTCGCTCGGCTATTTTCGATAATAATATGGATAAGCATGCCGGTCATCCTTCATTGGTGTAAAACAGTATCCTAGAAGTATTGTATTGCTGTTGTCAAATATAAAATTATTCCGTGTATTACCTAAAAATGTTGTATCTAAACATTTTCCTTCTAAATAGATCTTAGCCGGTTATTTTATTGCCGAATCAAAATTCTACGCTCCAATTAGGGTGATATAGAATCACATGGAATTGCCGCCAGCCTTTTTAACTTAAGGTTTTATCTTGGTGGATTTAGTACCTGATTGGTATTAAAGTCCAGAACAAGCTTACGGCTGCCTTTGGTTATTAGCACAACACCGCTATCCCAATGGGACTGGATGAACGGGCTGTCAAATACCTTGGCTGGAGCATAATTTACGCTCTTTCCGTTTATTACAGGAGGGTGGCTGTAATCGGCGTAAAACTTAAATTTGTCGCCACTTAAGCCCGTGTAGATAAGTTGTTTTTTTTCACTGTATTTCATTGGCAAAGCTAATACTGATTCGATAAATCGATCTAAATCCGAATATTTTTCTTTTTGGGCAACTTCAATAATTACTGGCGTAGTATCAACTTTACAGCGCAGCCATTTACCATCTTCTTCTTGTGTTGCTTCGTCCCAGTGATAGCCACCTTCTACAATACGAACCGCAGCATAAGCGCCAGATGACTCGGCTACGACTATGTCTTTGTGTTCAGATGGATCTGAAAGGCCGGCACGAGGAAACCATACGCGCATATCGCCTGCATCACGGCCGGTCATTAATTTCTGGGTTATAAGTGTTCCCTTTTTTTGAGCAGACCACTGGTCGAGAAAAGTAACCCTGTGCTTGGTGGTTTGGCACTGGGGAAAGATTCGGGCGTTGGGATGGCGGGCAAATATCACTCCCTGCCACCGGTTCTGAGAACTTATAAGAGTCCACTTCTTAAAATCTAATTCAGAAAACATTAATGTGCCAATAATAAAGTCGGGGCAACAGTAACTATAGCGATAGATTCCCCCGAAATCCGTGCGCAGACGGTAATCCGGACAACCGTAATAGCCTCCCCAGGCTAAGCCAAGGCGTCGTTGTTTTATTTCATAAACACCGCGTCCTTCGGTATCCAAAGCGATATCCATTACTACAAGAGGCATGCGATATTTACTGGTTAGTACAGTAAAGGCATTATTTCTCGGAGGTGCCATCTGAAATCCAAGGTAGTATCCCGCCCAACAATTAATGTCTCCAAGCTGGCTATGATATCCTTGATATACCCTGCTTTTTCCGCCGCCGCGTATTCCGGCAAGCTGTTCTTGGGCCCAGGCAGCCCAATAGAGGTCGAGCAGATACAGCGCTCGCTGTTTTAATATGGGATCGGGAGAGAAATCATAAAAATTATAAATTCCCTTGATTGTCATGGCGCCATAACTACTATTTGCTATTTCGACAAATAGTCCTTTTTTGCCCCGCTGGCGTAGATACTCCTTCGCATAAGCAGTCCAGGCTTCGTAATGTCTTACAATTGATTTGCCATCATCACATATTCGCATACGGTATAGAGGATATTCTTTGAGCAGATTAAGAAAGTGCCAGAGTGTCGAAAACAGTTGGATATGGTGATTTTCAGACTCGTATATATACCAGGTTTTGGATTCTTCTAATTCTGCACTTGGTATGCCGGTTAGCTGTGACCTTTCCTTGCAGTAAATCCACATCATCTCGACTATAATCGTTTCCGCCTCTGTGTTTAGACGACCGGGGCAAAGTGAACCTTTTTTCCCAAAGAATTCCACCAGACGGCATAGTACATCAGCCGACCAGTATAAATTGTCCCTGTCTTCTCTGGCCTTTGGGTTGTCAAGGTAAAATTCACAATTTTCTATCAGGGCATTATTTGCTGTTTCAAAGTACTCATTTTCATTTAGCCAGAAAGTTTTCATGGCAAAGCTTATAATAGAATAGCTGTAATGACGCGAATACAAGGCTCTGCCCGGCCCCAGAGGTGGGCGTTTTTTTTCCTTTACCAGAGGTTTGCCGGCTAACAGACTGAATTGTTTGTCACGTCTGAGTTCAAATTCCTCGCGAAGTGTTTTCAGGTTCTTTTCCGACAAGGCCTGAGCCTGGGAGACAACCGAAATCAGAAAAATAGTTAAATTAAACAACCCCAAATACTTAACCATGATCTATCCTGTATTTATAATTTTCAAAATCAGACATCTAAGAAATTGAAATCGCTGGTTGAACAACCGGGCATGTTTCCATTTAATACCCTACCTTCGGCGTCTGCGCTGATAGCGTCCCGAGCTTTTACGCCGGCGGATTTTGGATAGATCCGGCTTTTCTCCCTGCCAGACCGGCTCTATCCGATTAGTCTCAATCAGGGTTTTTAAGGTTCCCAGATCACGATTTGTGTAAAAGGTCATCGCTATCCCCTTGTGTCCCATCCGTGCCGTACGACCTGTACGGTGCGTGTAAGCATCGCAACCTGCCGGAAAGTCGTAGTTTATCACATGACTGACATATCGAAAGTCCAGCCCTCTACTTGCCACATCCGTCGCTACCATTACCTTGACACTTTTTTGTCGAAACCGATTAAACAGAGACGTTCGCTTGGATTGTTCCAGTCCCCCATGAATTGTCTCCACTGATTTTAGATTTTTTTGTAGTTGGTTAAACAGCCTCACACAATTATCTCGAGAATTGCAAAAAATGATTGTTTGTATCGGTTTTTGCTGTTCCAGATACTGAAGCAGTACATCCAGGCGTTTACCGTGGGATACCTGTCTGAATTGATGTTGTAGGTTCTGCGGAGCCACCTGCATGATATTTAATTCAATCGTGATTGGGTCATGGAGATATTTCTGAGCTAACTTTTTGACTTGGTTCGGCATGGTAGCCGAGAAAAACAGCGTTTGGTGTTTATGTACCAGGCAGGAAAAAATGAATTCCACATCATCGATAAAACCCATCTTGAGCATCTCGTCCGCCTCATCCAGCACAAAGGTACGCACTTCCGACAGACTCAGCGGACTTCTATGCAGCAGATCAATCAGCCGGCCCGGCGTGGCCACCAGAACATGCACGCCGTGCTCCAGCTTCATCTTTTGAATCTGCATGGAGAATCCTCCATAGACGGCAAATGGTGCCACATTTGTTTTTCGCGCTATCCCGGCCAACTCCTGGACGTATTGTAGGGCCAACTCCCGTGTTGGCACAACTATAAGGGCTTGTACCGCATTGAGCGACTCATCAACCGCCTGAACCACCGGTACCCCACACGCACTGGTCTTACCCGAGCCCGTCTCCGCCCTGGCTAACAGGTCTCGCCCCTCCAGAATATGCGGAAAGGTCTGCTCCTGCACCGGAGTTAACTCGGCGTAGCCCATATCTTCCAATCCCACCTGAATCTCCGGTTTTAGCTTAAGTTCGCGAAATTTCATCTTTATCCAATCATTTTTGTATTAGCAGACATAAACTCTACATGATATCATATTTCTCATACAATACAATGTTTGTTCGGAGAGGTCTGGAATTATTAGATATGTATATGGGTATGGCTGATTTGAGCCAGAGCTTCAGTAGCGTATTGAACATCATCCAGGCTGATAAATGGTCCGGTACTAAAGCGGGTTGTGCCTCCCCCTGCCAGGGTACCCAGACTCTTATGGGCCAACGGAGCACAATGCAAACCGGGGCGGGTTAACAGATTGAAGTGTTCTTCGAGGATAGCACTCAGTTCCGTCGGTTCATAACCTTCTACCGTAACGCTGAATACCCCCACTCGTTTTTCGGGATCTTTCGGGCCATAAACCTTAAGACCGGGCATATCATTAAGGTCTTCAAGAAAGGCCGAGCATAATTCCATTTCATGAGCACGCACGTTATCAACAGATTGTTCGAGCAGGTAAGTAATACCTGCTTGCAGTCCGGCGATACCGGGCAGGTTATGGTTGCCGGATTCAAACCGGTCGGGCAGGAAGTCGGGTTGAATGGGGCTTTCACTGCGTGAGCCTGTACCGCCTTCCCTTATAGGCTGCAATTGATTTTCCAACCCCTTACGAATATACAATGCTCCGGTCCCCAAAGGCCCCAGTAAACCTTTATGACCGGGCATTGCCAGCAAATCCACGGGAATATCTCGCACATTAATAGGTAGATGTCCCGCCGTTTGGGCTGCGTCCACCAGAAAAGTTATCTCCAGCTCGCGCGCTATTTTTCCCACCGCAGTTATATCCTGTATAACGCCGCACACATTACTCCCATGGATCATGGCAATTAATTTGGTATTTCTCCTGACGGCCCGACGAACATCATCCGGATCAATAAATCCCTCGCTGTCGACGGAAATATAGGTGACTTCAATACCCAACTGCTCCTGCAAGGCATGTAGCGGACGTAAAACGGAATTATGGTCCATACAGGTAGTTATTACATGAGCATCCCCATCGGTTATGGTTCCTTTAATCGCCAACACCAGACTGTCGGTACAATTGAAGGTCAGAATGACATGATCGTTCTGGGCGGCCCCGATTAATTTCGCCAATGCCCTCCTCGTCTGGTGTATTATCTCGCCCGCCTCTACTGCCTGACTATAGGTTCCTCTTCCTGCTGAGGCTCCTATCTCCCGCCCATAGCTGATCATGGCCTCAAACACCCCAGGCGGCTTGGGAAAGCTGGTGGCCGCGTTGTCAAAATATATGCTTTTGTCCATTTATAAATCCATGAAGGTATAAAAATACTCGTTTCTATTTTATTATATATAACAACTATAGGAATTCTAGTGTATAATGTTTTTTAAGGAGTCGCCAGGCCGCATGTGTGCGTAACATGTTGTCAGTAAAGACATTATGTTTTTGCGGTTGCCTATCGGACCAAAGATTTCACCCATGATTTTTCCTTAAATACCCCTGGAAATAGAAATAAGTATATGATAATATCTTGTTCTTTATGACAGCCTGGCTTGGCTGACGATATATATTATAGAATTTTGCCCAGGGGCCGTAGCTCAGTTGGGAGAGCGCTTGCATGGCATGCAAGAGGTCGTGGGTTCGACTCCCATCGGCTCCATTTCATATCCCCTTGAGATTCAAAGAGTTGCAATAAGTCATTCACTTGTCATTCACTCCGGCTAATGTTGTGCTACACTTATAACTACACTTTTGAGTGCATTATGGAGGTAGTACCATGCCGAGAAGTAGACCAACATCAAACCCAATATCGTTCCATAAGTCCACGGGTCAATACTATGTGACACGAGCCAGTAAACGGATTTACCTGGGAGCAGATAAAGAAGCGGCCCTAGAGAAATACCACAGGATGAATCTAAGACTTACGGAACCAGAAAAACCTGTCAAAATGGCACCCCTGACATCCAAAGAATTAGCGAACCGTTTTCTGGCTTCTCAGCGGGCTAACTGGCGGAATCCAGAAGAGACCCTGCGCTCTTATAAAGATTGGATAGGCCGATTTCTAAAGGATCATCCCAGACTCA
>Ga0272441_10009420_pt1 | contig 15093 bp, 13 predicted proteins | sample SSMProp6N_FD_193582 | JGI IMG/M metagenome (GOLD analysis project Ga0272441, IMG submission 193582) | Marine sediment archaeal communities from Little Sippewissett salt marsh, Falmouth, MA, United States - SSM-Prop-6N | ecosystem: Environmental > Aquatic > Marine > Wetlands > Sediment ... | reverse complement strand
TCTCTAAAGGATACAGAGACAGGCTGTAAGGTATTCAACAGAAAACGTATCATGTCCATACTGGATGATATAAAGGCAGAGCACTGGTTCTGGGATACAGAGGTCATGGTCAGGAGCCATCTTTTTGGGTTTAAGATAGTGGAGGTCCCGACAATATTTATCAGAGAGGGTTTGTTCACCACAGTGAAGATCTTTAAAGATACAAGGCGGTATATTGTGAATCTAATACGTTTCAGAAAAGAGATCATGAGGATAAGAAAAAAACGTGGCGTTTAAAGCTCTGTTTATAATCCCATCACAAAGACTTGTATACGGTATATCAATACATCCGTCATATGCCCATCTAGGAGTGTTATATGTGAGCGCTTGCCTTGAGAAAGAGGGCGTAGAGGTCCGTATAATCGATGTGGACGTAGATGGATATAATACAAATATGATCATTGAAGAGATCGGGGGATTTCGACCGGATATTGTGGGTTTAACAGCTACAACCCCTGTAATAAACGATTGCATGAATATGGCCGGTATAATAAAGGAGCACTATGATATTCCCGTTATCCTGGGCGGAATACATGCCACGCTTAATCCCATCGAATGTATTAAGCGTAATAATATCGATTTTGTGATCGTTGGGGAAGGAGAAAGGACGGCTGTCGAACTGGTGGATAAGATGCGGAGCGGCAAAAAAGATTTTGACAGTATAAAGGGCCTGGCCTTCAGAAAGAATGGACAAGGGCATTTTACAGGGGATAGAGAGCTGATATGTGACCTGGATTCCCTGCCTTTTCCTTCAAGGCATTTACTGAAGAATTTTTCGAAATATAAGCCGCCCGATGCCGAGCATCTGCCGGTAGCCTCTATCATGACCACCAGAGGTTGTCCCGGAAGGTGTTCATACTGCTGCACAAAGAATATTTTCAGGGATAGGTATAGGGCTCACAGCATCGATTATGTGTTGCGTGAAATAGCATACGTGAAAGAACGGTTCGATGTCAGAGAGATCCATATCGCGGATGACGCTTTCAATGTTAACAAAAAAAGAACACTGGAATTCTGCAGGGCGGTCAAAAGGGAAAATTTCGGCATTCACTTCGAATTCCTGAATGGGTTAAGGGCTGATGTCATAGATCAGGAGATCCTGAGCGCCTTTAAAGAGATCGGGATAGGCAATGTCGGATTCGGCGCGGAGAGCGCCTCCCGCAAGATATTGCGGAACGTTCATAAAAATATCATGCCCGAAAAGGTAAGGGATGCTGTCGGCCTCAGCAAGAAGAACGGTTTCAAGACGTGGGTTTTTTTTATGATAGGATTGCCCGGAGAAACAGAATGCTCCATCAGGAGAACGATCGCCTTTGCCAGGACGCTGGATCCTGATTTTGTAAAATTTCTTATATTTAAACCTTTTCCGGGCACACAAATATATAATGAAATGATGGACAGGGGACTGATAGACGACCTTAACCTTGATAATTACGGTGTCTATACTCCGCCGGTACACCACCTGGATACATTGACGAAAGAAGATCTTTTGAGATGGCAGCAAAAGGCCTTCAGGATATTTTATTTTCGCCCGTCAAAGATATGGCAGCATTTAAAAAGGCAGAAGTCTATGACACAGGTAGCATTAAGCCTAAGGGGCCTGAAATTTGTGGCTTATAACGCCTTTAAAAAGGAAAGGTCATAATGGTTTTAAGCGGAACGAATAACAGGTTTATAATACTCATAATTATCGCGGGGGCCCTGTTGATAAGGATAGGCGTATTCTCATATTTCACCGTTAAAGGATACGAACCCCAGATGTATGAATACGATGATATCGCGCTTAATCTTGCTGAGGGGGAGGGATTCTTGAATGTATATATGGGGGCTGAATTTTATTCTTGTACCACACCCCTGTACCCTTTTATATGCGCGTTATTTTTCAAACTGTTCGGTCTTTTGAACCATACCCCGATCATGCTTTTTCAGATAATAGTCTCAAGCTGCACGTGCCTGATTTTATTCTATCTCGGCAGAAAGCTGTCCGGGGATCCGGCAGGTATTATTGCGGCCGGCCTTTATGCGGTACATCCGGGTTTTATTATTTACAGTACGGCCAAGTTGCACCCTCTGGTACTTGACTCTTTTCTGTTTTTATTGACCTTGGCCGCCTTTATCGGACTGGTGGGCAAGACCAGGATGAGAGATTATCTATTAACGGGTATGCTTGTCGGTTTATGTATGTTGTCACGGTCAACTGTGATAGCCTTTGTTCCGATCGGACTTATTTGGATAATGGTCTTAAAAAAGAGCCCTCTTAAAAAGCTCATATCATGTTTCTCGGTGCTCTTTGCCGGCATACTTATCATTGTGCTTCCTTGGAGCGTAAGAAATTATATCGTGCACGGTCAATTTATCTTTATCACATCTACGGATGCTGAAGTATTTTGGAGGGGGAACAACATTAACGCATCGGGCTCATCGCATATGGATGGGCGAAAGATGGTCCTTGAAGGAGACAAGTCGTTTTCGTTCATGATCCCTCATTTTGGGGAAACGGAGAAAAGGTACATATTCAGGGAAAGAACAGGATATTTTCTTAGGGATCATACATGCCTGGCGGTTTTGTTATTCTTTAAAAAGTTATATTACTTCTGGTGGTTTTCCCCAACAGTTGGGGTTCAGTACCCGAAAGGGTATGTCATCCCCTATAGGCTTTTTTATATAGCGCTTCTTGTTTCGGCTATCTTAGGGATGCGCGTTATCTTGAAAACCGGAAACATGTCGCAGGTTGAGAATTTTGTAATGCTGTTGTTATTTGTGTTATCCGTATCTTTTTTTCAAAGCATGTTCTATGTGGAGGGACGCCACAGATGGGGCATAGAACCCATGTTGATGCTCTTATCCGGGACAGGTATTGTATATCTCATAAGATCGATCATAACCGGCAGAGGTGATAAGGAGGCCATGGTATGTTCATAGATAATAAGGGCCGCATTTTTGGCAGAATAAATATTGTGGATCTCTTGATCGTATCAGTGGTCGTTATTGTCTTCTCGACCGCCGTTCACACGTATAGATTAATGGGTACTGTACCGAGGTTGTTCGCGTCAAAATGGTTAAAAGTGGAAGCGGTAACTTTTACGCGTCCGGAACTTACGCGATATTTCAAAGCGGGCGACATCTCAAGGGATAAAAACGGAAAATATGACCTGAGAATTAACAGGTTAATAGATAAAGATAAAACAGCCGCAAAACGTTTTACAGATGGGCTTGTGTGCACATTTGAGGATATGGGTATTGGGCACTCTAACGCAAACTCGAAATACGCACTGAGGCAACCATTGTTTATGGAGATAGAGATGCTGTGTTTTAAGGACTCTCTTGATGACCTCTGGCATTTCAGGGGGAATACTCTTTTTTTGGGGTTGAACCGGAATATAATTGTGAACACCTCGTCTGTCAGCTTTCAGATGTCATTGATCAGGTTTTTAGAATGTTGATAAAGGAAGGATACATTTTATGCTTGTAGACGCTAAAGGAAGGCTCTTTGGGATTATAAACCTGTTTGATCTTTTGATAGTTTCTCTGGCCTTTGTAGCTGTGCCTGTTTTTATATTTATCAGCGGGGCTATGGACAAGACCCCGCAGTTGATCAAACCCCAATGGGTAAAAGTGAAGGTCGTCTCATTCGCGCTGCCGGATCACGTAAAATTCTTTAAATCAAAAGAGGTCTTACGGGATAGATTCGGCAATGTGGATCTAAAGATCACGGATGTCAAGATAATGGAAGACGATAACGATACGAAGCGTCTAAAAGAATCCATTATTTTCCAGACATCGGTAAGAAAAGACGGGCGTATTATTATCAATCCGTCATTTGAGCATAAAGTGCCGGTCTACATGGACCTTGAAGTCTTGTGTACGAGAAGCGGACCGGACGAACCATGGTATTTCAGAAGGAAACCACTGCTCATAAGCCTGGATATCGGCTTTATAATTGACACCAGAAATTATAGGATTACTGTCTATCCTTTAGAGATAGAAGGGGTTTAGCGGCGCGTTATGAATGGTATATATAGAAAATGGAAAGATGGAAGCGGGATATTGGCGTTCTTAAGAGGGTTGGATAAGCGCATGGTATCCTGTTTTTATGACAGTCAGGTGTATAAGCTGTCAAGACATACGTTCTTCAACCTGAAGGGTATTTTTACGCGTGCCGGTGAAAATAGCGCTTTGATCAAGGGGCTGCGAAATGCCTTTAAAGGCATAAAGATAAGTGATGCCGGCCTGTTTATCATGCTGGTAACGGTCTTTAATACGTTGTACATGCGTTTCTTCTGTTTTGAAATAGATGTCTTTGGCCTTTGTGCCAGAGCGGCGTTTATTGTCTTCGGGATCGTTCTTTTGCTTGGGGGGTTGCTGGCGAAGATGTGATGTCTGTCTTAATATTAAGGATGTATCATGTGCGGAATATGCGGATATGTGAATAAAAATAAGAATATAGAGATGGCTGCCATCAAGAAAATGATGGCTGTAATGGAACATAGAGGGCCGGATGATGAAGGCGTCTATTTCGATAATGAGTTAGAACCATTCTGCGCTTTAGGGCACAGGCGTTTAAGTATTATCGATCTGGAGACCGGGCACCAACCCATGATAAGTGATAATGGCCGGATCTGGTGCGTACATAATGGTGAGATCTATAATTATAAGCCCTTAAGAGATAACCTTATCATGAAAGGGTATCATTTCCGTACAAATTCCGATACTGAGGTTATAGTGAATATGTATCAGGAATATGGCAAAGACTTTGTAAAGAAGTTAAACGGTATGTTCGCTTTCTGTATATGGGATAAAACCGACCGCAGCCTGTTGTTGGTCAGGGACAGGGTTGGGATAAAGCCGCTATTTTATTACTATGATGGCGACAATTTCCTGTTTTCCTCCAGCCTGAAGTCATTCATGAGATTGGATTTTGTCAATAAAGAGATAGACCCGCAAGCCCTGAGCGAGTACCTGCAGTATCTTTATGTAAATGCCCCAAAAAGTATATTTCGGGGGATAAAGAAACTGGAACCCGGACAATCTCTTGTATTCAAGGAAGGGAAGATACAATTGGAACATTATTGGGATATGCTGGCGATGATCTGCGATACAAAGGGCAATTACATAAAAGATGAAAAGAGGTGTATAGCGCATATCCGCGACATACTCACAGATGCTCTCAGGATACGGCTTATGAGCGATGTGCCCCTGGGGCTTTTTCTGAGCGGAGGCGTTGATTCCAGTATCATAACGGCTATTGTTTCACGATTGACCAAGGATAGGATAAAGACTTTTAACGTCTCTTTCAGGGGTAAGGGTTATTACAATGAGGCCAAATACGCAAAAAAGATATCCAGGATGTTTCGTACCGAGCATCGTGAGGTTGCCATCAGCCCTGATTTTAAAAAGGACCTGAACGGGATCGTTGGTTATTTGGATGAACCTTTTGCGGATTCTTCTTTTGTGCCTACATATTATCTCTCGCGTTTTACAAGGCAATTCGTGAAAGTCGCGCTTTCGGGGACAGGGGGTGACGACATTTTTGCCGGTTACAGGAGATACGCCGTGGATAAGGCCGCTGACATATTTTCACATAGCCCCCGGATATTCAAAAAAATATTTTCCTTTACTACGGATAAAATTCAACCGGGCAGGGCTTCGCGCATAGGTGAAACGGCATTACTCGCCAGGCGTTTTCTCTCAACCCTTAACGCGAGCGAGGATAAACGGCATGATATGATCATGAGTTTCATAAATAGGGATCTGCAGCAAGAACTTCTGGCCCGCGGGTCCGTATCTAAAAAGACAGAGGATATGGTGACAGAATTATTCCATAATTTCAAAGGGGAACATTATATAAATAAGTCCTTGTATACTGACTACAGGTCATATCTTTCAGGGGACCTACTGGCTAAGGAGGACAAGGCGACGATGGCTGTTGGACTGGAGGGCAGGGTGCCTTTTCTGGATCATCGTTTGGTGGAGTTGAGTTTTCGTATAGATCCGCAGCTCAAAGTCAGGAATTTTACGACAAAGTATATTTTAAAGAAGGCCTTTGAACATGTTCTGCCAAGGGATATATTATACAGGGAGAAACATGGTTTTGCTTTCCCTGTAAACGAGTACTTAAGGGGGCCCCTGATGGATAGCGCGAAAGAAATACTATTTTCAGGGATACACTCAATGTTCAATGTGCGTACGATAGAAAATCTGTTCAATATGCACACGGAAAAGAAACAGAACCTGGGACAGCATATCTGGTCGTTGGTTGTTTTTAATTTATGGTATGAGATGAATGTTAACTAAAAATACGAAATTTGAAATTCGAAACTCGAAACAAATTCGAAATGAAGAAAATCCTAAAATCAAAAAATGATGTTTTGAAAATTGGAATTTTGAATTTAGAATTTGTTTTGGATTTCAGATTTCAAGATTCAGATTTCTAATAAAGGAAAAAATGGACGAGATACGAATAATGAGGATCATAGCCAGGCTGAATGTCGGGGGCCCGGCTATACATACGATCCTTTTAACAAAAGAATTACAGGATGATGGATTCAGAAGTGAATTGGTCTGCGGCTATGTTTCGCAATACGAGGGCAATATGGGCTATCTGGCTGATGAGTACAGTGTCAGGCCTGTTTACATCGGGGCGTTGAAGAGAGAAATCGATCCGATATCGGACATAAGGGCGCTGTTTTCTATAGTCAGAGAGATCAGACGTTTCAAGCCGCATATAGTACATACGCATACCGCCAAGGCCGGAGGTCTGGGGAGAATAGCGGCTTTATTGACGGGCGTTCCTATCAAAGTCCATACGTTTCATGGACATATATTTAAGGGATATTTTAGCGGATTCAAGACAGGCGTATTCATATCTGTCGAAAGGCTGCTCGCTAAATTTACTGATAGGATAATAGCCATAAGTCAGACCCAGAAAGATGAAATAGTCAATACTTACCGTATCACGGATGAAAGAAAATGCGGTGTTGTTAAGCTGGGTTTTGATCTGGAAAGGCTTCACAAAATCGATTCGGACGGTACTCTCTCCAGAAAGGTCTATGGCATGCGGGATGATGATATTATCGTCGGTATAATCGGACGACTGGTGCCGGTAAAGAATCATAGAATGGTGATAGAGTGCGCGGCGTATTTGAAAAAACTGGATGACAAAATAGCGGGAAGGATCAGGTTCCTGGTCGTGGGGGACGGCCAATTGCGCAATAATATCGAAGCTTACTCGCAAGAGAAAGATGTTCGTGAAAAAATAATATTTACGGGGTGGGTTAAAAACACAAGTATAGTCTATCCTATGCTTGATATTGTGATATTGACTTCTGTTAATGAGGGCACACCAGTGTCATTAATAGAGGCAATGGCTTATGGGAGGCCTGTCATATCGACAGATGTAGGCGGTGTCAGGGATGCCATAGGAGGTATAGGTATCCTGGTTCGATCGGGCGACTATAAGGCGTTGGCTGGAGAGATACTAAAATTGGCGGGCTCTGTGAACGCCATGAGGCGTCTTGGTGAGGATGGCAGGCGTTATGTCGCCAGGCACTATTCGAAAAATCGGTTGGTGAATGAGTTAAGGGATCAATATAAGGTGCTGTTGCGGGAAAAACAATCTAAATAGGAGGGGTGAATGAAGGCATTAGTCACGGGGGGTGCGGGTTTCATAGGCAGCCATTTATCAGAGGCCCTTTTAAAGAAAAAACATGAGATCTATGTTGTCGATAATCTGTCGACGGGCAGTATAGGCAATATAAAGCACTTGAGGACAAGCAAGGGGTTCCATTTTTCTATCGATGATGTGCGCAACGAGAAAAAGATCGCGAAACTCATAAAAAAAGTAGATGTGGTCTATCATCTGGCCGCGGCTGTGGGCGTAAGGTATATTTTGGATAATCCTCTTGAATCAATAAGGACTAATGTCAAGGGCACTGAGATAGTGCTGGAGGCCGCGAATCTGTATGGCAAGAAGAAGATATTCCTGGCATCTACCTCAGAGATATACGGAAAGAACTTAGATGGCCGGGCAACATTCAAGGAGGATGATGACAGGCTGCTTGGTTCCACAACCAAATGGAGATGGAGTTATTCATGTACGAAGGCGCTTGATGAGTTTTTATCGCTGGCTTATCACAGGGAAAAGAAGCTGCCTGTTGTTATAGGGAGGTTCTTCAATACATGCGGCCCCAGACAGACCGGACGATATGGTATGGTCATACCCAGATTCATAAAACAGGCCCTTATGCATAAGCCCATAACTGTGTATGGCGATGGCAGGCAGACCAGGTGTTTTTTATATGTTGAAGATGCCATAAAGGGGGTCATAGCGCTAATGGAGAAGAGGGAGGCTGTCGGGGAAATATTCAACATCGGCAATCCCCAGGGTATATCGATAATTGAGCTTGCCAGGAAGGTCAAGAAATTGACAGGTTCAAAATCAAAGATCATTTTTGTGCCTTATAATAAGGCGTATGAAGAGGGATTTGAGGACATGAGACACAGGAAGCCGGATATAACCAAGGTCAGGGCGGCGATAAAATTCGCGCCAAAAACAGGGATAAATGACCTTTTGATAAATACTATAAAATATTTCCAGAAATAAGGTGATTCAATGACAACAATACAAGATATTTTCGGCACTTTTTTTATCGCGCTTATAATAGCCTATGGATTTACGCCGCTTATGAGACAGATAGCTTTTAAAATCCGGTTAATCGACCATCCCAACACAAAAAAGTCGCATGCGCACCCAACGCCCCTGATGGGGGGAGTTGCTATATACATGGCCTTCTTTACCGCGGTATTATTTACTACGGATTTCAGCCGCGCTATTTACGGGATTATGCTGGGTGGGACAATACTGCTTGTACTCGGTATGATAGATGATAAGATCGGCATGATACCTCAGATGAAATTATCCGGCCAGATCATGGTAGCCTTGATAGCGTACAAATTTGGGATAAGGGTCAGCACAATCGAAGATTATTACCTCAGCATGTTCTTTACAGTATTTTGGATCGTGGGTATTACGAACGCGTTCAATTTATTGGATAACCTGAACGGATTATCGAGCGGCATAGCGGGTATATCAGCGCTTTTTTTTGCGCTTATGGCGTGGAAGGGATCTGAAATATACGTGGCAGTCCTTGCCGCGGCCCTTGCGGGGGCGTGTTTAGGCTTCTTGAAACATAATTTTCCTAAGGCAAATATCTTTATGGGTGATTCAGGGAGTATGTTCCTGGGCTTTACATCGGCGTGTATCGCGGTGCTTGGTACGTGGAAGACAGATGAGATAGGGGTCTCGTTATCTCTGCCGATAATTGTGCTGGGTTATCCCATATTTGACACAACTCTTGTGACATTTATACGTATCATAGAAAAAAGGCCCGTGTTTTTGGGTGGGACTGACCATTCTTCGCATATACTTGCCTCATTTGGTTTCAAGAAAAAAAGGGCCGTCCTGATAATATATTCTATCTGCGCGCTTTTGGGCCTCAGCGCATATCTTGTTTCCTGCTCAGGGATAAAAGCGGCAGGTATGCTCGTTTTGATCACGGCAGTATCTATGGCCTTATTCGGCTCCTATTTGGCTTATAAAAGGTTAAGAAGCCGAAAGAGATTCAGGCAATCAAAGAAATCAGGTATCAATAAGAGAACGAAGAGAGATGACCGGATGAGCGGCAAAGATGCAGGGGTTTAATTCCAATGGATAAAAAAATTGATTTTCTTAACAGGTTGATAGAATCGGCGATTTATACGCTTATATTTAGCATACCTTTTTCAAAAAGTATGATTGAGATCTGTGTTACTGTTGCCTTTGTCGCCTGGGTAGCAAAAAAGTTCATTGCCAAAGACTTCAGGTTAAAGAAAACACCCTTTGATGTAATTATTATTTGTTTTGTGGCGTTCAATCTGCTTTCGGTAATTAATTCCCCTGAAAAAGTTCTGTTTATGCGCTATATGGTAACAAAATGTTTAAAATACGTTGTATTGTTCTACATAATAGCCGAATCCATAGATTCCGAGCGCAAGTTCAAGAATTGTCTTAAACTGGCCCTTATATCGGCTGTGATAATTATGATCGATGGTTATCTCCAGTATTATGTGTTTCATGAAGACGTCTTTTTATCAAAACGCCCATTTAAATATGAGCCTGAGATAAGGCCGGATTTTCTGGGTTTCCCTACAGCTACTTTTGATTTTCCGAACGACTTGTCGGCCTGGATGCTGGTCATATTGTTTCCCGCATTGTGGTTCCTTATGTGGTGGAAGAGATCGTTAAAGGTAAGATTGTTGCTTATGATATTCCTACCGCCATTTTTCTATTTGTTCTATCTGGCAAATACGAGAAGCGCTTGGTTCGCCTTTTTGTCATCAGCGGCTATCATGTTCATGGCACACTCAAGAAAGATATTCATAATATTTATTGTCCTTATTGCTTGCGTTCTAATACTATCGGCATTGTTCTTATCTGAGCAGAGGAAGGATGATATTATCGGTATCTCAACAAGCCTGCGGGATCGGCATACAATGTGGTCTACCGCGTACAGAATATTTAGAGAACATCCATTTTTAGGCAATGGATTAAATTCTTTTTTCAAAAAATATATGGCATTCAGGGATGACGATCATAAGAACAAGTATGGTTCCTATGCCCACAATGGCTACCTTCAGATGGCGGCGGACATAGGCATATTCGGGGTGACGTCATTCATCGTTTTCATTTTTAGTCTATTATTCAGGTGCTATATGTTCGCCAAAAGAACAAAGCATGAGTTCCTCAAGATAGCAAACTATGGCTTAGCGGGCGGACTGATGGCATTTTTGATACATAGCTTTTTTGACACCAACCTGCACTCCCTGCCGCTTGTTATTATGTTCTGGACATGGGCGGGTATTACATATAGTGCTCATTGCTTGGAGGGTAACATTGGATAAGGTTTACGGCAATATCCTCATTTTCAATCCGTTTGGCATAGGTGATGTAATTTTTTCCACCCCTCTGGTTAAGGCCATAAAAAATGCCTATCCAGCCAGCACGGTCACGTATATTTGCAATAAGAGGGGCTGTTGTGTATTGGAACACAATCCCAAAGTCGATAAGATAATCATATATGAAAAGGATGATTTTCGTAAAATTGCCGGTCGTTCAAGAATACTATTTTTAAGAGAATTCGTGAGGTTTATAAAAACGGTGAAAGCCGCGGATGCTGATCTAATGATAGACCTATCCCTGAATCATCAGGCCTCTTTAGCGGCTAAATTGATGGGCATAAAAAGAAGGATAGGGTTTAATTTCAGGGACAGGGGGAAGTTCTTGACTGAAAAGATCGAACTTGACGGGTTTGACGATAAGCATGTTATCCTCTACTATCTTGATGTGCTTAAACTGATCGGTATAAATACGGAGGGCCTCTATCCGGAGGCATTCACTTCTGACGAACAGGATGAATGGGCCGGCAGGTTCTTTAAAGAAAACCGCATTGTCGATAAACAGGTCATAGGTATCGTGCCCGGGGGAGGGAAAAGCTGGGGCGCGGATGCGCGTTATAGAAGATGGCCCATAGCGCATTTCGCTCATACTGTTGACAAGATCATAGATAGATTTGGGGTGTCTGTCCTGCTGTTCGGGGATAGGACAGAAAGAAAAATTTGTGAGAACATGAAAAGGCTCATGAAGAATAATGTCATAAACACCGGCGGCCAGACGAATATCGGACAATTTATGGCGCTCGCCAAGAGATGTAAACTGATCTTATGCAACGAAGGGGGGCCGCTGCACATAGCGGTCGCATTGGGCACACCTACAGTTTCGATATTCGGCCCCGTGGATGAAAATGTCTATGGGCCTTATTCCGAGAGAGAGGACATGAATTTAATCGTAAGGGACAGAAGCAAATGCAGGCCGTGCTATTCGAGATTCAAACATACGAAATGTGCCCTCGTAGAATGCCTTAACGCTATTTCCGTTGATAATGTTTTCGCTGCCGTAAAGACCCTTTTGGAAAGGCTCGGTATCAATGAAAAAAATATTACAAAAACGTCCAGATGAGTTATGTGATATCATAATCCCGGTCTGGAACCAACTTGAGGCCACCAGGGAATGCGTAGATAGTATTATTGTGAATACCAGGCATCCCTACAGGTTAATACTGGTAGATAACGCCAGTGGAGGCGATACCAGGGATTATCTGAACAGGATAAGCCGGGAATATCCTGATAAGATATTGGTTATAAGAAACAGTGAGAATTTAGGGTTCATAAAAGCGGTAAACCAGGGTATTAGGCGTTCTATCGCCCCATATGTCTGTGTGTTGAATAATGACACATTGGCCTCGGATGGCTGGTTGAAAGAGCTGGTATGGTTTGCTGCAAAACACGGCGATGTCGGCCTTTTGAATCCTTTGTGCAACGGTCATGAGTCCAGAGGTAAGTCGGTAAACGGTTACGCGCGCGAGATATCGAAGGACCGCGGTAAATACATGGAAATGAACCAATGCCAGGGGTTTTGTATGCTTGTAAAAAGAGAGGTGCTGGATAAAGTAGGCATGCTGGATGAGCGTTTCGGGCTGGGTGGATTTGACGATACCGATTATTCTATGAGGGCGCATAAAACCGGATACAGATGTGTTTGCGTGCATTCGGCCTATGTTTATCATAAAGAACACAGGTCTTTTAACGCGATGGGCAACAGAAAAAAACTCCAGTCGAAAGCCGAAGTTGAATATTTCAGAAAATGGCACAGACACCTGAGGGTGGCGCTTGTCGCCTCAATCTCCCGGCAGGATAAGGTGATAATTGAGAATATTTTAAGGTCTGCCTTGTATATTGCCAGGCAATGGTGCTGGGTAAACATGCTTATTTTCGTTGACAAAAACACCGGGCATGTTATAGAGCAAGTTAAAAGGAGTATTGATTATCCGTTGCATCAAAACCTTAAGTTTAATATTTTGGATAAGCGTTTTTATTGGATCGAGATATTCTTCAGGTTATTGGAAAGGTCTTTAGGCAGGAAGAGGCGAAAGAAATATGATATTGTGGTACATAGGGGAAAAACCAGGTCCAGGCTTATAGAAGCACTAGGACGCGTGCAAGGGGCTCGGGTACAATCATGTGAATTCAAAGAATACGATGAGTTGTCCCTGATGAGGGCATTGGAGCCTTTTCGTGAGGAGATCAAGGGAAATGCCGATGTATAAGAAATGTGATATTATTTTACCCGTTTGCGATCAATTTGAATTTACAAGGGGCTTCATAGAAAGTCTGAAGATTAATACGGATACACCTTATAGGTTGATAGTCATCAACAACGGTAATGACAGTCAGACCCTTGACTATCTTGAAAACGTGGACAGGGACAATACGATAGAGACTGTCGTTGTTCATAATGAGAAAAATATCGGATGGGTCAAGGCTATCAACATGGGCCTGGACCTCAGTAATGCCCCATATGTTTGTTTCCAGAACAACGATACTATCGTAACTAAAGGATGGCTCAGGAAAATGATAGAGATACTGGAACTCAGGCCGGAATTCGGGATGATAAATCCCGTCTGGGAAGGAAGGCCGGAAGATGTTTCCATAGATGATTATAATACGGCCTTAGAAAAAAATACGGATGCGGAAAATAGATTTATTGAGACAGACTGGTGCAGGGGGTTTTCAATCGTTATAAAAAGAGACGTGATAGACAAGATAGGCAAAGTCGACGAGATTTACGGGTTGGCCTATTACGATGATGTGGATTATTCTGTCACGGCGTTGAACGCGGGTTTCTTGTGCTTGAGGGCAACCAACACATATGTTTACCATCACAGAAATGTTACGGCAAATGAAGTCTTAAGGGGTTCCAGATGGAATGACCTGCATGAAAAGAATAAGAGGGTGTATTATAAAAAATGGGGCAGGCCCTTAAAATTATCTTTAATGATTGACCTGCCGCGGAAAAGAGGAAGCGGGCGGTTTGATAGGGTCAAGGGCCTTATTTACACACTTGCCAGAAAACAACATAGGGTGCACCTTTGGTCTTCGGACAGGGGATATGAAAAATCCATACGTCATACGAATATAATTATCAGGACCGCGCCGGCGCCTCTTGTATATCTTTATTTCTGCGCGGACCTGTTATTCAACGCGCTAAAGGGGCATGATAAACGATATAACTCCGTCTATATGATAACCGTTTCCGGATATAAAATAAAAATAGCCAAAAAAATATATGCCGGGGTATCCGGTTTTAACTTCAGCGATATCGAATCTTTCGAAAGTAAAGTAATAGATCATGTGGACCGCGTAAAAGAGATGACTAAGGAGAGAGTAAATGTCGATGTGTGATATTGTCATCCCTGTCTGGAATCAATTGGATGTGACAAGGGATTGTCTGGAAAGCATAGTAAAAAATACCTTATATCCATACAGGATAGTTATCGTGGACAACGCCAGTGACGATCCTACGCGTGAATACCTTGAAAATGAAAGAAAAAGATTCGGAGGTAGAATCGAGATACTGAGAAATGAGAGGAACCTGGGTTTTATTAAAGCTGTTAACAGTGGCATATCGTATTCGGACGCGGAATATGTTTGCGTGCTTAACAACGATACGCTGGTTACACGGAAATGGCTCAGTGAATTGATCTTGGTCATGAATAAAGATAAGCGGATAGGCATAGTCAATCCATCCAGTAATAATTTGGGTCAAAGGATACCTAAAAAGATAAAGATTGAGGATTACGTGTCTATGCTCCAAAAGCACTCCGGAGAATATTGCCGGCTGGGCAGCGTTCTGGGTTTTTGTATGCTAACAAGAAGGTCGCTTTTTAGAGAAATAGGCCTTTTTGATGAGATCTTCGGCATGGGTAATTTTGAAGACACCGACTTATCTTATAGGGCGAAGAAAAAAGGCTATATGCTTGTGAGGGCCGTAGGTTCATATGTATTTCATAAAGAGAACAGGTCATTCCGCCTTCTTAAGTCTTACAGAAAGGATTTTGAAAAAAATAAGAGGATATTTGAGGATAGATGGGGCAGGACAGAGCGCTTGTTATTCTTTTTTTT
>Ga0272441_10009419_pt1 | contig 15097 bp, 16 predicted proteins | sample SSMProp6N_FD_193582 | JGI IMG/M metagenome (GOLD analysis project Ga0272441, IMG submission 193582) | Marine sediment archaeal communities from Little Sippewissett salt marsh, Falmouth, MA, United States - SSM-Prop-6N | ecosystem: Environmental > Aquatic > Marine > Wetlands > Sediment ... | reverse complement strand
CCTATACGATCTGGCTGCTGCGGCTCCCGATCGGATCGAGACATTGAGTGAGATCCATGGCATGACTCCCGGGCAGATCCGCCGATTTGGCGAAGGAATCCTCGAAGCCATCCGCCAGGGTAAAAATGACTCGATTCCGCGTCGTCCCCGAAGCAATCACTTGGACGATAAGATCATCGAAAGATATGAAGCACTTCACGACTGGCGCAAGCGGACAGCCCGAGAGAAAAAAGTCGATTCGGACATCATCCTGCCGCGTGAGATGCTGATGGACATTGCCAAATCCACGCCGCGCAGTATGGATGCGCTGCGACAGGTGATGTCTCCACTTATGCATCGAGCGAACAGCTATGGAGAAATGATCCTCCAGGTCCTATGGGGAGACAATAACTTTCACGAATGAGGCAAGCATGAAAATTACATTCCACGGCGCCGCCCAAACGGTTACCGGTTCCCGACACTTAGTCAGTCTGAATAAGCATAAATTGCTGCTCGATTGCGGACTTTATCAAGGTCGCCGCAAACAAACATATGAACGGAATCTCAATTTTCCATTCAATCCCAAGAAGATCGACTCTGTGATCCTCTCCCATGCGCATATCGATCACAGCGGGAATTTGCCCAACCTGGTCCGTCAGGGCTATGAAGGTCCCATCGATGCAACACAGGCAACCATTCATCTTACCGACATCATGACCCGCGATTCCGGCCATATACAAGAGGCGGACGCGGAATTTGTCAACAAGAAACGCGAACGCCGCGGAGAGCCCCCGATCGAACCGCTCTATACGATCGCCGATGCCGAAAGGGCCGCCCAGTTTCTAACGCCAAAAGGCTACAACGAGCCTTTTGAACCGATCCCGGGAGCTCGAGCGACCTTGATTGAAGCAGGGCACATTCTAGGTTCTGCGGCGATTATTCTGGATTTAGAACATAACCACCGAACGGTGCGGTTGATGTTTTCAGGGGACATCGGCCGCTTCGATCTTCCGATCCTGCGAGATCCCATTCTGCCACCTGAGGACATCGATTACCTGATCATGGAGTGCACTTACGGCAGGCGCTCGCACAATCCACCATCACAAGCTTACGAAGCGTTACAGGATATCGTTACGCGCACCGTAAATCGAGGTGGCAAGATCATCATTCCCGCATTTGCAGTGGGTCGTACTCAAACACTGGTGTACTACCTTCATCGTATGATCAACCACGGAGATATCCCCCGTGTGCCGATATTCGTGGATAGCCCGCTCGCCATCAACGTCACGGAGATTACCCGAGCTCACCCAGAATGCTATGACGCTAAGATATTGGAATTCATCCGCGAAAATACACATGGCTCGGCTTTTGGCTTCGATCTAATAAGTTACACACGCTCCGTGGAAGAATCCAAGGCGATCAACGAACTGGAAGGACCTGCTGTGATCATTTCTGCATCCGGCATGGCTGAAGTAGGACGTATCCTGCATCACTTACGCAACAACATCGAAGACTCTCGCAACACTGTACTCATCACCTCTTGGATGGCACCTCATACACTCGGCCGCAGATTGGTTGAAGGGGTAAAGAAAATAAAGATCTTCGGAGAATCCCACTCCGTTCGCGCCGAGGTGGCCAAGATCAACGGCCTTTCTGCACACGCGGGACGGGAACTCCTGCTGGAATATGCGCTGAAAGCGAAATCGAATCTGAAAGGTATTTTCCTGGTCCACGGCGAGCAAGAATCCGCCGATGCCCTGATGGCAAGTATCAAAGCTCAAGGATTCGACAAGGTCCATTACCCCAAGTTGGGTACAGAAGTGGAAATATAGACCAGCCCGCGCTATAATCGCATCACGGTAAAATGGAGAGGTGCCGGAGTGGTTGAACGGGGCGGTCTCGAAAACCGTTGTGGTCCTTACGGGTCACCGTGGGTTCGAATCCCACCCTCTCCGCCAGAAATAAAACGATCCGGAGGCGGTTCGCCTCCGGATTTTTGTTACACCTATGGGGATATCGGCTTCGAAATGAATGCGTTAGCGAGCGACGGACGAAGCCTCGGGCATTAGCCAGGAATCTCAAGCGCTTCCAGCCGCTCCAAACTTGCCTTCAAAACATCGAAACCACCTTGCCAAAAGGTCGGCGAGCGAATGTCGAAGCCTGCTTTCGTTAAAATTTGCTCCGGTGATTCCGAGCCGCCGGCCGCAAGAAGCTCCAGATAGCCGGGTTTGAAGGCATCTCCCTGATCCAGGAATCGCTGATAGAGCGAAAGCACGAGCAGTTGTCCAAATGAATAGGCATATACATAAAACGGTGCGAAATAGAAATGGGGGATCGCCACCCACTCTACTCGAAAATCTTCAGTGAGATCGAGCGAATCACCAAATTGATCCTTTAAATTCTCCAGGTAGAGATCCGAAAGCTCGTCAACTTGCGCGCCGCTGGCGATTTGTTCATGTGCCGCTCGTTCAAACATAGCAAAATACGCCTGACGCATGATCGTGGCATAAGCGTCATCCATCTGGCGGAAAAGCAGGTCGCGCTGCACTTCCTCGTCGGGGTCCGTGGCAAGCAACTTATCGATAAGCAGCATTTCGCCGAATGTCGAAGCCGTTTCTGCAAGCGGAAGGGATGAATGCTGCGTCAGCGCGGTGTGATGGTCGGCCAAGAGCGAATGGACGGCATGTCCCATCTCATGGGCCATCGTAGCCACATCTTCCGGTTTGCCTTGATACGATTGCAGCACCCACGGTGTGAGATCAGGCGTTACGGTAGCGCAAAACGCGCCACTTCGTTTTCCCTTTCGCACTTCGCTGTCGTAATGCTCCTCATCGAAAACCTTCTGTGCAAGTTCTGCCATTCGAGGGTCGAACTCCTCAAAACTCCCCAAGACCATATCGATAGCCTGGTCGAACTCGTAGACCTTCTCGGTCTTTACGACGGGGGCATAGATGTCGTATCGGCGCAGACGATCCATCCCGATCCATTTTGCCTTCAGTTTGAAGAATCGATGGAACAAGGTCACATTTTTCCTGCAAACTTCGAGCAATGTATCCACTACTTCATCGGGAACGTGGTTGGCGAGATTACGAACAGAGATCGGAGAGGCATAGCCGCGCAGCCCCACACCTTCGCTGCGCCAGTCGCGGGAGATGAATTGAAAAATCTGGCCCAGAATGACGGCATCACGGTTGTAAACTTCGCCAAATGATTGATAGGCCGCTTTTCGCAGATCCGCATCCGTACTTCGCCAAAATACCTGCAATTCGCCCCGTGTGAATTCCTTTTGTTCACCCTCAACTTCCAATGGAAATGTATACCGGTTGGTGATCGACTGATAAAGCGTAACCAATGCACGTGGGCCATTAACATCCTTGACGTTGATAACCTTCTCCTCCGCTTCCGTTAATGTGTAGGGTTTCTTCAGCCGCAGCGCCTCCAACCAATAGCGGTAATCGCCGGAGACATCCAGCAATCGTTGCGCCGCCCCGTCCTCCACTCCCTTCCACCACAGAGTAAAAAACATCATGCGGTTATCCACATCGGCAGACAATTGCTGCATCTGTGCTTGAAATGTCTGCGCCGCCTGGTCCTGTGTGTCCTCGGAAAATCGCAAAGACCCATACGCGCCCAGACGAGATAGCATCCTAACTGCATTTTCATAATCCTCGAGGATGGCGAGAAAGACTTTCTCATCCAGGTCTGGACTCAATATATCTCGATACCCCTCAAAATCTTTCAGGATCGTTTCAAGACTTTGTCGGGCATTCTGAACTTCGGGCGAATCGATCGATGGATACAAATCCGCCAGACTCCAACGCTCTTGTTTATACGCCTTCGCACTCATTATTTCTCCTCGTCAAATGAGATGTTTCGCGGCTAGTAAATATATTGTATCGACAAGGATAGGGAATGTCGTTAAATGCACAGAATAACCTGCTACACATTAAAGCGAATATAGATCAAATCTCCGTCTGCAACGATGTATTCTTTCCCTTCCAGGCGCAACTTCCCCTCAGCTCGTGCAGGTGCTAAACCGCCCAATTCGATTAACGTCTCGCAGGCGATGACTTCGGCGCGAATGAAGCCGCGTGCCATATCCGAGTGTATCGCCCCCGCCGCATCGAGTACACTGCGGCCGCGTTCCAAGGTCCAGGCGCGGGCCTCGCGTTCATTGACTGTAAAGAAAGTCAGCAGATCGAGTAAATCGAAGGAGGCACGTACGATCCCCTTTCGCCCAGATTCCTGGATCCCATACTCGGCGAGAAACTCCTGCGCTTCTTCGGCAGTCAGCTGCGCAATTTCCATTTCCAGTTTTCCATACAGCTGCATCACACGCACTCGGTCAGAATGTCCCTCGATCTTAAGAACATCCTGCCCTTCAGCTTGATTGACCACGATCAGTACAGGCTTTACAGAAAGCAATCCGTAGCCCGATAATGCATCCTTCTCTTCCGGTTTGATTTCGTGCTCGCGCAATGGTGTGCCGTCGTCGAGGGCCGCGGCGATACGTTCGAACAGCGCAATTTCACGATCGACGATCACTCGATCGCGCCCTCCTTTTTGGTGCTCTTCTGCAAGGCGTTCGAGACGTCTTTCGACCATCAACATGTCGTGTAAAAGGAATTCTGATTCCAGCGTCCTGATATCACGTTCGGGATCGATGCTCCCCGCCGGATGTGGAGCAGACGGATCGTCGAACGCCCGAACGATATGAAGGAGACCATCTACCTGTTCCAGCTGATTAACCACCTGACCGGGAAGCTCGCTAGCCCGTGCTTCCCCCTGAAAACCACCCACATCCGCAAACACGATCTTGGTATAGGTCTTCTTGCGGGGATGGAGAAGGGCACACAAATCATCGAGCCGGGGATCAGGCACATCGACGGTGGCGGTATGAACCTCGAACCTCGCCGAAGCGCCGGATGGCCCGACGGGAAGATCCGAACCGGTCAGCATATTGTAAATCGTTGTCTTTCCGCTCGCCGGTAATCCCACAATCCCAAGTTGAATCACGTTGTTTCCCCTCGCATGCAAATGGATTTCACAATACTCACATTCCGATTATCCATGCTGGTATTCAGGCAGAGGCACATGAAAGGGATACCCGCTGTGCTGTAGAAACCCCGATTGGTAGGTTGTTGCGACGAAAGCTTGACCGTCCGTCAGCGTTTGAATATACTTGCCTTACGCCGAAGTGGCGGAACTGGCAGACGCGCGCGACTCAAACTCGCGTTCCTTCGGGATTGTGGGTTCGATTCCCACCTTCGGCACCAGTCGATTATAGCATAGCCGACCCCAGCAGATTTCATCGATGCTGGGGTCGAGCGCGCCAATAAGCGGAATTGCGCACATCATCATGTGTAAAAAAAAAATGCACACCCAGCGGCAATATCTGCGCCGCAATTGCTCTCACCTGTTGCAGAGCCGGACGCAATGTGGCAAAATCCATCCGACACGATGAAAAACACTACACTTACCCGTTTGATTATTGGCCTCATCATCGGCCTCGTTATTGGTGTACTCTACGGTTGGATCATTCGTCCCGTGGAATACGTCGATACCACTCCGAACACGCTGCGCGCCGACTATCGAACGGATTACGTCCTGATGATTGCCGAAACTTACAGCGGGGATGGGGATCTCGATTCCGCACTTGTCCGGCTCGCGGCACTCGGTTCACAGCCTCCCATCGAGATTGTCTTGGAAGCCATCGATTTCAGTATCGAAGCCGATCGTCCACGTTCTGAATTGGAAGTCCTCAACCATCTTGCCAATCAACTACGCGATCTGCAAACCGCTCCCGAGATTGGCGGACCATGATGAAAGCAAAGTGGTTCCCACTCCTTTTCGGCATGATCCTGGGGTTCAGCCTGGGTGTCTATTACGCATGGGTGGTCAATCCCGTCGAATACCTGGAGACCGCGCCGGCCGCGCTGCGAGACGAATACAAAGCAGATTATTACAACTTGATTGCCCTTGCATATGACAGCACGGGAGATATCGAACGCGCTCAATTGCGGCTTGCACAGATCTCGGATCCCAACCCCACCGGCACACTCAGCCAACTGGCACAGACGCGTCTGGCGGCAGGTCGGCCCGAGAATGAAGTACGTGCGCTTGCCATGCTCGCCGCTGCGCTTGGTGAACCTCCGGCTCCCTTCGAATCTACGCCATCACCCCAAAGTGGTACCTCGCCAACCCCCACACGAACAGCCACCATTACCCGGCCGCCACGCACAAATACGCCCACAGCCACGCCCGGAGCGCCCTTTGAAGTCGTTGAAAAAGAGTTGATTTGTGATCCGGACCTGGAAGCGCCATTGATTCAAATCGAAGTCATCGATGCCGCCGGAGATCCCGTAGCCGGGATCGAAGCCCTCATCATTTGGGATGAAGGAGAAGATCACTTCTTTACCGGCTTGAAACCGGAACTGGGTATTGGCTACGCGGACTTCACCATGCAGGTGGGAGTCTCCTATACCCTGCAGCTCGTCGATTCGGATTTTCCTGTAACCGGGTTGTCCGCTGAAGCATGCGCTGGAGATGATGAGGTATCTTTCCCTGGTTCATGGCTGCTCATCTTCCAGCAACCGGTTGTGGAACCCTAATCCGCCCCATACTCATTATCCTTATCGATAGGTCAGGAATCGCGTGGAAGCAGATGCTCTGGCACCCGAACGGCTACCACCTCTCCGCACGCACAAAGCTCACCTTGGGCATAGAGACCGGATGTGACAATCACTTTCCTGCCTTTGATCTCCTTGATCCTGCTGCGAACCTCCAACGGCACACCCAGCGGCGTCGGTTTGATATAGTCCACATGTAAAGCTGCGGTCAGGAAACGGATTGGGGGATCTGTGTCCATCGATTGGTTCTCAGCGCGATATGCTGCCGCAGCCGCCGAGCCCGTACTGTGGCAGTCAATCAGTGAGGCAATCAATCCCCCGTAAACATATCCTGGAATAGCGATGTGGTAGGGTGATGGAGTGAAGGTCATCACGGTTTCATCCCCATCCCAATAACTCTTGATTTGCAGTCCTTCTTCATTCAAACGTCCGCAGCCATAGCAATGACTGAATTCATCCCGGTAGTAATCCTGGAATGCTTTCTCCGCCATATATGATTCTCCTCGATCCCTTAGGGTCCATTTTTGACTACCAAAATCTCACGCGCAGGGCTGTTTCATCTGTCCTAATATTTCAATATTAATCGTCGGTCGATCATTCATCCGCACGTGATTCGAGCCAAGCGCGGATGGATTTCTCATGTTCCTGGTAGTGGTCGTCCATGTTTGCAGAAACCATCTCCCAAAGCGGTTTCCCATTCCGCCATGGAAATCGATCCGGATCGACGAGAGCTTCTTCGGATGCTGCTTCAACGGCGCGTAGTGCATCGCGATATGAGGCGTCAAACTCCTGCAGCACATCCGATAACGTCCGATCTCGTAAGCTCAAGGTGGTCTCATCGTTCCAACGATCCAGATCGTCCCATGTCATCCCCGCGGGCAGCATTTCAGGCTCTTTATCTTGAAGGGTTTCTTCTAACCAATCTGACATGCGCCGCTCCCAGATGCTGATATGGGAGAGAATATCTTTAACGGAATTTCCGTCTTCCACACCCGGTTCCAGAATCCACTTCTCCGGGACCAGAGCAACCGTCTCCTCCAACTTAGCTCGTGCTTCCTTAATAGATTGCAGTAATTTACGCTTATCCATTTTTTCACTCATGTCTGTCCTTTTCAAACAATGCTGCGGGAATAATATCCCAGCAGGACTACTTCAGCAGATAAAAAGTGGAAACCTAAGACGTTTTTGCCCGTCGGTGCTCCCGTAAAATTTCCCGGATGCGTGGACTCAATTCGGTAATGATAGGCGATGGTTCACTTGGTTGCCACGATCGCTGCGCCTCCGCCACGGGCTGCGGCCAGGTCTCCTGCGAGTGGACGATCTCACCCGGGGTGTCAGCATGCGCGAGTACTTCCAGGCACTGGCGAAGCACGCGCATCTGTTGTGCCGTATCATGCGCCCGGCCTAAGACCTGCCCGAAAGGGAATTCAACGGCCAGCGTACGCGGGACACCGGTTTTTTCTGCCCAAAACGGCATCATGGTTACCAATATTGTGCAAAGACCGGCTTGCTCGAGTGTGCGTGCCAACACGGGCACGTTAATCGCACAATCCGGTCAAGCGGGCGTAAGCAGCACACAATGCACTCCCTCGGAATGGAAACGATCGGCGACCTGGGGGCCATAGGTCTCACGCCATTCAGTCGCATCTGGTGGGTAGCCTTGAAAGCCCATGAAAGAGTATGCATTCTCCGCCAATCCACCGATCCGCTTCGCATCCACCAACTCATTCATGCGATCAATAGGCAGCAGCGCGTTAATATCATCAAGCACCATGACTTGATTGATGTGCAAGTGACTGATGCGTATTTGATCCAAATCGACGTTGGTTGGGATCGTGCGGAAGGTTGGGTCACCCCAGGTCGGTTCTTGTTTTTCCCGTTCGATATCAAAAGGAGCCTCACTGGGGCTGTGATAGAGACCACCCGAGGTTACCAACCCGAAAGTACATTCCTCCACCGGGCGCGGCAGCGGTGTCCAGGGTATCGGGAACTCCGCTTCTTGTGTTGTCGTTTGATAAAACATCGCAATCAGACGGGGTAAGTACTTAAAACTGTCAACCGGCATACTATTCTCCCATTCCATTTTATGCACACATTACAACCCGTCTGCGCCCAATTGGTCATGGAAGCAACTACGGAATCCCATTGTATTTTAATTCTAAGGGCAACATATAGATTATCAAGCGCTTTGTGATTTCTGCCGTTGTCATTCGCCGCGATTGCATTGCCAGCAGGCGCGTGCAAACCATCTGTTATTGTTGACAATATTTGTCCACTTTCGTACAATCTTGGCATCTGCTGTGAATGAAGGAGCGCTCCATGATCGACAAGGAACAGCTAATCGACGGATTCGCTCTCAATCTCTCCATTATCCAGAAACAATGCAATGACCTCACACATGAAGACAGCCTTCTGCAACCCCCTTTTCGCGGGAACTGCCTGAATTGGATCCTGGGACATATTCTCGTCGGGCGAGACCGCGCCTTGCATCTCCTGGGTCAGGAACCCATTCTCACTGCAGAGGAAATGAAGCGCTACGAAACCAACTCCGATCCGATTACAGAGGACAATGAGGACATTCTCAATTTGTCGGATTTGCTTGATCGCTTACAAACCGCGCAAGAACGCATTACGGCCGGTCTTCAAACTGCTGCCCCGGACGATCTGTCGAAATCGCTTGATTCGGAAGACACCAATATCACAATGGGAAGGAAGATTTTCGGCCTGTACTTTCACGATACCTATCATACCGGGCAAACGGAATTACTGCGCCAGTTGGCAGGAATGGACGAGAAATTCATTTAGAAAAGAAGAGAACGAAGTACCAACGATCCTATTCTTCTTCCGCAGATGCTTCAGTAGGTGATTGCGCTTCCTCGAGCGATTCCTGACCATCATCGCCCTCCGCTTCGGGAGCAAAACCGAGATCGAGCTCTTCCTCCATGGTGATTTTTCCCCGCAGGAAAGCGCCTTCTTCCGTCGAAAATGAGGTCGTGACAACATCTCCCCAGACACGGCCATTTCGAGTGATCTCGACCTTGCGAGCGGTGATGTTGCCCTTTACAGAGCCTGCAACGACCACCGTTACGGCACGAATGTGTTCGCAAGTCACTCGTCCTTTTTCTCCCACCACGACCAGGCCTTGCAGAGAAATCTCGCCATCGAAAACCCCCTCGATGCGCACGCCACCCACGCCGGAGATTTGTCCTTGCCAGATGATACCCGGTCCAAGTACGGAATCCACTCTCTCGGGCACCGGTCGAGTCACATCCGGCTCATCACCCGTTCTGCGAAACATCCATCCTCCAATGTCTACCGATTGGGAGCATAATCGTTCCGATGAGAGATGTCAATGCGGCATGAAATCACTTGTAACTTCAATCCGTGAGCCTTAATTATCCTCGTAATTCACTTATCCTGAATGGAGATTGGCTGCTGCCGGCAAACCGCCAGCGCCTTCCGCCTTCAGCACAGCGTTCACAATGGCTCGGGCAACAGCTTCAGCACCGTAGGCACCGATAAGATTGACATCCGCCTTTTTCTTTCCCGTGGCAAGCGCAATGAGTGTATCGCCATCATACATTGTATGCGCCGGTCGTACTGCGCGCGCAACGCCATCCTGCGCCATCTGTGCCACTTTATTCACTTCTTCTTTATCTAGCTGCGCATTCGTGGCTACAACACCAATCACCGTGTTGCTTTTGGCAGCAAACCGCAGGGCGGTCTTACCCACTATACCCTTCATGGCGACCAGTGTATCCGTGAAAGGTCCATCGCCCCCGATATTAATCGGACCCAACTTTGCAGGACGTGCTCCAGCAAGGATATCCCCCGTTTGAGGGTCCACGACATCGCCAAGAGGATTTACAGCGATAATCGCGCCAACAATGATCCCGCCGCCCAAATCAATACTTGCGGTGCCGATTCCACTCTTCATCGCACCCGCCATTCCCAGGATCTTTCCGACGCTGGCACCCATCCCTGCACCAACGTTGCCTTCTTGCGGACGTTCCGAAGATGCATTTTGGCAGGCGAGATATCCCATGGCGGCGTCCGGCCGCACATCCGATCTTCCCAGCCCCAGATCAAAAAGGATCGCCGCAGGCACGATGGGCACTTTTGCAATCGTGGTGTCGTGTCCGATGTCGCGCTCCTCGAGATAGCGCATTACGCCGGCCGCGGCATCCAAGCCGTAAGCCGAACCCCCGGCCAGCATAACTGCATGAATCTTTTGGACCAGATGGGAAGGGCGCAGTAAATCCGTTTCGCGTGTACCCGGCGCACCGCCACGTTGGTCGACTCCACCGACGGCGCCGTCCGTGCAAAGCACCACCGTACAGCCGGTCATCCCCTGCGCATCATCCGCATGGCCGACCATGATGCCCGACACATCTGTAATCGCATCTGCGAACTTCATCTGTCACCCCCGATTGAAATCATCAAGACCGCCCCGCTGATAGTAACAAGCCCGGACACGAGTTCCGAGATCGAATTACCAATATGGTTATCCAAGCTTATAGCCAAACTTCCGCAGCAAGGCAATGCGTTCCTGGATTTCATCCTCGCCTTCAACACCAGCGCTGATAAACCCATCGATCACCCCCAACACCCCGCGACCTTGTTCGCTTTCGGCAAGAATCACCTCAACGGGGTTTGCTGTAGCGCAGAACACCCGGCATACTTCAGGCACGGCTTTCACAGCGTTAAGCACATTAACCGGGAACACATTCCCCAGGCAAATGATAAACACGTGCCCCGCGGATAGCGCCAAGGCGTTTTTCTTCGCCAGTTCGATCATCGCATCATCTGTGCCGCTCACACGTACGAGCGCCGGCCCGGAAGCCTCACAAAAAGCCAGACCGAACTCGATCCCAGGCACAGCACCCACCAGCGCTTCATGAAGGTCCTCAACGGTTTTAATAAAGTGAGACTGACCGATAATTACATTTACCGATTCAGGTTTCTCGATCGTGACGGTCAACAATTCCATTCGCTCATCTCCTCGCCGGCAATGGGTCTAGGCCTTTCTCTAGGCATATGTGCAGATCTGCACGAAAAAGTGCATGCAAGTTCACTTTCATTGTAGCGCAGAAAATTATTAAAAAACTTCACAGAAATCAATCCGACACCGATCACACAACCATTGGTAAATCAGCCTGGACAATACGTCAATTCAACCAAGTTCTAGATCTAGTTGTGGATTCGAATTTCCTGTTTTTGGTGGTTGAAAGGGCTGATTGAGAAGCGCGGCGAATTGACGCACACTTTCAGGGCTGTGGCCGGCAAAATGATTGTTGAAGAAGCCGTACACATCGACACCGGCATCTAGGAAGCCGGCCACCATTTGCGCCCACGCTTCGAGCACTTTTGTCCGATCGATCTGAATACGGTCAAAAACCTGAATGTCTTTACGCCTACCCAGCCAGCGAATCACGCTGAAATCAGCGGTAACCCAATCCAACCGAGGCATGTAATGCAAATCTTGAAGCACCAGGGCTACATTGTGATTGGCAAGCATCTCACGAAACGCTGGGGTTAGCCATTCTCGATTGCGGACCTCAACAGCATAGCGCTGACCATCCGGAAGGGAACCCAGGAAATCATCCAGACGATCGAATTGTTCGGGTTTGAAGTCATAGGCAAACTGCAAGGTGAGCACAGCCAATTTGTCGCCCAGAGCTTGCATGCTGCCGATGAAGGCTTCTGCATCGCCTAAAGCATTTTTTAGTTTTTTCTCATGTGTGATCAATTTGGGGAATTTTGCTGCAAACTTGAAATTTGCGGGTGTACGTTGATACCAGCCTTGTATCGTCGTCGCTTTGGGCACACCATAAAAAGTAGAATCGATCTCTACACTTGGAAAATGACGGACGTACGCCTCCAGGTAAGATCGGGATGGCGTTCCCTCCGGGTAGAAAGGTCCCACCCAATCCTTGAAAGAAAAGCCCTGTGTACCTAAATAGAGATTCCCAGATCGATTTTCCATATTGAAATTTTCATCGCAACCAAGCGAGGGGAAATCAGTATTGATTAATAATAGATAATTACTGCGAACCCCATTTCCCACACGTGAACAAAACTCAATCCGCCGACGCCAACAGTTCTACAACGTTCCCCAAAATATATTCCGCAACCTTATACTTACTCATTACGGGCAATTCAAGCGGCTCGCTGTCTTCCGCTATTACGGTAACACGATTGGTATCTACGCCGAAACCCGCGTCAACAGCCGTGATATCGTTGGCAACGATCAGATCCAAACCCTTCTGCTCTAACTTCCCCCGTGCGTTTTCAATCAGATCCTGACTCTCGGCAGCGAAACCGACAACCACAGTGGGCTTCTTGGTTTTCTTACGTCTCCCTGCAACAAGCGCAAGGATATCGTCTGTAGGCTCCAATTTCACTTCAGGCACTCCCAGCACTCGTTTTATCTTTTCATCAACTCTGCGATCTGGTCGGAAATCGGCCACTGCCGCAGCCATGAGCAGGACATCCGCATCGTCGCTGCGCGCCAGTACTGCCTGGGCCATCTCCTCCGCAGTATCGACATCGATACATTCAGCGCCGAACGGCGTGGGCAGCGTGGTTGGTGCGCTGATCAGGATTGTCTTCGCACCACGGTCGATCGCCGCTTGTGCCAGCGCATATCCCTGTTTGCCGGAAGATCGATTGGCAATCACGCGTACCGGATCGATCGGCTCCTGGGTGCCGCCGGCCGTGACGATAACGGTTCGACCACGAAGCTCCCCCTGCTGACCAAGCAATAGCCGTACGTTACCGAAAATCTCCTCCGGCTCTACCATGCGTCCTTTTCCGACTAAACCGGACGCCATCCGGCCTTCAGCAGGCCCGAGGATATGTATCCCTCGTTCTTTCAATGTTTCCAGATTCGCCTGGGTGGCCGCATGAGCGAACATCCCTGCGTCCATCGCCGGGGCAATGATAAGCGGACTGGTCGATGCCAGTGCGGTTAGAGTCAGAAGATTATCGGCTTGTCCGTGTGCCAGTTTAGCGATTGTATTCGCAGTCACCGGTGCGATGAGGTTCAAATCGGTTTTCTGCGTCAAGCCCACATGGATCACATGCGCTTCACTCCCCCACAAGTCATCATCCGTGTACGCCCCCCTTCCGGTAACCGATTGGAACGTCAACGGGGAAACGAATTGCTGCGCCGCCTGTGTGAGCAGAACGTCCACAACGGCACCCGCTTTCGCCAATCTGGAGGCCAAATCCACGGACTTATAAGCTGCGATCGAACCGGTCACGCCCAAGAGTACGTGGCGGTTCGCGAAAACGGGGATGGTATCTACTTGTGCCATACGCTCATTCCCTCTACACCGGGTCCCAACGCTTACCACTCGAGGCGGGAAAGACAAAGCGAATGCGAGAAGCCGGCGGCATCAACCCGACTGACTGCAAGCGAAAGGAATCAAATTGTACCGTTTTCAGAAGCTCTCGGCCAATAAGTTCTGACCTGACCAATAGAATGGTTGAACAAGAAGACCGCCAGCCTCAATCGAAATACCAAACGGCGAAATCATCGAAGCTTACGCTGGCATTGGGTTTCTGTGTCGTCCCCAGGTAAAGCGCGAACTGGCCATGGATGCCTTCAAACCACCCGAATGGAATCATGCGACTGTCCACCCACACTCCGTTTATATAGAAGTTCACTTCCAAACCTTCCGCCTTGATCCCCAAGCGATTAATCGCTCCTGAACCGGATTGGATCAGCGCACTGGAAGTCATCTCGCGCTGATCACAGTCAAGCGACCACCCACCACGCCACGTGCAAACCGGGCTATCGGTTGGCGGCCAGTAGGTCTTTCCGATGAAATACTCCCCCCCACAGCTTACTCCGAACATCAGGCCTCTATCGTCGACTTTATCGCCGCGAAATACCATTCCGGCGCTGTCGCCAGGCACGCATTGATCGCCGTTGAAAATGACGACGTCAACATAAAAATTTTCAGCATCGATGGATGACCAGTACCAGGTCCAGAGACCGCGCGAGGTGAAAGTGATATGATAGCGGCCACCGCCGTACCAGGCATTGGCCGCGCCTGCGGAATTGGAAGGAAATAACCCCTCTGCATCATCGAAATGATCACGATCGTGGCCATCACCCCAACCATAGGCCGGGTCGAAGGCCGCTCGCACAAGGCTGCCCTCCAGCGCCCCGCTCGTATCTTCGGATATCTCCTCTGTCGGTGTGGTCGTATCTTCAGCCTCGGGTTCTGGCGTGTTTGTGGCGGTACTCGAAGGTGCGGCCTGTGATCCCGCCTGCTGGGTGAGCCTGGCCTTTTCAGATGCCAGAGTTGTGGCTTGCACATCAAGTGCTTTTTGAGTCTCTACAATTGAAGCGGCCATCCGTTCGGATGGCAAGCTGCACGCCAGAGAAATCACGATCAGCAGTATGAAGCATAAAGGGATGGGAAATTTGTTCATGCTTGAACGGCTCCCCATCCCTTTCCGAGTTGGTTTTTTCCTTA
>Ga0272441_10009418_pt1 | contig 15099 bp, 16 predicted proteins | sample SSMProp6N_FD_193582 | JGI IMG/M metagenome (GOLD analysis project Ga0272441, IMG submission 193582) | Marine sediment archaeal communities from Little Sippewissett salt marsh, Falmouth, MA, United States - SSM-Prop-6N | ecosystem: Environmental > Aquatic > Marine > Wetlands > Sediment ... | reverse complement strand
TCATTTTGTGTGATAAGATACTTTAAACTTTTCACTTTATTGTTACTGCGAGTTAATTGTTGTCCGGGAAAATAGTAAAATCCTTATGGATGATTTTCGATTATCCTATGCCCCAAGATTTCTTGATCTCTTCGGATATTTCTTACTATTCTTGATTCGTCAGGAGCAATACGTGTGTTATTAGGTACTACTCTCCCTGGAGCGACGATACAACCTGCACCGAGATAGACAGTATGCCCCAGGCAAGAACCAATGAAAGTGTTTTGCGTGTTAATTTGCCTATTATCTTTCATAACAGTAACAGGCTTATTATCAAGCCGAAAATCTGACAATACAACACCGTCACCGATAAAAGTATTTCTACCACATAGACTAATTGAAATAAGACGATTCATTGTGAAAGTCCCCGGGTATAAAACAGAATATTGGATAACTGCTCCGTTACGGATATTGCACTCTTCTCCGATAACAGTCAAATCAATCGTCACGTTGTTCCCAATGTAGGAACCGTCAGCTATAATAGACTCTCGGATAACCGAACCTGCTCCAATACGAACGTTGTTACCTATGGTGCTTCCCTCTATATAGGCAGTATGATGGATATCACAGTTTCTGCCGATAGTATTTACTTTACTTAGAACCTGCCATTGGTTTGTGGATCGAGCTTTAAGCGCTAATCCGAATAATCTTAGTTTGGATGACCTTCTTAGTTTTGCTCCTTCGGAAAGAATGGTAGCTATACTCATTGCCCAAAGATTAGTCCAATGATCTATCTGAGCAATCAACCAATTCGACACTGGAATAGGGTAATCTTTCTCACATATTAAGCACCCTTGGTGTTCATATATAGGTAAGTTCTTTTATTTTGCTGTGGGTTTAATTTATAAATATACTTGTTAACGCACTGGCCTGGACTTATGGTGTAGGATCAATTAGAGTATAAAGCCTATGTTATTATCAATAGAGAATTACTATGAGTATTAAACCGTTCATTATAAAATATTACATCTAAGAGAAAATTTAAAAATGAGTATTACTCAAGTTTATATTGGTGTAAAGGAATTTGTTAATGCATTTATCGTTACATCTGGTAAGAGCATGATTGTGGATACCGGAAAACCCAGAAGTACTGGCAAAATACTTAAAGCTCTTACAGACCTGAACATTGCTAGAAAAGATGTTAGCCTGGATTTTGATAACCCATGCGCATAGAGACCACTATGGAAGCGCTTCTGAGTTAAAAGAACTTACGAAAGCTCCTATAGCAATTTAGCAAGCAGATGCTGATTATGTTAGAAAAGGAGAAATTGCTCCAATTATTACAACTTCCCTGAAGGCAGTTTTAACTCTACCATTTACTTCGAGAGGGCCTGTTAAACCTATATATCCCGATATAATCTTTGATAAAGAATTAGACTTACGCCTATTCAATATTGAAGGCAAAGCTATTTCAACACCTGGTCATACTGATGATTCCTCCTCTGTTATTCTAGAAAAGGAATGTATTATTGGTGACTTGCTAATGTTTAGGGCCCCTTTTAAATATATTCCCGCACTTCCTTTATATGCTATGGATAAAGCTCTCTGCTTAAATAATATTCACCAGCTTGAAGAATTGTCTGTAGATACTATTTATAGTGGGCATGGAGGGCCATGGTCTATGAAAGAAGTCAAGAGAAGGATATTTCAGTAACTAATAGTTATCCCTTTATTAAAGCATATATTTCCCTGGCAGTCATGCTATATAGATTCGTCAGGTACAAACAATAGGAAACGAGATACTATAAGAATTTAAACAAGATGCTGTAATGTCAGTGCTATAATTCTGGTGAATCAATTATATTCTTTAATGTTCCAACACGTTCAATCCGCAATTCAATCTCATCCCCGGGGGAAAGCCAGCGGCCAATCTCTATACCACTACAGCCAGGAATTGTTCCTGTTGCTAATAGTTCGCCTGGTCTAAGTAACTCACCATTCGAAGCATAGGAAACCACCTCTGCTAGAGAATATTGCATCCCTTCAGTATTTCCTGTTCCCCACGTCTGGCCATTTACAACCACTCTAGTTTTAAGATTATCCACGTATGGTAAAATTTCATCTGTTGTTATCAGATCCAATCCCATGGCGCTTGCAAAGTTCTTGCTCTTTGTCGGACCAAATCCGCTCATCATTTCTGGATATTGTACATCTCGAGCACTGAAATCATTTATTACTGTAAAACCTCCAATTGCCTTTACTCCTTGTTCCGGAGTTACGTTACGAACTGGATGAGCAATTACTATGCCCAGTTCTAATTCATAATCAAGGAAACGCGAATAGCTCGGCCATGGTACGTGCTGTCCTTCTGTAAGAAAACTGAGGTGATTACCTGTATAATAGATTGGTTTTTAATACCATATCTTTTTCGGGTAGAGTCTCGGGTGTGGCTTACGTCGTAGTAATTCGTAAGCTCTGAGTAGTTTATATCTAGTTGGAAAGAACTGTTTAACCAACCCATGGTGAGCATTAATAACATGTTTTTCATATAACATAAAGTCTCGAAATGACAATGGTTCGAACAGTGGTACCGGTATAGAGTTAAAAGTGCTTTTCCAATTTACATTTTCGTTGCTGATAGCATTTAGTATCGTTATCGTCTGCTGGCGAATTTTCTCTCCACCGCGTAGAAAGGTAATAATGCTTCTACATGCTTTATCAAGTTCTGGCAACTCTTTCCCCAAAAGAGTCTGATAAAAATCAAAAGCTGGTTTAAGCGGTATCAGAGAGTCTATATGCCAGGCAGCAACTGAAAATGTATTATCAGCAGTTAACCGAACTCTACGTAACTTCAAATACTACTATCCTAGATTAGTAAGCTGATTTATCAAGCAGATTAGCTATTAAGTTTACTTTTCATTTCCTTACTTTATCCACAAATTTGGAACGGTACCATCAACTTAGCGCATTTCCACTGGCAAAGATACACCAAAGCGCATGGCAACATCTCTAAGGTTTTGAGCTGTCCCTGCTGCTATGGGAATGCCATCCTTTGATCGTTCCTCCCAGGTTGCCCATTCAGGAAAACCAGGAGCCATTACTTTTGTAAAACCTTTCGCTGGAGGAAGTTCATCAAAACAGCTAATGAATTCATCTACATTTTTCTTATATTCATTTACATCGCCAAACGTTGCGATATCAATTGCCATTACGAAGCTGCTTTGGAGGTTTTCTCTACTGCGTCTACCATGAAGGATAGGCTCAATTATAGGGGCACCGGCAAGAATGCTGGCTATACACTCAATAATAAATGCAAGACCTGAACCTTTGGCTCCCCCAGCAGGAAGTAGTGCCTTTACCTTTGCTGGATCAGTTGTAGGATTACCATCTTCATCAATAGCCCAACCTTCAGGTATAGGTTTTCCGTTCTCACGTGCTAAAAGGACCTTGCCCATAGCAACGACACTGGTCGCCATATCAAAAACTATCGGTTTATGGCTTGCCGTTGGTAGGGAAAAAGCAATCGGATTATTGCTGACACCAGCTGCCCTAGAACCAAATGGAGCTACAATAGGACCACTTGCCACTGCTGCAACACCAACCAGGCTCTGCTGTGCTGCCATCCAGGCATAGTAACCCATTGCACCCTGGTGGGTATTATTCCGAATCAAACCCCAGCCAATACCAAGTTTCTTTGCTTTCTCAATTACACGCTCCATGGCGAATGTTGTGACTACAGCGCCGAAAGCATGATCTGCCTCAACAAATATAGTAGCAGGAGTCTCATTTATCACCTTTATCTCTGGCTTGGGGTTCATAAGACCAGAATCGATATTTTTCATATATCGAGAGATTCCCATAACGCCGTGTGAATCGACACCACGAAGGTTTGACCATACCAGTACCTCTGCCTCATTCTCAGCATCATCTGGTGGCATACCAGCCGCGGTTAATATCTCTGTGGCAAACTTTTTTAATGGCTCCGCTTGTATTCGTATTGTGTCTTTATCCATGGTGAACCTTCCTTTCACTTTAATATTCCATATTTAATATTGAATCTCATTCAGCTGTAACTAAAGGAGATAATCGCTTGCTTCCTTTTAACAAAGGATAGCATATGCAATGAGTTATGTAATTAGTCTTTGTCATCCTATTGTACTGGTAGTGATTCCTAATTCTCTGATCGATGCATCACCTGGGCTGTTTTGTTCAGATAATTCTGCTAGGTTAAATAGGAGAGTGAGTTACAAATTTAACATTCTGAATTTTATACTTTTAAAAAAACAGCAGTTAAGTAGCAATGAGCCATCTTATACGAGATGAAGTAGTTTAGCCTTACCGCTACTATAAACGATTGGTATGGCAATGATACTGAGTGCCGTTGCTGTCAGAAAAGCAGCGAGATAAGTTCCAGTTGTGTCAAAAATCCATCCGCCGAACACAGGTCCTATCACATTTCCTCCGGTAAGAAATAGTACTGAAACCCCGTATATTGCTCCAAAATACTTTTGCCCAAAATGATCAGCAAGCATACCAGGTAAGATGGGAGTCATACCACCAACATTTAAGCCTATAAGCAGTGAATAAAGATATAGCATACTGATATTATCTGTTCTTAATAGCACGATATAAGCAGCTACTTGGAGTAAGGTACCCATCATAAATACATGCCGCTTATCGATAATATCTCCTAATCGTCCAAAGCCCAGACGTCCGATAATACTGAAAGCAGCCAACAGGCCAACTGCACCTGCAGCAGCAACTTTATCAATGCCAATATCTACGGCGTAGGCTACCTGATGCACTACACCAGTGCTATAACCAATTGCCCATAGGAGAACGCCAATTGATATACACCAGAATGCTTTATTTCTCAGTGCGTTTTTTAAAAGAACGCCTTCGTTATTTTGTAAATCTATTTGGGCCTGCAGCTCTTCTTGAACGATATCTTTTTTTCCGGGATCTCTCATAACTATTGCACTAATAGCTGTGCCTATAACTGCTATCATAACGGCCAAAACCAAAAAAGCAGTCTGCCAGCTATATCTTGATATAAGCCCAGCGGCCAGGACAGACATGACTGCGCCACCAGTCCCAATGCCTGTTGTGGCTATACCAAGCGCTGTACTCCTTCGTTTATGAAACCAGTTTCCAACAACTGTCAAATTTGGTACTAATGCTATAGCTCCAATACCGACAGACATAATCAATCCATAGTAAAGATAGAACTGCCATAGTTTCATTACTGTTGAAAGTAAGAAAAAACCAATTCCTGCTATCAGGCTTCCACAAATCAAAATCTTGCGTATACCAATTTTACGAATCAAAAAACCAACAATAATTCCAGTAACTCCATTAGTAAGCATACTTAACGATAAGGCCCCCGCTGTTTGAGCTCTTGACCACCCTGTATCTTTAATCATTGCTTCAAAAAACACTGGAAAAGCATAAAAATGAGAACCAGCGGCTAAAAAAAGGAGAACGAAAGCCCCACCGACTATCCACCATCCGTAAAAAAGTTTTTTCATTGTTGTATTACACTGATAAGGTTGACTAAAACAGGAACTCTTATATTTTATACTACTGCTTTGACTAATAGAAAAGTGATGTCTTTGTGATAAGTATAATGCGCCAGAAAACATTTTGGCACTAATTATAAAGAGGTACCACTATAAATTGCAGTTCAATTAGCCCAAATAGGAATAGATATGATGATGCTGCCATGGTCTTTCTCCCCTATATTCCTATTTTCCAATCCCATCAAAATCCACAGGCATATCTACATGTCATAGATGAACAAGGATTTTCTCCACAACAAGCAATTAATGTGACCTGCTCCAGATAGTTGTATCGCATATTAAGTCAGTGCAGGGACAGTTTGGGCTAAAGAAGAAGGCAAGCCCAAATCTCATAGTCTAATTTTCCAGCCTCAATGCAGCGTACTCAATAATTATCCCATAGACAATTCCAGCGATGAAACCTATAACGTCTTCAAAGCCTGTGGAACTGTAAAAAGCGAAGGAAACCAGTAGCCCAAGAATTGCTCCACGACAAATTGTCTGTGGCCTATTAAGTTTACCCCACGCAAGTCCAACTACTAAACCTATAAGTAATCGGTTAAACCAGAAAGCAAAGAGATAATGGGGTTCGTGCGCAAATCCTGATCTTAATTGGGCACCTATAATACATATAATCCCCAGTAAAGCACCTGCAACAATGCATACCAGCATTCTTCTTGTAAACATAATTTTAATCACTCCTTAGCGAATTATCTTCAACGGCTTCGATTTTAAGGGTTCTACCACAATTACTTTTTACTTAACCAGGTTAATATATTTGTATTATAAGACAGAGTTTTTGTTGGGCAGATATCAACACAGTGCCCGCAACCAACGCAACGTAAGCTTGTGACTGGGTTTCCGTTTTGAGCCTGGCTTTGAATGTCAATAGCCATGGGACAAGTTATATTGCACTTGTTACATTGTATACATTTTGTTTTATTTGTTACGATACATTGACCAGCCCACTTACTGATTAAAGCTAGAACCGTACCTAATGGACAATAATAGCAATAGCCCCTGCCAATAAAAGCCACCCAGAAAAACATCATCATTAGTAGTTCTGTGATTAGATATTTATACACTTCAATTCTACTTATTATCTGAAAACCACTTGCTATAGGTACGCCTGATAATAAAAGTATCCAATAAGTTGTAAAGAACACAGCTACTAAAAGAAATATCCATCTTACTATTGATAAAAATTTAATTAGTTTAGGTGTCATTTTTTTTCTTTTACTGACCAGGGGAATTGCCGGTGCGAATACTTCTGCTGCAAAGCCGTTAAACAAGCATAAGGTCGAGCATTGCCAGCGTCTACCAAAAAGTAATGTGCCTGCGAAAACCACAACGCTCATACATAAATAAAATATTAGAGCGACTGATATTCCAGCAACGCCCCAGATTGGGAAGCGGCTGAGATAAAAATGTGATTCCGGATAAAGTAATTGCAAAGGCGTTGTTGTCCATGGCATCGGCATAGAGAAAAAATATAAATCTTTATTATCAAGGAGTATGGGACCTGCAATATGAACTACTAAGGCCACTATTATGAAACCAATAAGGTTCTTTTTTCTCATTATGGAACGCTTGTCCTTAATGATTCTCAAAGTCAGAAAACTGCATATGACAATGAAGATTGTTTTTAGCCAGTTTTCATAAAAATTCCAAAACTTAGTGATAAAAGAAGCTACTTCAGGGGTAGCCCTGCTGGCATAGCCATAATTAAAACCAGCAATTATTAGGCACAGGATAATATAAATCCATAGAATCGTTTTTAAGATTCTTAGCTCTAAAGTTCTATTTGTAACCATAAATTAAGTTTTTCTATTAGTAAATAGAATATAACCCTCTGTGATTACAAATAAAACAATACAGATAATTACAGTGGTTATTACTATAGAATACTGGCCAGCGAATCCGCTTGCTGATGTATGTTTGATTAAAATACCTGCATAAGCCCAAATTAGCACGAGTCCATATTCAAAATCCTTATTCTTCATAACTGTCGCAATACCAATAATCATACCAACGGAAATAATGATTACTGCCCAAATTGAATCTGATAGTCCAAATCCGTTCCATCCAGCGCTGACAAAGAGCGTGGTAGCATTAGCTATAGTTGCTACGGTAATCCACCCAAAATAAACACTAAACGGAAGTCGAATAAAAATCCTCTCTCTTATAGAAAACTCCTCATGATTACCCATCCGATTTATCCATATGAGGCAAATAAGAATAATGATCATAAGCAACATGGATAATGGGATAAGATGATAATGCCAGGAAAATATCCAAGTTGCATTGGCAATTGAAGAAATGGAAAATAGCAGACCAGTTTTGTTCAATAGCTTAGCATCTACAGACTTCGAGTTATCCTGAAACAGGCCAGCTTGATATAAAACATAACCAGCCAGTAATAAATAAATCAAACCCCAGATAGCAAAAGTCAGACCTGCGGGAGCAAATAGGTTCGGGTAAGAATCTGAGACTTGACCAGTCTCTTGCCCGTTAATTGGCAGGATATTAGCAAGAGCATTGATAATAATCATGATTAGGAAAGTTACTGCTACAAGAAGTTTGATAGAACTTTTTACTGTCTTCTCACACATTTATATCGCTCCTTTTTTTAGCGCTATATAAAGCATAATATCAAATATCAGGATTCATTGCTGGATAACATTTAAATATATTGAATTTCTCGAAGAATAGAATCTTTAGATTGCAAAAGTAAATGAACTTTAAAATTAGCTTTCAGCTTAATCTAATCGCAATAAACTGTAGATATAAACATCCAACTTTCTAAAGATACCGTCAAGAACATTACTCCTTTGCTATATTAGGTAATTATCCTTAGAAACCCATGTTCTCTGCAGCTAATCCAATAGAAAGTACAGTTATAAAGAGCAATTTAGGAAAATTCAGCTATGCCACCAGTGACTACGACTCATCAAGTTTTCATAAATGTCCACGTAAGCATCCACCATATCTTCCCAATTGTAATATCTCGCTTCATTCATTATACGTTGCATTTGTGGGAGTCTCATTTCTTTAGGAAGAGAACTAAAACTTATACTTTGTCTCATGCCATACAGTAATCCACCTGTATCATAATCGTCGAATAGGAAACCATTCCCACTGGAATAATCTGGTGGTAGCATAGGTTTTATTTTGGAAGCATACCCGCCTGTTCTTCTATTCGTGGCGGTCGCTCCATAAAGGTTCCCGACCTGGTCTATCTGGCCGCATGGTTCAAAGAGCGACGCTCCGAAAACATCGTTAGCAGCTGCGTATCCGAGCATGCAGAGCTCGTCGCTATATGGATAATATACTATTCTCCCTTTTGAAGACCAGGCAAGCTCTCCTATTATTCTACGGTGCATAGTATCCCCAGTAACAGGGTCTCCGATTATACCTATTTGAACCGCCAAGTTTTTATTCTCGCATTCTTCAACAAACTTAGGCACAACACTTTCTATTATCTCTATACCTTTCTGGAAAGGATCTAATCGAGAAGGGGAAAAAAATAGTATGGCGTCGGGATCAGGTCTCAGACCGGTTTTCTTCTGGAACTCAAGCAGGTTAACTATTTTATCTTCTATCACATTGTCACCAGGGTTAAAATTTCTTTTCAAATAACGGCATACTTCAGGGTATAGCGTATAAGCAGGCGCATTTAGTATCGCTGTTATAGAACCAAATTGAAATTTCTCCTTTGTCTCTTTCCTGACACCATCCGGGACTATCGACCTGTCCAGGAAATAATCATTGATAACTTCCTCAAGGAAAAACTGGCTAACAAAATTTACTATCGTAGCGTTTTTAATTGCAGTTGCCTGTGAATCGATCAACGTCTTTTTCTCGTCAGCGAAACACAGACTGTCTTCCAGTTCCTTAAGATCGACCCTGTCCAACATACTGACCGGTATATAGCCCGTGTGGATATTGTGGACCGTGTGCAATATCGGCCATCCACTCTTTTTAGCATACGCTGTTATTAACCCACCAGCCATCCAATCATGACTGTGTATTACAAGTCTTCCTCCACATTCTCCGCTGACATCCTTGATAACGTTGTTGACAACCTGAGTCTGGAATTCCGCAGCTGATTTTACTATATCACCTTCATATATGCTTTTTTTCTGTGAGAAATAAGATGAGCTCAACAGACGGATTTTTTGGGAAGCCGTCGTATATCTATTCTGTCTCCATTCCTCTCTGGTCTTATCAGATTCCGTCATAAACCTCTGCATTATGTTCGGTAATGCAATATATGGAGAGAACTGCCCTCCTGCTATCAGTCCTTCGCACAATGCTGATACGACATCGCCCAATCCTCCACTCTTTCCTGATATCGATTCTGCAAGTAGACCCATTCCTGGAGGAAGCCTTGAAGTCTCTGGACTGATGATCAGCACAGAGTTTTTCCCTCCGCTTGAATTGGCCTTCACATAATTTTCTGCCACTGATTTATCCTTGAAAGTTGCACTGTTTGCTATGTTAGATTTTATCTAATTCGTGTCTCTCATACCAGTGGCCGGATATGTTTATTAACTAACATCCTTTAAAAATATCGACTATAATTTAGTATAAAAGAGAGAATAATGTTCAAGAAAAGATATACGCTGACCAAATCATCGGTAAGCTTTGTGAGGCTGAAGTTTTCTGCTCGTCCAAGGAATCACCAACAATTCGGCAATAATGATGCTGTATAGTAACATTGGTAGAAAGATTACGTTCGAATAATCTGAGACCAATAGTTGTACCAATTATTAAGTTAGTGTCAGAACAACTTTGAAGAGAAGGCTAATTACCATGCTTCAAAGTTAAAGCATGGTAGAATTTTTAGATAAGACATATATTATCGTTAATCTAATTATCAATGGAGGTAGAGAATGCTAATAGGGGCTATGTCGGACACACATGATCGACTTGATGCTATTGAAAAAGCCATAAATTATTTCAATTCTCAAAATATTACAAATGTATTACATGCTGGAGATTTAGTGTCGCCATTCGTAGTACCACTATTTTCAAAGTTAAGAGGTAAGCTAAATTTTGTCTGGGGAAATAATGAAGGTGCACGTGATTTTATTGGCACAAAATTTGCAGAAATAGGAATATCTCCTCTAGGAGATTTTGCAGAAATTCAGATAGCTGGGAAAAAGATCGCGCTGATTCATGGTACTGAACAACGAATTGTTGACTCTTTAATTACCTGTAACTCATATGATCTAGTTGTCCGTGGGCATAATCATAAGGCAGACATTATTACAGGTAGAACTATGATGGTTAATCCAGGCGAAGTCTGTGGTTATCTGACTGGTCGTCAAACAATTGCGTTGATTGATTTAGAAACCATGCAGGGGCAGATTGTAGAGCTATAATTAAATTCAAATAATATTAATACTGTACTGTTTAAAATCGATGGGTAAAATGAAGGGATGAAAAAGTAATTTACTTTTCTGATACAAGTTTTTGAACGGAATCAAAGGACTTGACAGAACTATGAATGAGTGATTGAATGCTCATGGGTCGAGTGGTACGGCTAAACAATAAAATGGGAGGGAGTACTATGAGACTACACAAGTTGTACGGGGTGTTTCAAGTGGACAGTGGAGCCCTGCTCTAGGGCAGGGCGATGTGAACTGGTTTCAACTTAGAGAAAAAGTGTTGAATCATTCTCAATACAGAGAGGTTTGTTATAGAGCTATAAAAGCTAAGATGGGGTTGTAAGCCAGTAAAACAAAAAAAGTATAAGGCGCCTCTTAAAGAGGTGCCTTATTTTTATAAAGTACTACAGTTAATTTGCACATTGAACATAACCATGTTTTGTTTCCTTCAAGGTTTTTAGGATACATTGACCTGACTCCCAAAAACTGGCTCCAAAATAATGTTAGACTCAAAAACCAATTCAAAAGTTCTTTCTTTAATACGATATTTAAGATTATTTTATCGCAGGTCCGGACGCCTTTCATCATACCCATCTACCTATTGTCGTCAACGATCTGCCTTATGGCAAATTGTATATGTTCCGAACTGAAATGAGATCTTTTCATTTGCCCAATACCCATTTCCAAATTCTTTTATAATTTCGAAAAGTCTCTTCATTATGCACCCGGTTTTTGGGATACAGATCAAAACAAACTCAAAAAATATTATCTATAATTATAAAATCAAGACTACTTGTACAGTATAATAAGGGAGTGTAAAATCGGCCTTACTAAAAAGATTTCAGCAGTATTTATACTATTAAAAAGGGAGGGTGAATCATGTGGAATCAGTTTCAAACTGATGAGTACCAGGGAATGTTGTCTGAAACAATAACATTGCCAGGACATAACGGTGATCTTATACACACTTATGTTTCACGACCTTTAGGTAAAGGACCTTTTCCGGGGATAGTTCTAATACCTCACATGCCCGGTTGGGATGAATTCTACCGAGAGACAACCCGTCGTTTCTCACAGCATGGGTATTTTGCTATTTGTCCTGATATCTATTGCAGATTTGGACACGGGACGCCTGAGGAAATATCTGCAAAGGTACGAAAAAAGGGTGGTGTACCCGATAAAAGCGTGATAGGTGATTGCGAAGGTGCTATTAACTATTTAAAAAGCCAACCTTATTCAAATTGCAAAGTTGGAGTAATTGGCACATGTTCCGGTGGTCGCCACTCATTCCTGGTAGCATGCCAGGCTAATGGCGTTGATGCTGCGGTTAACTGTTGGGGTGGCAGGGTAGTTACTTCACAAGAAGAACTAACTCCAGCCCAACCAGTTGCCCCCATTGACTATACCGAAAAATTGAATTGCCCTCTATTAGGAATTTTTGGCAACGATGACCATAGCCCAACTCCTGATCAGGTGGACCAGCTTGAAGAGAAACTTAAAAAACACGGCAAGAACTATAGTTTCCACCGCTATGACGGTGCCGGTCATGGGTTCTGGTACTACCATACTGAGATGTATCGGCCAGAACAGGCAATGGATTCATGGAATAAGGTTTTTGAGTTCTTCAAGCAGCATTTATGCTGAAAGAAAGGCATGAAATATGCTGGAAGAAATCCAGAGAACCGAGCCATCCAGTATTGAACCATTCGTTATCATGGCCAAACCGGCTGGTCCAACTTGCAACCTTGAGTGTAGATACTGCTATTATCTAGAGACTGCACATCTGTTCTCACATCAAAATAGATTCCAAATGTCGGACGATATACTAGAAACGTATGTGCGTCAATACATAGCTGCTAGTTCAGGCCCTGATGTTTTGTTTGTGTGGCATGGTGGAGAACCAACATTGGCTGGATTAGACTTCTACCAACGTGCCATGGAATTGCAAAAAAGTTATCTCCCTGAAGGATGGTCTTGTCGGAATAATATCCAGACAAATGGAATACTGCTCAATGATGAGTGGTGCTCTTTTCTGGCTGTCAATCACTTTGAAGTTGGACTTAGTATCGATGGTACACAATGGGTGCATGATACATACCGCAAAGACCACCTCGGTAATGGTACTTATGCAATTACTGCAGAGGCCATTCATCGTCTGCAATCACATGGTATTCAGCCCGATTTGCTATGTACAGTAACATCTAAATCAGCGAATGAACCTGTCAGCGTCTATCGATCACTCAGAAGCTTCGATACCGGATGGATTCAGTTCCTACCTATTATACAGCGTAAAACGGATGGCGAGATGACACCAGAATCTGTGACAAGCAAGATGTATGGGCACTTTCTCTGCGCTGTTTTCGACGAATGGATCTACCATGATCTCGATAAGTTGAATGTGCAGTTTTTCGCCGAGATGTCATTAGTATGGGCAGGAGGAACTCCCAGCGTATGCTGGATGGCTCCTACCTGTGGGCGAGTACTAGTTGTTGAACACGACGGTAGTATATATTCGTGCGATCACTATGTAAATCAAGAGCACTGTATAGGCAATCTCAATACCTCACAATTAAGCGAGATAATAGAATCACCAGTTCAGCACCGCTTCGGTAAAGACAAACAAGACCTGCTTCCTCAACAATGCTACTCTTGTTCATGGTTCGATGTATGTAACGGGGGGTGTCCCAAAGACCGTTTCACATTGTCAGAAGATGGGGAACCAGGACTCAACTACCTGTGCAGCGGTCTCCAGTATTTCTTCAACCATGCCGAAGAGCCATTGAAACATGTCATTCGCTACAGAAAAAGGGGAGTAAATTCTAACATCATCATGGCAGAATTACGCGCTAAGGCGCGTGCCCGCTGGAAAGGGATTGGACGGAACGACACATGCATCTGTGGCAGTGGACTCAAGGCAAAGAACTGCTGCTGGGACCTGAGGCCTTAGTAAAAACCTGAATCTTCAAGGAATTTTAATCAGAAATATTTTCCCGTTTATTACGTAAAGTGAATATAATGCAATGTAGAACATTTCGAGTGCTTAACTGGAAATAGATTTCAAATACTTGAAATCTATATCACAGGCATTTACGTACCCGCCCTTGGACGATACCAGATACAATTTCATAGAAGGGATGGACAAATTGGCAAAGCCCGTTGAGGAAACTGTCGACCAATTGTTCTCGTCAATGTCAGAAGAAGATAAAGAAGCTTTAAAAAACACGATTGAGTAAAATTTAATACTCGATCATTACGGCAGTGGAGCTTACATTAGAAAAAAATTTAGATTATAGGCCGATAATAAAGAACTTCTTAAATCGTACGCTCTGCAAATATATCCAGGCGGTATTTATGATGAACTTATTCCTATGTTAGTACTCCCCGAGGATGCCAATATAAAAATAAGCAAGGCTTTTTGAAAAATACTGCAGCAGAAATGAAATTACTATTCTGTTTAAAAGAAATTTTATAGGAGCAGTCAATGCGAACTGAATATTAGATTCAATTCCAGAGTGATTGGTAGATAGACTTTGGATGTTCTCCTATAGTTGTAAATCTAACTCTAAGGTTTAGAGCTAGGTGTTTTGAAATAGGCATAAACATAATTTGATGTTTTATTGCCACCGCTACTACCACCATCACAACCTAATCTCAATAAAGCTTCCTCTGTATTTCTAGCACTTTCAGAATTTGTGCATTCGACGCATACCCATTTATCAAATCTTTTTGATATTCTGTGGTCGTTAAATAAACGAGTTTCAGGAGTAGCAGTTATTCCAACATACCAAAAAGCATATAATCTTGAGTAGCTATACATATATGTTTTAATTTCGTTGTATGCTTGTTTTGCTGTTTTTGCCATATTACACCTCCAGTATGACCCGCTCCCAATAGTTGTACCACTTTGCGTTTATGCAAAAGTAGTGGTAAAGATGCCCCAATTACTATCAGTTAAAGACTCTCTTTATATCAGGCGTCGGGAAGAAAGATCATATAAGGCAATAACATCTAAAGATATTCAATTTATTGAAACAGGCAGAGGCTAACCTCCACTGTCAGGTAAATTGACTGGCTCAACGGGTGGTGCTTTCTTCTCCTTCATCTCTTGTTCACAACAAACCAGTGTACCACCTCCAACTTTGGACACACGAACTTCATTACCGCAGATC
>Ga0272441_10009417_pt1 | contig 15100 bp, 9 predicted proteins | sample SSMProp6N_FD_193582 | JGI IMG/M metagenome (GOLD analysis project Ga0272441, IMG submission 193582) | Marine sediment archaeal communities from Little Sippewissett salt marsh, Falmouth, MA, United States - SSM-Prop-6N | ecosystem: Environmental > Aquatic > Marine > Wetlands > Sediment ... | reverse complement strand
CTAAAACATCTTTGTCATTGATAATAAAATTCAACGACAAAAAGTTAAAATCAAAATCTCTAACATTATAATTATACCAAAAAAATTCTAGTTTGCCAAGAAATTAAATTACATTTTAACAAATAATAAAAATAATTAAATATTAAATATGCTCTTCTCATATGCAGCAATTCACTTTTCGCTATCTATCCTCAGATGGATCCTATCAAGTTCAAAAAATACTGATTATACTAAGGTTAATAATTTCAGAAAGAATTTGAACATTGAAAAAATTTGTTATTTTCCTTATAATATTGGATGGGTAAATCTAACAACATAACGAGGTGCAAAATGAGAGGTAAAAAAAATTTTATAATTATCGCAATTCTTTTATCCGTTTGGGCTATTGGTACATGTTATGCGGATCATGATTCCTACCTTGCTATTATAAACAATGAGGTGGAAACGGAATTTGCGCCGTATGAGCCGATTTCAATTAATGTTGATCCCAAACAAAGCAACTACATCATCCTGGAAGATTTCTCAAATGTTGAAAACTTCCGAAATGTAGCAAATTTATTGAATGATAAGTCGAAAGCCCTTTTACTGGAAAATGGTTTTGCAGTGGTTTTAACTCCCCAAATGAACGAAGGTGAATCTCACAGGATGTATTCAATATACGGGGATTTTAAAAAAAGAGGTATACCCTTATTTATAACAACAGATTCCATGCTCCATACATTTCATATCCTATATGATTATTCACTTCGTGTTTCCGAGTTAGAGAACTTTATGGGTAATATTAATACTATTACTGAAGTGATGTTATCGGAAACTTCGGCTCAGATGGAATTGTGCGATGATCCATTTGTTTCGGATGCAGTTAAAAGAAATTATGCATATTTTGCTGTTGCCATGAAACTACTCGATCCTGATTATGTTGTTCCAGAAAGTATCAATGAACTTGTCGATGGAGAAATTGCCCTAATCGATGCTCATGAAGGCAAAGAATGTTCGCCGATTTTCGGGTATTTTGAAGATTACAGCCAGTATGTTCCAAGAGGGCATTATACCCGCAGCGAGGAGTTCAAAAAATACTTCAGGGGTATGATGTGGTACGGCAGGATGATGTACCGCTTAAAACCTGTTGGTTCTACGATGAACTGCGACGAGGTGACCAAATATCAGGAAACTTTGAGAGCTATACTAATCTGCCAGGGATTATTACGTGGAAATTCTGGAGAAACTCACATCGAGGAATTGTGGGAAAAGATATACCAACCAACGGTATTTTTTGTGGGTAAGAGCGATGATCTGTCATTTTCAGAATACAGGGATTTGATTGCCGAGATATATGGTGATGATTATTTGAATCTGGATCCTGATGAATTTTATGATGAAGCAAAACTCGACCAATTTATTGATAAAGCCATGGATTTTCAAGATCCCAGAATCAATTCTTCTTTCGTATTTGAAACCGAGGATGCTGAAATAGTTACCAAAGGTTTCAGATTCATGGGTCAGCGTTTCATACCCGATTCATACATGTTGGGTCAGATGGTGCATAAATATGTTGTCAACCGAATGATGCCAAGGGGTCTCGATGTAATGGCAATACTGGGTTCCGCCAGAGCACTTCAAATACTGGACTATCACTACCGTGAAACCGTCAATCCGACCTACATGCCCCAGATCACGAAATTGAGGGGTGAATTTTCTTCTTTAAATAATCATGACTGGGTGCAGAATCTTTACTGGAACTGGCTTTACACATTGTTTCCCTGCATGACATCGAAGGGTGAAGGTTTTCCTATTTTCATGACAAATTCAGCCTGGGAGGACAAGGAGTTGAACACTGCCCTTGGCTCCTGGACAGAACTAAGGCATGATACGATCCTTTATGCCAAACAGAGTTATACCTTCGAGACGGGAATGCCAATTACGCAAAAATGTTATGTGGAACCGAATCCCGAGTTGTTTAACCGTCTTGCATCGTTATCGAATTTCATGCGAAATGGTCTTGGTTCGAGGGGACTTTTGAATAGTGATTTCGATGCAAAATTCCGTGATTTCAGCATTATGCAGGAAAAATTGACCGAGGTTGCAAGAAAAGAGCTTGCAGGTGAGGCAATAACTGATGATGAATATGATTATATTTTTGGCTTGAATGATATCCTGGAAATGATAGAAACTTTTCCTGATGATAACCCTTATCAGAACAATGAAGATACCCAGGTGGCTCTGGTAGCTGATGTTCACACTGATCCGAACTCCGCATCAGTATTGGAAGAAGCTATCGGCAATCCAGACACGATCATCGTCATTACACCCCTGGATGACAAGCTATATGCTTACGCCGGGCCAGTATTTTCTTATTATGAATTCCATCATCCAATGTCGGACAGGTTGACTGACGGTTCATGGCAGGAAATGCTCGAAAAAGGCGAGAATCCGATGCATCCCTGCTGGTTTGAATCATTCTATAGCGATGATGTACAGCCCCTTGATAATGAGGTACCGATTTCATGCAATGTTAGAACGAATGATACTTACCTGAATGAGAACAATACTTTGAAAGCATATATAAGTATCAAAAATAAAGATGCATCCCAGGATATCGATTTATATATGGGGATATTACTTCCTAATGAGGAATTAATTTTTCTCCCTGGTTTGAACATGATTGCGGAACCTGTATCTTTAAGTCTAGATAGGGAGAGTAATTTAGAGGAGATTGAATTTCTATCAATCCCAATAACAGATATGTTTCCTGAAGGATCATACAAGATTTATTGTGGTATAAGTAAGTCTGGTAAGCTTGAATTTCTCGATCGTATATCGGTTGCAGAATTTATTATCAAGTGATTGAAACATCCTGTTTTTAATTCTCAAAAGTTATTTATCTTAATCTTTCCTCAAGTCAGAATGTTAGTTTGTAGCGCCTGACGTTGACAAATACCTATTTTTATAATATACTTGATAACCGATTTAAAGAGGATTTACTGGTAAAAGGCAGTTCATGAAAATAACAGGTGATCATAAAGGAGTTCTTGCATTCAAAAAAATGTATATGAATGACAAGGAAACAGCTTTATCCTATTTGAAAATCCTGAAGAAACGAAAGTTAGTCTACTTTCGAGAGGCGAACACCAATAACTATATATTGTTTTCAATGAACGCAGAAAGTGAAGATATTTTAAAAATAACAATATTTCAGGAAGGTCAGATTAAATCTGTAAATTAGTAAAAATGAAAGCTCAAAGATTAACACTTATAAAAGAGAGGATAGCCCGACTCGAGAAGATAAAGAAGGAAGGCCTGAATCTTTCAAAACGCTATAAAGTCAGGGAAATAGTATATTATCCCGAGCAGAACCAGTATGGAAGAATACTTATCGATACAGAGGAATTTATAGCAATTGATTTCAATCCCGAGATAGTCTATTTTCGAAGGAAAGACGACTGGACAAATGATCAGTTGAAATTTTTGAGAGAAAATTATAAGAAGATGAGCAATAAAGTCCTGTCAGAGTATCTTGGATTTACTAAAGATGAGATCGAAGAGAGATTAACTAAAGAAAATCTGAAAAGAAGATTTGTCTGGACCAGTCAAAAGGATGAAATTTTATTGAAATCTCAGAATTTATCCAACAAGGAGATTGCAAATAAACTTGGAACAACAGTAGCATCTGTAAAGGGCAGGTTAAGACGTCTCAGAGCTAAAGGTGAAAATATAAAATTCCGTAGAAGATGCTTTAATTGGACTAAAAGTAAGGATGAAATTCTCGTTAAGAACAAAGATAAATCTCTTGATGAACTGGCTGAAATACTCAATACATCTTTAAAATCGGTAAAAGAAAGATTTCTTATGCTTCAAACTCAAGGTTCAATCCCAAAAAAGAAAAAAAAGAGGTAACTATATGACTTCTCCAACAAAGAAACTCAAAGAAATTAGAAAAAATAAATTATTAAAACAGGGTAGAGCAAGAAAAAGAAAAATCAGGGCTCAGGGCTCTACACCACCATTTAAAATACATATAGAAGAAAAAACTCAAAAACCTGAATAAAAGCACACCAGTTAAGGCTTTCAAAAGATCATAAGGCTTATCCATCCAACCAATTTAGGGTTTTTCTGTAAGTTCTGAAATATACCCTTAACTCACCTTTAAATAGTTAAATAATCATCCTGAAATCCAATTCTATTTTTTCAACTGAAAGTCATATCCTTGATCCGGATTTCCGGAGAATAATCTAGCATACGGTGCGGGATGAGGTAAAAGAGATGCCAGATTATGGGATAAAAGTAGTCATAATCTGGACAGTGGATGACATAAGTGACCGGAATAAGATACACACATGAATGGGAGTCGGGGCGAGGCTGGCACGAGAGTTGCTCAGCAGCGGTTAGCTGATGAGAACGCAACTCTCGTGCCAGGCGGGGAATTTACTGCAGGGGGAAGGGGGTGGGTATGGTAAGGGCGTTTGGTTAATCGCCCTTACGAATATAATTGTCAACCGATAATATAGATAAGTCACACTTATCTTATGAACATTGCGTCACCATAACTATAGAATCGGTACCCGGATTTTATTGCTTCCCGGTAAGCATTCAAAATATGGCTCTTTCCGGTAAATGCCGAGACAAGGAGGATGAGTGTAGAATCGGGCAGGTGAAAATTCGTGATTATCGAATCGATAAATTTGAATTTGTATCCAGGATAGATAAAAAGAGATGTTTCTCCGCAAAATTGTTTCAAGAAACCTTTTATAGACGCAGATTCAAGTGCTCTTGATGTTGTTGTGCCAACTGCAATAATCCTTTTACCTTTTTTTTTGAAATTATTAAGAAGCTCTGTATTCAGATCCGATATTTCAAGAAATTCAGAATCCATTGCGTGATCTTCGATGTTATCGCACTTGATTGGTTTGAAAGTACCGAATCCAACATGAAGTGTAATATAAATAATTTCCACTCCTTTTAATTTAATCTTTTCGAGGAGTTCTTTCGTGAAATGCAACCCGGCGGTAGGAGCAGCACATGAACCTTCGCTTTCAGCAAACACAGTTTGATATCTATCTTTGTCTTCATCAAAAGGTTTATCTCTTTTAATGTATGGAGGAGTTGGAGTTATTCCGTTTTCATCAATATATCTATCAAATACTCCCTGGAAGGTGAAATTGAATCGAACAAGCCCCTTACCATTACCAAGTTTTTTTAATAGGGTGCAGGTTTCCTTTTCATCAGGCAGAATGAGAATATCATTTTCTTTGATCTTTCCTGCACCTCCAAGAAGAACCTCGTATAGCAGATTATCTATCTTTTTTAGCAAAAGCAATTCCACCTTTCCCCCTGTCAACTTTTTAGCATACATTCTTGCAGGGATGACTTTTGTATTATTTAATACGAGGACATCATTTTCAGATAGAAAGTTCACGATTTCGTAGAAATGTTTGTGTTCGATTTCACCCGAGTCACGATCGAGGATCATGAGTTTCGATTGCTCCCTGTCTTTTAGAGGGTGTTGTGCAATAAGAGATGGATGAAGCTTATAATCAAAATCCGATAATTTCATAATTTACTTTTTATAGCTGCTCAAAATTCTCATAAAGCTCTTGAATTAACTTAGCTAAATTATAATTTTCATGGTTGATGCAGTCAAAAGTTTTTGTAAAAAGGCAGGTAGGTGAAATTAAAAACAAGAATTTAAACGAAAAGTGCAAGAATTTTAAATCTATTGATTTTTTCCCTGCAAGGTGTATAATTTGATAGAAATTTAATGAGCACTAAATATAGTTGCTGTTTATATCTTTGAAACAAAAAATAAAAAATTGTTTTAGGAAGGAGAAACCATGCTCGGAAAAATTGGTATAGTCGGTGGTGGTAATATAGGAGGCGTTCTTGTTCAAGAGATTGCCCGAAGAAATCTTGCAAAAGAAATTGGACTGATGGACCCCGTACCACCTGATTTTGCAAAAGGGAAATGTCTTGATATAGCTGAAGGAACACCAATTATCGGCAAGGACATTAAATTTACTGCTGGAAAAGAATATGATGTGCTTAAAGGTTCAGAAATTCTGATAAATACAGCAGGTGTTCCCAGAAAACCGAAACCGGATGGAACTATTCCAACCCGTGAGGAACTTTTGACGACTAATCTTAAGATTACATTAATGGTAGCAGAAGGAATTTCGAAAAATTGCCCTGATGCAACAATTATTTCGATCGCAAATCCACTTGACGCAATCGTATATACACTTCACAAATCCTTAAAGTCACCAAAGAATAAGTTGATGGGTCAATCAGGAGCTTTGGACTCGAGCCGTTATAGGTATTTCTGTGCTTTGGAAGCTGGTGTTTCAGTTGAAAATGTTGAAGCAATGGTTCTTGGTGGGCATGGAGACACGATGGTGCCAATCAGAAGCTGTTGTCGTATAGCAGGTATGCCGATCGATAAATTCATCGCTTCAGATAAACTCGAAGCTATTGAAAAGAGAACAAGAGGTGCCGGTGGTGAGGTAGTGAAATTGCTCGGAGTTGGCTCAGCATTCGTATCTCCTGCATGGGGAGCTCTTGAAATGGTTGAAGCCATTGCTTATGATAAAAAATATATTATGCCTGTTTGCGCACTTTTGGAAGGTGAGTATGGTGTAAACGGATTGTTTGTTGGTGTTCCAGTTATTCTTGGTAAAGATGGAGTGGAAAAGATAATTGAAGTTGATATGACAGACGCAGAAAAAGAAGCGTTCAAAAATTCAGCAAATGCCGTACAAAAGACCTTTAACGAAGTAGACGAAATGTTGAAAACGCTGTAGAAGCTCATCGAACTTCTTCAAAACTATAACATAAAAAACCGGCTGAACTTCTTAGTTAAAATAAGAAGTTCCCGGTTTTTTTGTTGCTGATTTTATTTCTATCATATCACAACCTATTTATAAATATTGATCAATAATTCTGGATTAAAAGGCTTTTTTTTGTGATAATAATAGCTGTTTTATATCAATAAAATGATTTTAAATGCAGTCAACATTGTTGTTTTAAAAACTAATTTAATTTATGTTTAAAATTTTTAAAGATAGAGAAAAATCGAAATACAATCCCTTCCATGTTGTTCTAATCTTTTTGATAACTTTTGTAGTTTACCTTAAAACACTTTGTCCCGTTCTTTATGTTGGTGACTCGGGCGAGTTCATTGCTGCTGCCCAATGCCTGGGAATACCTCACCCACCCGGATATCCGTTATACACAATTCTGCAGAAAATCGGTATGCTTTTGATCCCATTCGGTGGGATTGCTTTCAGGGCGAATATGACCGCATTAATTTTGGGGGCGGCTACATCAATTTTCATATATCTTTTAGTTTTAGAAGCTCTACTGGTTTTCATGTCAGCAAAAAGCAAAAAACAAATTGACATCATGCAATCCGCCGCTCTTTTCTCGTCATTCACTTTCGGTTTCTCACGTAGTTTCTGGTCACAATGCGTTATAACAGAAGTTTACACCCTGAACATGCTCATTTTAAGCTCGATATTTTTTCTCATTTTCAAATACATCAGGAAAAGAAAGCTGACTTTTCTCTATGCAGCATCGTTTCTTTTTGGTATTGGTCTCACGAACCACCATACCATGATTCTATTTTTCCCCGTCTTTTTTGGAATGATAATTTTCAAAGAATTCAAGCTTTTTATTAATCCGAAAATTCTTATTGTTGCTATTCTCCTGTTTTCACTGGGATTCTCCATATATCTATATTTCCCATTTCGCTCTGCAGTTAAACCTGAATTTGATTGGGGAGAGCCTGACAATTGGGAAAACTTCAAGAGTCATATTCTCAGGACCCAATATAAGGATATCGAAAAGGAAAAACGATCGCTTGAAAAAACATACGATCAATTTCTGAAGTACATAGAGTTATATATCGAGGAATTTTCCCTTATACCTTTTTTAGTTTTTGCTACCGGTTTGATAATCAGCTATAAATCTAATCGCTTCATTTTTTTTACGATCCTTGGAATAATTATTTTCTCGAGTATTACTTTCATAATCTATACGAATTTCAAGCTAATACCACGGGATATATTTTTGGTGAAGTTCTTTTTCATTCCTTCGTATCTGTCATTATCCCTTTGTACGGGGATTTTTCTGTTCTTTTTGCATGAAAGATTAAACGATAAACTACAATTTTCATATCTTCCTCTCATAGCAGGGATAATCATTACATTTTTTCCGCTGTTTTTTAATTACCATGAAAACGATAGAAGCAGAAATTTTATTACCTTGGATTATGGAAGAAACCTTTTCAATAACATATCTAAAAACGGGATTGTATTTGTTGACAGGGATATGGAAGTTTTTACCCTTTATTTTGAACAGATTGTCGAAGGTTTGCGTCAGGATGTCACGATTTACGATCGATCGGGACTACTCAGAAAAGACCTTTATGGAAAAGATTTTCTCGGATTGAATTTCAAAGATAGGACAAAACGTCAGGATACAGCGGAGTTGAAATTAATGCAACCCACCATAAATGAACCGGTTGACAGTGAAAAATCCAAGGAGATTTATTACGTACCCCCAAGAGATATGACCGGTTTAACAGGTTTCGAATTATTTCCTTCCGGTATTGTTTACAAGGTCGGTATTATTGGAGATAAAACTCAGAGATTTGACAACCCAATAGATACAATAGAGAGGGGAATTGCTGATGAAAGTGTATTCAAGGATTACACAACAAGGGCGATATGCATGGTCTATTACAAGCAGTTAGGTGATTATTATTGTTATATCTCCGATTATGATGCCGGTTTTAAAATGTATGATAGAGCATCGGAAATTGCAGGAGATATAAGGATCATACATACATATCTCGGACAGACATACAGTGATATGGGGCAAAACCAAAGAGCATTGAAGGAACACAACTTACTTGCTGACTTGGAACCAAACTCTCATATTTACAGATTTAATCTCGGGCTTGCCTATGCAAATTCCGGTGATAACGAAAAAGCAAAACAGGAGTTCAAGAAAACAATAGAACTCGATCCATCTTTTTTTATGGCTTATAATCAGCTCGGGGACATGGCTAAAAAGGAGAGTGATTTCGAAAAAGCGGCGGAATATTACAAAATGGTAATGAGGATCAAGCCTGAATATCCAGATATATATAATACTCTTGGTGTCCTTTTTATTGAGCAGGAAAAATATGATACTGCTATTGATTACCTTAGAAAAGTACTATCGTTTTTACCTAAATATCCAGAAGCCATTTATAATCTTGGAAGAGCTTATGAAGGGAAAGGTCTAATAAATCCTGCATTGAAAGAATACGAGAAGGCATGTCAGTTATCCCAGTTTACAGGACCGAATCCACCGGAAATAATCAAGAAAGCATGCAACAGGCTTTTTGAGCTTCAAAATCAAGTTGTTTCAACCGATCCTGAGGAAAAAACAGTTGATAAGAATCAAATTGAAAAAGCCCAAATTTATGCAACAGCACGTCAATTCGATAAGGCTGTGAGAATTTACGAGGATTTAATAAAAGACGATCCGAATAACAAAGAAGCATATAATAACCTTGGTTATACATATGACCTGATGGGTAAATTCGATCAGGCAGAGAAGATGTATTTGAAAGCTTTGGAACTAGATCCCGATTATGCCAGTGTTTATAACAACCTCGGTGCAAGCTGTGCTAATCAGAAAAAATATAAACTCGCCCGAAAGTACTGGGAGAAAGCGATCGAACTGGACCCAACACTTGAACATGCAAAGAGTAATCTGAAACAGCTGAATGCATATGGTTTAGGCAAATAAATTCCATTGAGAATTACTGTCAGGGAAATAAGATTCCCACTTATTATATTATTTTTTAACCTCAATTTTGTAACTTATTTATCTTTAAAGGATTTCTAAATAGATGTTCCAAATTAAGAACTTGAATCCTAAATTTTGACCATTTTCGTATCAAATTAATCATGTATAAATTAATTGTTAGATCCTTAATTAACAGAAAGTAAAAAGAGGAGATTAAATTTAGGTAAGATATCCACTATAAGGCTTAAATTTATACAAATTATCTTTCAAAATAAAATACTGATTATCGATTGACAAAAGATTTTTTTACCGTTACAATAAAATAGCATGGTTTTTTGTCGATATTTTTAGATTTAACACTAAGGAGGATAAACTATGAGGTTGCGCTATTTAGCTATATTATCAACAATAGCTTTATTTATTGTATCAGGAGTTTCTTTCGGTCAAGTGCCGACTCAGACACCACCTCAGCTATTTTATTTTGTTCATCCCGCAGCAGATAGTAGAGATGTTGTAAACGAGGGAGAATCTTATACAATTGAATGGGCGAATTTTGATCTTTCCTGGAGCCATTTTATTCTGTTCTACCAGCAAAACGGAATTTTGGGTGCAGAGAAAATCAGGATCACTACTACTCCAGTTTTAGTAGCTGGGATGACCTTTACAGATGATAATCCAGCAAGGGTAACCAGGACAGGTAATTTCAATGTTGTTGCTCAGGTAACAAATGAAGACGGTTCAATGCCGGGACCTGAATTTACAAGTGCTGGTTATGTGACAATCAATGTAGGAAGTCAGCCAAGAGATGATTTCGTTTTTATAAATCCATCCAGACCGAACGAAACACCAAGAAATGGTAATTACACAATCATGTGGGAATCCATGTTGAGCGGTGGTTTGAATTTATATTATAGCTCGGCAAGTGTAGAGGGTAACATTCCTTTAGGCGCTATAATGATAAATACACGGGCAATTGGTCTTCCAACGGTTGATCCGACTTACATCTGGGACACTTCGTTAGTGGATGAAGGAGTTTATTATATTTATGCAGAAATTGAAATACCAGCCTCGATCCCGGGAGGAGATCCAACATTCGAGATTTACAATAGTGATCCCGGCACAGTTGAAGTTGGTGGTGGATCACAAACAGGTTATTTTGATTTTACAAAACCTGCAAGACCACGAGAACAAGCTGATGACCTATACATCATCGAATGGGATACCGACCTAACAGGCTTTGTTAACCTGATCTATACAAATAATGACATATCTGATCCGGTATCAGGTCAAATAAATGATTTACCAATAAACATCCTGGATTATAAATACACCTGGATAACCAGGGATGTCCAACCGGGTGTTTATTACATAGTTGCCGAAGTTGACACAGGGATAGATCCTGAAACGTTAATTTTTGAAAGTAATGGTTCGGTTGAAGTCAACGATAAGAACTTCTGGTTTCAAACTCCACCTGCAGAAGGTGATTCAGTAACAGTATCCTTCAATTCCAGTTATACAATTTTTTGGAATTATGATTTCACAGGTACCCTGACTGATCCTAATACCCTTACCCTCAACCTATCATTCGATACGGATTTGGACACTACAAATGGACGACCTACATCAATAGCTGCTGATCTACCTTTAACCAACCAGAATTACAGGTGGATGCTTCCCAATATTCAGGGAACTTATTATATTTACGGAGAGGTTTTTCAACCCAATCCTGCAAGTCCTGATCCGACTGCAAAAGAATTGATCATGTTTAATTACAGTGGTCCTTTGACATTGACACAGGGTGTTGCACAGGATTTGGTTATCACAAAACCATCTAACATGCGGGAACTTGCTGATGCAACATATGATGTTAAGTATGTTCCCTTCAAGGTAGGTTCATTGGTTCTTTATGCGGATAGCGACACAAATCCGAGTGGTTTGGGAGCACAGATTAGCGGACCTATTGCCATTGAAAATGATGATATAGGAATCGAAACTACATTTACATGGTCAACCTTAGGTGAGCCTGATGGTTCTGAATGGTTCATTTACGGTATCATTTCAATGACAGGTGGCGGTTTTTATTCCACATATAGTGCCGGGACAGTTTTAATCCAGCATGCACCTCAGCAGGATAGGACACCTCCGGGACAAATAGTTGACCTTATTGCTTATCCTGATCTAGCTAATCCAACTGTCGTGGAACTTCGTTGGACAGCTCCGGGAGATGATAATTATCTTGGAGGTCCAGCCGCTCAATATGATATCAGGTTTGCAAGTACACCTGACATAAACGAGACAGATTGGGAAAGTTATACAAAGGTTGGCAGTCTGCTTACACCTGGATTACCGGGTTCCGATGAAAGTGTAACCGTATCGGGTCTGACAGCATTAACCAAATATCATTTTGCAGTGAAAACAGCAGATGAAGTTCCTAACTGGTCTCCTATATCAAACATTGCAATTGCGGAAACTGTTCCTGTCGAGCTTACAGAATTTTATGCTTTACCGGGTGATGGTGTTATTTCTCTTTACTGGAAAACAGCAACAGAGAGGAATAATCTCGGTTTCAACGTCATGAGAAAATCCGAGGACAGCATTGAATTCACAAAGATCAACGATAGAATGATTCAGGGTGCAGGGACATCATCGGCACCTCATTCATACAGCTTTGATGACACGAATGTAAGAAACGGTGTTCTTTACACTTACAAGCTTGAGATCATAAGCATTGATGGACTTTCGGAATTCTCCGATCCAGTTGAAGCGCTGGCAGGTGCGACATCCAGACCAATAATACTCTGGGGTGGATATTTCGAATCCAACGTTAGCGAGATGCTGGGTGGTTATTTAACCCTCAAGGCTTATGTCCAGAGTAGAGTGCCCGTGAGAAGTGTAGAGGTGCTTTACAAAGGAGTATCAACCGAGGTTTACCTGACAGATGATGCAAACAACGGAGACGAAGTAGCCGGAGATGGTGTTTATACACTGAAGGTAAGGCTTACTGCCGGATTACCGGTTGGCGAATACATGTTCGAGTTAAGAGCCATTGATATAAATGGAAATGAAAGCGATATCTTCCCGTATCTCACGGTTCATTAAACTATAAAAGAAATCAATATGGCTGTCATGGAAACATGGCAGCCATTTTTTTTTGGCGTGTTCAGTGCAAAATTGACGAGGGGGATCAAAAAAAGGGATCAATATATAAAAAGAGTAATTGAATAGCCGGACAATATTGTAAAATAATGAGACAAGAATTTTACAAAAAAAGGCAAAACGGGACATTTGCATGAAAAATCGAGACAACTGAGATCGAGTTATGAGACATAATGTGACATTAAGGAAAATTTGAAATCAAGTGGGATTAAGAATGCATGTAAATTTTATAATTTCAAAAGATTGAAGATAAATCATTTTCAAGTTGAAATTGTTTGATAGGTTATTTCTTATCTGATTTTTCAGACAACCTTTAAATAATTTTTGTTCAATTTGCTTTCAAAAGGAATAATCTTCGGGAGAATTTGATTAGATATTTATTTTACTGACAATTCCAACCCGTATGGATCAACATCGAGACAGATACTTTCCGAAAAGTATTTTTTGTTTCTGACAAACTCGAGATATTCCTTTAGCTGTTCTGTGAAGAAATAGAATGTAACGTCGTGTGCGAGAACCCACGCACCTTTAGCAAGTTTTGGATATGCTTTCCTTAAAAGTTCAAGGTATAACCCTTTGCCAATTTCCATGTTATCTGCATCCAGATAAAGATAATCGATTTTTTGGGTAATTTCATCTAATGTTTTCAGACCATCCTGGGCTATTACGTCTATATTCGCATGATTTTTAAAGTTGGAAAAGTTTTTCTTTGCTATTTCAACAGATTTTGAATCTATGTCTATGCCCATCATTTTTCCAGGAGCTTTTTGTTGATTCATGGCAGCGGGACCAACATTCCACACAAATGTATAGCCATAGGATATACCAATTGCGAGTAGGAAATCAGGTTTTTTCACAGATGAGAGCATATAGAGCAGCCTTGCCATCAGAGGTGTGATAGCTGTGGAAGGGACAATAAATTTATCGCTTACAATCTCTTTTAAACCGGAGAATGATTCTTTATCATAATTACAATCGTGATCGATTATTTTTATTTTTTCAAGATAATCGATGATAGAATCGACAACTTCAATTTCTGCAGAATCAGAAAGGCATCTCAAAAAATCGATATCCCTGTATGATACCTCTTTTCTCAAGCCATTTTGCGCTTTGTAATTAAAGGCAGCGTCCATGGATATGCTTCCCCTTTTTTTCATAATATCCATAACTTTTTCGACAACATCTTTTCCACATTCGAAATTCAAAGCCATAATTGTTTCCTCAAAGATTTAATATAGATTTTATTTTAAAACGAAACCAATCAATTTTCAAAGTAAATATGGTTGTACAACCCAATGTGGTACTGTCAAGTATTTTGTGTAAAATTGCATTCTCCATATTTATCAAAGAAGGGAGGGATTCCGCACTTTTCCAATAGGATTTGTTTTTTAGTGTAATTCCATTTTTAAGCAAATAAAAGCCAAGAGAGTGCAGCAAGCCCTTTCACGTGCCGCCACAATCTCCATCGATTTTGCTCTTCGATTGAATTCCTTATTCAACCTTTCTACGATGTTGGTAGATCTTTGTGATATCCATTCATCTTCGGGATAGACGAAGAAAGTCAGGCAAGAGAGGACATTCCGGACAACATGCAGCTGACATCTTTGGACTTTTGCCTAGAAAAATTCTCGCCATGTAGCTGCAGATACCTTATCACCAGCCCGTAAGCTCAAAACAAGCTTCATGGCACTTATCTTTCTTAAAGATTAAAATATCATTACTATTTTAAAGGAAAAGTGCCGTTTTAGCAACATCTTAAAAAAATTCAGACAAAATTTTTACACTACCGGAAAAGACATCATATAGCAAAATTATAGACAATGAACTAAGTCAATTTATCAAAGAGTTACAGGTATAATGTACCCCGAAAACTGGACAGTTGTTTAAGGTGTAATTGAGAGTATAGTGGAGTCGATTCTGAACAGCTTTAAGGAGACAGATTTAATGGGCAGGATACGGAGAAGTTTCGATGTGTCATTTAAAGCGAAGGTGGCTTTAGAAGCATTGAAGAACGAGAAGACCATATCACAGTTGTCCAGTGAATACGGAGTTCATCCGAACCAGATTCAGCAGTGGAAGAAACTTTTGCTTTCTGAGTTACCCGGGATATTTTCCCGTAATGGTAATCGGAGCAAGGATGACAAGGAAGCATTAA